>Ga0209379_10000678_pt1 | contig 25766 bp, 29 predicted proteins | sample tdDd001_FD_187124 | JGI IMG/M metagenome (GOLD analysis project Ga0209379, IMG submission 187124) | Marine sediment microbial communities from the Atlantic coast under amendment with organic carbon and nitrate - tdDd00.1 (SPAdes)... | ecosystem: Environmental > Aquatic > Marine > Coastal >...
TTTTTTCTAAAAAAAAAAAAAAGACAGAGTCATAAGACTCCGTCATAATTCAACTATACAGTTGTAATCTCTTTTTCTTTAGCTTTGTAAAGATCATCGATCATCTTGATATGAGCATCAGTTAGCTTCTGAACTCTAGTTTCAAAATCTTTTAGATCATCCTGAGTGATATCTCCATCCTTTTCAAACTTTCTAAGGTGGTTGTTTGCATCTTTTCTAACATTTCTTACAGCGATTCTTCCATTTTCTGCTTCACCTTTTGCAAGTTTAACATACTCTTTTCTTCTTTCAGCTGTTAGCTCAGGAATCTGTAATCTGATTATTTTTCCATCGTTGTTAGGAGTTAATCCAAGGTTTGAGATTTGGATTGCTTTTTCGATAGCTGGAATTACAGTCTTATCCCAAGGATCGATTACAAGCATTCTAGCCTCTGGTGCAGATACTGATCCTACCTGGTTTAATGGCATATCTGATCCGTACTGTGAAACCTTTATTCCGTCTAACATTGCTACGTTGGCTCTACCTGCTCTTATCGAAGCAAAGTGGTGCTTAGTAGATTCAATTGCTTTATCCATTCTTTCCTGACATTCAGTCATCATCTTATTTGCTGGCATTTTTTTCCTCCTTAAATAATTAATCTCTAATTATTTTTTACACTATTTATTTTATTTTGTCAAAATTATCCTTCTATTACAGTAGTTCCGATATTTTCACCCATTACTACTCTTTTAATATTTCCTTCAGTTAATGAATCGAATACAATAATTGGAAGGTTATTTTCTCTACATAGTGATATAGCTGTAGCATCCATTACTTTAAGGTCCTTATTTAGTACTTCAGTATAAGTTACCTCATTGTATTTTTTAGCTTCACTATACTTTACAGGATCCATATCATAGATTCCGTCTACCTTTGTAGCTTTTACCACTGCATCAGCATTCATCTCGATAGCTCTTAATGCTGCTGCTGTATCTGTTGTAAAGTAAGGATTTCCTGTTCCTGCTCCAAAAATTACTACTCTTCCCTTTTCAAGGTGTCTTTGAGCCTTTCTCTTTATGAATGGCTCTGCGATCTTAGGCATCTCTATAGCAGTCTGTACTCTTGTCTGTACTCCTATCTGCTCTAGAGAGTTTTGTAGTGCCAGTGAGTTGATTACTGTTGCCAGCATACCCATGTGGTCTCCAGTTACTCTGTCTACCCCTTGCTCTGCTCCAGATAGACCTCTAAAGATGTTTCCACCTCCGATAACGATAGCTACCTCTATTCCAAGCTCTACTACTTCCTTTATCTGCTTTGCGTATGAAGCGATTACTTCAGATGAGATTCCAAAAGCCTGGTCACCCATTAGTGCTTCTCCACTTAGTTTTAATAGTACTTTTTTATATGCAGGTTTCATCTTTCCTCCTTGTTCAAAAAAAGAGGATGCTAAAGCACCCCCTTTATAGTTTTATAATTAACCGTTGATTTGAGCTGCTACTTCTGCTGCGAAATCTTCTTCTTTTTTCTCGATTCCTTCTCCAACTTTTACTCTAGTGAAAGATAATACTGTGTTATCTCCAGCAAACTTCTCTACAGTTTCCTTATCCTCTGCTCTTACGTAAACTTGCTTTACAAGACAAGCTTCCTCGTAGAACTTTCTCTCTTTTCCTTTAAGGATGTTGTCGATGATCTTCTCTGGCTTTCCTTCTTCAAGAAGTTGAACTCTAGCGATCTCCATCTCCTTCTTAAGGTCGTCAGCTGTTACATCTTCTGGCTTAAGGTATCCAGGGTTCATAGCTGCTACGTGCATAGCGATTCCTCTAGCTTTTTCTACAGTTTCAGCATTAGACTCTCCAGCAAGCTCTACTACTACACAAAGAGTTCCCTTGTTATGGCTGTAAGTTGTTACAAATCCGTTATCAGAAACGATCTTCTCAACCTTTCTAAGAGTCATGTTCTCACCGATTTTAGCGATTAGCTCAGTTACTAGAATTTCAACAGTTTTACCGTCTACTACTACTGCTTTAAGCTCTTCAGCTGTCTCAACATTGTTCTCAAGTGCTGTAGCTACAAGCATCTGTCCAAAGTTGATGAACTCAGGGTTCTTTGCTACGAAGTCAGTTTCAGAGTTAAACTCAACTAGGATAGCTGTTTTAGCGTCTGCAGATACACCGTCGAAGATTAATCCTTCAGCTGCTATTCTGTCAGCTTTCTTAGCTGCCTTAGCCATTCCCTTTTCTCTTAGTAAAGTGATCGCTGCTTCCATGTCACCGTCTTTTTCAGTTAGTGCTTTTTTACAGTCCATCATTCCTGCTGCTGTAATTTCTCTTAACTCTTTTACCATCTTAGCTGTAATAGCTGCCATTTATCTTTCCTCCTGGTCTAATAGTTTCAATTTTTTTTGTATTTCTAGATGCACACAATATATTATCAACTATAGAATACAAGAATTGAGTACTAATTTCAAGTACTCAACCCAAGTTATCTATAAGTTTTTATTATTATTTCTAATAATTAGTTAGCTGAACCTTCTGCTACTACTTCTTCAGTTTTAGCTGCTGCAGCTTCTACTTCAGCACCTTGCTTACCTTCAACAACTGCGTTTGCTACGATTGTAGACATAAGCTTTACTGATCTAATTGCATCGTCATTTGATGGAATTGGGAAAGTAATGTTGTCAGGATCAACGTTTGAGTCAACCATTGCGATTACAGGGATTCCAAGAACATTTGCCTCAGTTACTGCAAGGAATTCTTTTTTAACGTCTACGATAAAGATTGCTGCTGGAGCTTTCTTCATGTGCTTGATTCCAGAAAGGTTCTTAGAAAGCTTAGTAAGTTCCTTTCTCATGTTAGCTGCTTCTTTCTTAGTGTACTTAGTATCTAAAGTTCCGTCAGCGTCAAGAGCTTCAAGTTCCTTAAGTTTAGCGATTCTAGTTTTGATAGTTTGGAAGTTAGTTAACATTCCACCTAACCATCTGTTGTTTACATAGTACATTCCAGCTCTTTCTGCTTGCTCTTTTACTGCTTCCTGAGCTTGCTTCTTAGTTCCAACGAATAATACGTCTCCACCGTTTTCAGCAATTTCTCTTACTACATTGTAAGCTACCTCGATCATCTTAAGTGATTTGTGAAGGTCGATTACGTGAATTCCGTTTCTCTCTGTGAAGATGTACTTAGCCATCTTAGGGTTCCATCTCTTAGCTTGGTGACCGAAGTGTACACCAGCTTCAAGTAATTGTTTCATAGTTACTACTGCCATTTTTGATTCCTCCTGAATTTTGGTTTTTTCTTCCATTGATCTCGAAACTAGGATATCTGAATATCAGACACCACTCCTAGAAATAATCAATGTGTGTATTTAAACAACGCTTAATTATAGCAAAACTACCACTTTTTGTCAATAGTTTTAGACTCCGACACCCCTGAAGACTTTCCTGTATTTACAGGGGTTTCCTCAGCCCTTCATAGTTTTTTTAATTTTTTTATAAAAATTATTTGGACTTTACAGCATTTTTATAGACAACTATAAAACTCTTAGGTACAATTAATAAAATTATATTAAGGAGTGATTCTATGTACATAGCCGACAGCCATATACACACACTTTTTTCTGGAGACTGTCAGGAAAAGTTAGAAAATATATTTAAATATGCCATTGAAAACAAGATACAGGAGATTACCCTTACAGATCATATAGACCCTGATTTCCCTTCAGGGAGCAGTGAGTTTTACTTTGACATAGGAGAGTACCTTTCCCTTCTTATGGATTTTCGTAAAAAATTAGAAGGTCAGTTAAAGATAAATCTTGGAGTTGAATTCGGACTCCAGCCCCATCTTATAAAGGATTTTAATGAAATATCAAAATTAAAGGAACTTGATTTCATCATAGGTTCTACTCACTGTGCAGGTGGTAAAAACCCTGTGGAGGATGATTTTTTTATAGGTTTAACAAAGGATGAAGCCCATGATCTATACTTTAAAGAAACCCTTAAAAATGTCAGAATCTTCAGGGATATCTCTGTATACGGCCACCTGGATTTTATCAAAAGATACGGGAGAAATGTTCATAAGGATTTTAATACTATAGATTATAAGATGCATTGGGATACTATAGAGCAGATCTTAAAAACCCTTATCTCCAACGGTTCTGGTTTAGAGATAAATACTTCAGCTTACAGATACGGCACTACCGAACCATATCCAAATGATATTATCCTAAAAAAGTATAAGGAACTGGGGGGAGAGATCATCACTTTGGGATCTGATTCCCATATAGCTGCCCATCTGGCTAAGGATTTTGATAAAGCTTACCAGCTGCTTAAAGATTGTGGTTTCAATTACTACAGCGTTTTTCACAACAGAAAACCTGAATTTATAAAATTAGATCTATAAAATTAAAAAAAGGGAGGAAACCCGGGTTTCCTCCCTTTTTCTTACTCCATTATTTCAGATATATAATCTGCATCCAGTTCCTCATTACCTCTCATTCTTCTGAGGCTTTCCTCCATATCTCCTATCATCTCCTGAGGCAGCTTAGCCTCCCCGTCAAAACTTTTTGCTACCTCTACTGCTTTTTCCAGATAAGCTATAGCTTTTGTCTTCTCATCATTCTTATAGAGTGCATAGCTGCATATCTCATATGCATTATAGTGATCTGGTATAGCTACGATTACTTTTTCAAAGTTTTCCACCGCCATACTAAAGTTTCCTGCTTCAAAAGCTACTACTCCCTGATCTTCCCAGTCCCCGCTCTCTGTACAGTATTCCTCTATATTCTCATATTTTTCCTTAAGTACCTTATATATCTCCATAAATCTTTCCTCCTATTTTAATTTTATTCCAAAATGGTTCAGGATATTCCCACTTTCCATAAGGGGTATCTCCATTCCCTCTACCCTGTTTTCTACGGGATTGATACTAAGATTTTTACCATTTAGAAACTTAGTCTTTCTCATATCACATCTGTTAAAGGTACTTCCCCTCATATTAATATCCTCTAAAACTACCCCTTTCATATCACAGCCTTCAAAGGTACATTCTATTATGTTACTCCCACTGAATTTTGTTCCCTTGAGGTTAATTTTTTCAAAGATACAATATCTCAGATTACTGTTATCAAAACTACAGTCAAAAAAAAGTTCTGAAACCCCTGCAAAGTTAACTCCCTGTACCTTACAGTTTTTAAAGGTAACCCCTTTAATTCTTGCTCCCTCAAAGGAAGTCATAGACAGGTTACAGTTATCAAAACTACACTCCTCCAAGTCTGTATCTTTAAACTTAGCCTCACTAAGGTCACAATTAATAAAGCCTACCTCCAAGAACTCGTCCCCTGAAAAGCATTTCCCGACTAACTTTTTCCCCTCTATTACACGGTCTTCATAATACATCTCTTCACTCCTGATTTTTTTATAACTAATTATACACGGATAAAATAAAAAAAAGCCACCTTTTTTGGCGGCTTTTTTCTAAGTTGTTTTATTATATTTAAATGGGGGAATCTATAAAATTAAAATCTGTATCCCACTGCCAGGTAGATTGTCTGAATCTCTTCCTCTTCTGTTCCTGAGATAGCGACATATTCTCCAGCTCCTCCAGCCGTTAAATCTACCTCAACTACTTCATATCCTAGTTCTAGATTAACATTTTTGTACTCTACTCCTGTGGATATTCCATAGACCATAGTTGGTTCTACCTCTAGCGAATGTCCCATATAATTAAATGTTTCATCTCCCTTAGCTACTCCGGCCTTAGCCTGAATAAACGGAGTGAAGTTACTACTGTTTATAAAATTATATCTTCCAGTTACAAATAGCTGACCAAATATTATATCTTCAGAGCCCTCTGTTAAATCTCCTAGAGTCTTTGTGATATAGTTTTTCTCTATACTCATACCTACTCCTGCCTCAAACCTATCTGTGAAACTATAAAGTATATCTATTCCTAAACCAACTGTTGGTTCTGCCTCAGAATAAGAAAGACTTCCATACTCAAGGTCTATAATACTTGCTCCTGTTTTTAACTTAGGGATATATGACATCTCTCCCTTTTCTGCATAAACGCTAGATACTGCTCCTAATAATACTAAAACTAATAATAACTTTCTCATAATTTTTTCTCCTCCTGAAATAATATTCAAGAGTTATCTTACATTAAGCTTAAAATTTTTAAAACCATTAAATAGGTTAATAGTAAACTAAAATAACTATTGCATTCCATCCATCTTTTTAAATACTTAGTGTCCATTCTCAGTCATCTTAGGAAACTTGTCTTATATATTTCTTAATTTCTGTGATAAGATATAATGTTATTTTTTGTTAGGAGGTGCCTATGCAATTTTTTAATACTATCTGTGAAATTCACAGAGGTAAATTTTTATTTGAAAAATCTATGAAAAAAAACATGAAAAAAGTTCATGATATCACTCTTTCACATACAGAGTTAATCTGCCTTCAGTATCTCATCCATAATCCTGAGACAAGTCTCTATGACCTCTCCAAGCTTTCTGGTTTAGATGTCCCACAGCTTAGCCAGGTAATCAAGAAGATGGAAAAGAAAAAACTTATTGAAAAAACCATCGTTTCAGAAGTTCCCCTAAAACTCTCTCTTTCTCTCACATCTTTTGCTATGGAGACCTGTGAAAACTACAGAGTACACATGGTCAGAGATATTTATGATTCTTTTGATGACAAGAGGGAGTTTGATGTTATTAATAAAGCCATTACCGAATATCATTCTATTATTGAAAAACTTGCAGGGAGGCTTCTATGAAACCCCTATTTAAGTTAGGAACTTTGAGGAAAGCAAAGAGAATTTTAGAAAAGATTATAGAAAAATTTTTATTGGAAAATTTTAATATGTCTCTTAGCTATTCAGAATACCTTCTTCTTTTTAACATCAATGAAAACAAGGGATCTACCCAGTACTCCTTGGCTAAGATAGTGGCTGTTTCCCCTGTGATGGTGAATAAGATGATATCAAACCTTCAGTACTATGATCTTCTAGAGATTGAGTGTGTTCAGTGGCGGGGAATGAAAAAAACTCAGATCAACCTTTCAGAAAAGGGGACAGAAGTTGTCACCTCCTCTAAAGAGCTTTTGGAAGATATCCTCACTCCATCTGAAGTGGAGTCTCTCTTCACCTTAGAGGTGGGAATCAAAAAACTTAATGATCTTCTTTAAAATATAAGAAAAGAGGCTGCGCCTCACTTTGCCATAAATCAATGATATTAATGACTATGATTTATAATCTTCTTCACCTAAAGGTGTAAATTCATCATAGTCCTCATAAACGACTCCGTTTCATTCAAAAGTATAAAAAAGCCACCAAATATGGTGGCTTTTCATTTCTTCCTATTTTTTTCTTATCTCCGGTTCTTCATCCAGCTTAAACCCATCCCAGTAGTAGCTGCTTCTGGCATTCCATACAAGATAATTATCCAGGTTATTCTTCTTAAGAGCATCTATCTGCTCCTTCAGTTCCTCCTCCCTGTATACCCTGTATTCATTTAGCCACGGAGCACTAAACCCCTGTATCCAGACATTGGTATCCCCTGCTGTCTCTAGATTACTGTTTCTCTGGGCTATCTTTTCAGCATACCTATCCATGAGTTTAAAAGGCTCCTTATCGGGATTCCTGATCCCCAGAGTTCCCAGAGCATAGTGAGAAGGATATGCCATAGGGCTTATCACATCTACAACATTTGATACCGCTTCCCAGTACTGACCTATATTTTCATCTGTATTCGATATCCCTACCTGCCCAAATACAGAGGCATTTACATAGACTTCTTTCTTTGACAGTTCATCTCTGGCATACTTTAAAAATCTCTGGATCGATTCAGGCTTTGTTTCTGTATACTCATCTCTGTAATCCAGAACTCCCTGAGCTTCCAGCCTACGTACCCCGCTTGGAAACCTCACATAATCAAAGGATATCTCATTAAATCCAAGGTCTGCAGCTTCCTTCGCCACCTCTACATTATAATGCCATACCTCTCTGCTATAGGGAGACAGCCACGGCATCCCGTCCCTGCTTTTATAGGGTGCCTTACTTCTGTTATCGTATATTGTATTCCCGTCTTCAGATAGTGCCAGCGCCTCATCCTTAAAGGTTGATATCCTTCCAATGAGGTAGATATCATTCTCCTTCAGCTTAGCCACTATTCTTTCTATATCTTTATACCTCTCCCTGATATAGTTATCTCCCAGGGTTTCTCTTGCTGTAGCAGAGTCAAACAGGATTCTCCCCTTATCATCCTTTACATCCAGTACAAAAGTATTTATATCTGTTTCTCCTGCAAGTTTTATATAGTCATCCAGCCTGCCTATCCTGTTCAAAGATATATATATCGCCCTGTTTTCTATCCTGGGATTCCCTGGATACTCCTCTTTTTTTATCGGAGCAAACTGAACATCTCCAAGCTTATAAATATCCCTTACATCCTTTGTTACCAGATATCCGTCATCTCCCGGAATCCTGACCTCTATAAGCATATCCGAATGCTTTTCATCTCCTGCCATATCTTCCTCTATCCACCCTGTGGTATCTTCGGTCTTTATCATGAGCCAGCTGCCGTCCCTCCCGGCTACCTCTACTCTTTCTCCTATGATCAGACTTTTTCCCGGGATTCCTCCCACACTATCTCTTACAGATACCAGTTCAGATATATACATATAGTCTGGCTGTACCTCTTTGCTTTCAGCCACGACCACTTCAGATATGATCTCAATTACTTCCTTGTCCTTACCTATTCCTTTATTATAGATAAATAACGAAGTTATTACTCCAAAAATTATAGCTGCTCCTACTAAAATAACATTTCTTTGCTGCATCTCCCGTTTCTCCTTAAATTTGTTTTATCCCTTGATTTACAACAAATTCTCAGCCCTTTTAGAGAAAAGATCTCACCTTTTCCCCTGAACAGGTATAAATTTTTATTCCTTAAAGTATCTTTTTTCCAAGGAACCCCCACTCCCCTACTCAGACTCCTTTAAAGCTTCCTCTTTATACACAATCCACGTAACTTAAATAGTATAACAACTAATTATAAAAATTAAAATTAAAAAAAAGCCTGGTCCCTTGAGACCAGCCTTCCTCTATCTACCTTTTTTAAGAGGTTTTTCACCTTTTTTAACTTCTTCAGCTATCTCTTCCTCTATCTTGTCTATCTCATCAAACTTTTCATCTATAAACTCAGAGAATAACTCCTCGATAGCTTCCTCAGCCTGATCCAGGTCTCCTCTTTCAGCTACCAGTTCATACACACACTTATATCCATTCATAGTACAAAGTTCTATCATTACTTCCTGCTCATTATCTTCATCGGCATAACTAAATGAATACCCTACACCAGTTCCTCCGTCTTCCTCTTCAAAATCATAGAGTTCCCACTCCATATCCTGCTTCATTCTTTCTTCAGACAGTGCCTTAGCTACACTTTCAGCTGAATACTGACCGTCACCCAGACACACTATTATATTACAGATAAGGTCTTCTCTTATCCCACAGCTTATCTTATAAGTACTTCCCAGCATCTCCATATTTGAAAATTGTTCTTTCATAATCTTCCTCCTCAAGGTACAACAGAAAGCTTAAAATCATAAACTGACTTTAAACTTCCATATATTAATATTCAGTATAACTCATCTTTATGTACGGTATTTTAAGTTTCATTAGTTAGACCTATATTTTAACATAATTCACCTGAGATGTCATTCTTAACTATAGAGCATAGCTCATCTCATACCACACAGCTCCTCCGTGAGTAGAAGCTGATAATCCTATCTTTTTATAACCCATTCCTTCATACATTCCCAGAAGGTTTTCTTTACACAGCAGAAGGATCTTTTCCTTTTTCATCTCTCTTGCCACCTTCACAAACTCCTCCATCATAACAGAGGCTATTCCTCTTCTCTGATACTCCGGATCTACTGCCACTGAAAATATTACCAGATTTTTCCCGTCATCTTCATGACCGATGAGCCCCTTAAACTCCTCATCGGTTATATCTTCCTTATTTATAGATCCGCTGTTGATATGGGCTACTATCTTTCCTTCCCACTCTCCCACTATAAATCCCTTGGAAAACTTAGAGAGCCTTACCTCGATATTCCCCTTAGAAGCTGCTTCATCCTCTGGAAAGGTCTTCCCCTCCAGTACAAAACAATCCTCTAAATCATCTATTCTTCCGTGTCTTATATCCAACTTCATATCTTCCCCCTTATTTCTGTAAAATTTATAATCTATCCCCTTGCCAGTTCATATATCTTTACTATATCTTCCTTATTCAGACTTACAAAACCACCCATTGTTCCTGTTCCCACTGCTTTTTCTGCCATCTCTTCATATCTGTTATCTGTTATCTCTGCTTCAGCAAGGGTTACAGGCATCCCTACCCTTGTAAAGAATTCCTCCATCCTTCTTATCCCCTCAAGAGCAGTTGCCTCAGGATTATTAAAGTCATAGTCCACATCCCACACACGAGTAGCAAACTGTATAAACCTATCTATATTATGCTTATAAACATACTTCATCCATGCTGGAAATATCACAGCCAGTCCTGCACCATGAGTCATATCATATATCCCGCTCAGTTCATGCTCTATATTATGAGATGACCAGTCAGTACTTCTTCCTGTACACAGCAGACCATTGTGCGCTATTGTGGATGCCCACATTATCTCGGCTCTGGATGCATAGTCCTCTGGATTAGCCAGAGCTTTAGGTGCATTATTTATTATTGTTTTCAGCGTTGCTTCACATAGTCTGTCTGTAAAATCTACATTTTCTTCATTCGTAAAGTATCTTTCCATAACATGAGCCATTATATCCACTGCCCCTGCTGCTGTCTGGTATTTTGGCAGGGTATAAGTCAGCTCTGGATTCATTATGGCAAACTTAGGTCTTACAACATTTCCTCCAAAGGATTTTTTATACCATCCGTCTTCATTGGTTATCACACTTCCACTACTCGACTCACTTCCTGCCGCCGGTAAGGTCAGTATCACTCCCAGAGGAAGAGTGTCTTCTACCACTGCTTTCCCTTCAAAGAAATCCCATACATTCCCCTCATACTTTACTCCTGCTCCTATTGCTTTGGCTGAATCTATTACACTTCCTCCACCTACTGCCAGTATAAGATCTACCCCTTGGTCTTTGCATATTTTTATTCCTTCATTTACAAGACTTAATCTCGGGTTAGGTTTAACTCCCGCCAGCTCAAACACTTCTATATTTTCTTCCTTTAGTTTTTTCATTACCCTGTCATAGAGTCCGCTTCTTTTTATACTTCCTCCACCATAATGCAGCAGCACTCTCTTTCCGTACTTTAGAGCCTCCTTTCCTATCCTATCCTCGGTATCTCTTCCAAATATAATTTCTGTTTTATTCTGAAAATCAAAATTTAACATCTTTTTTCCCCCTTAGTTTTTATCCTACATAAAAATTTTACCACATCCCTCTGAAAAATCTACCCCTCAATCTACTTTAATCCCTTATTTTTCAGTAGTTTTTATTCAGTTAAAAATTCAATGTTTTTTCTTTAATATTTAAGTTGCTTTTTTCATTTATTTTTAGTACAATTCTCCTTGTGCTCAATTGATTTTACTATTTAAAAAACAAAACTAATAATTTATACCATTTTTTTATACAAGGAGTTGTTTTACATGAATTACAAAAAAATAATGCAGGATTTTTTAATCATTAATATCGGTCTGTTTATATGCTCGTTGGGAATAGTAAACTTTCTTATTCCTTCAAAACTAGCTGCTGGAGGAGTTACCGGACTGTCTACTCTTCTATACTATATATTGGAACTTCCTATGGGTCTTACTATGCTAGCCCTTAATGTTCCCATCTTTTTACTTGGATTCTTTGTCTATGGTAGGGAGTATGCTGTTAAGTGTCTTTGTGGTATATTTCTTTTCCCGGCTTACACAGGGGTTTCAGAAACCTTCTTTTCTATAGATACTCTGAGAAACTTCTCAGGGACATATCCCCTTGCTGGTGCTGTCTTCGCTGGTATTGTAGTGGGTATTGGTATCGGTATGGCTGTTGCTGTAGGTAGTAACACTGGCGGGACTGTTATCTTAGCTCAGGTGGTAAGTAAGTATCTTAACATTCCGGTGGGATCGTGTATGGCTATTGTTGATTCTATGGTAGTTATCTCATCTATGTTTGTATTTGGTTTCAAATCAGCTATTATGGCTCTTGTCTGTATCTTTATTATGGGAAGAATGGTCAACCTTGTTATCGTGAAACTAGGAGCCTTTATCTCGCCTAAAAAAGAAGAAGTATACATATAAATTTCTCATTTTATAACATAAATAACCCTTATAATAAAAAGGTGCTCATTTGGGGCATCTTTTTATTTTTTTTAAAAGGTTAATGTCTCTTAGAAACCTTATCTACAGAAAAAGATGTAACAATGAAAAAGTTGCAAAACTTCAGAAGGGAAGTTGATGTATTGGTCACTTTCATAAAATAAAATACAAAATAAAAGTCCCGGAATATCCGGGACTTTTTTATTTTATAAATTTTTTATATCTCTCTGCATCATGCTCATTCAGATTAGTTCTTACCCAAAGGCCATCCCCTTGGTACTCATGATCTAAAACCTTAGTTTTATCCATAATATAGCTTGCCAGCCTTCCCTCACTAAAAGGTATCAGCATCTCAACTACAGTAAAGTTTATAAGTAGTTTTTTTTCTATCTCATGAATAAGATCATCTACTCCATCCCCTGTAAGAGCCGATATCCTTACAGAAGTAGCAAAGACTTCACTATGTTCCCTTACCACTCCCTCTTCCAGCCTGTCCGATTTATTTTCAACTATTATATAGGGCTTATCGTCTGCCTGGAGCTCCTTTATTACCTCCTGAGTTACCCTTAGCTGGAGTTCATAGTCATCATTTGATATATCCAGTATGTAGAGCAGCAGATCTGCTTCCCTTACCTCTTCCAGGGTTGACATAAAAGCATCCACAAGGGAGTGGGGCAGCTTGCTTACAAAGCCCACTGTATCCGCCAAGATAAACTCAAGGTTATCCTTGAGAGTTATCTTTCTGTGAAATGGATCAAGGGTCGCAAAAAGCATATCTTCTGCGGGAGATTCATGCTTACTCCACAGGGGATTATTTTCCCTTATAAAGTGATTCATAAGAGTTGATTTTCCTGAGTTTGTATAACCCACAAGAGAAATAGTAGGCAGATGACTCTTTTGTCTCTTATTTCTCTGAACCTCTCTTTGCTTCTTTACATCCTCTATAGCCTTTTCCACATCACTTATTCTCTTTGATATGTTTCTCTTATCTATCTCCAGTTTCTTTTCTCCCAGACCCCTGGTTCCTATTCCTCCTCCCTGTCTCGAAAGAGCTATTCCCATTCCCCCTATTTCTCTGGGTTTTGCATACTTTAGTCTGGCCAGCTCTACCTGGAGTTTTCCTTCCTTAGTTTTTGCTCTTGTGGCAAATATATCCAGTATCAGACTGGTTCTGTCTATTATCTCCATATCCAGGTAAGCTTCCATATTTCTTATCTGTATTCCCGAAAGCTCATCGTCCACAAGGAGTATATCTGCTCCGTGGATCTTACTCATCATCTTTATCTCATCCAGTTTTCCCGATCCCAGATAAGTTCCCACCTTTATCTTATTTAACTTTTGTTTTACTACTTTAGCTACATCTATATTAGCAGCTCTTGCCAGCTCCTTTAGCTCTGCCAGACTCTCCTCCATAGACCCCTGCTTATCTCTCCCATGAAGTTCTACTCCTACTACAATTGCCTTTCCTATTATACTATCTATAAATCCTACTACCTTATTTATTTTAGCCAATTTTTCACCATTCCCATCCTTATTTTTAATATAATTATATGATTTTTTTTTCTCATTGGCAATAATTTTAGATCTCACTATAGTATTTCTTCCCTTTATTCCGTTAAATTTATTTATTTTTAAAACCGATTGACTTTGTCACTGATTTTTTCTGTGAAAAAATGTTATATTATTCTCAGGGACATGGATTCCACTAACAGGATACCCCAAATCATCTTGTTAGTGGCGACTCTTTTCCGGTCCCTCTTGCATATTACAAAAAGCAGCCAGAAGGCTGCTTTTTTTTAATAAACCCTTTGAGTTTTCACCTCTTATTAAGACTCAAAAAAATAAAGTAATTCCTTCAATCCCTTACGGACAGAAGGAATTACTCTATTTTTTCCCCATCTTTAAACTTTCCATTAATCCTTCAAACTGCTGCTCCATCTTTTCATCCTTAAGCAATTCTCCATAGAGGTCATCTATCTCTTCAAATTTTACAGGAGAAATCTCACAGTTTCCTTCACCACAAGGACACTCCTTGGGATTCTCCATACAGTCATCTATAGCTTTCAGCTTTTCATCTAGCATCTCATCTATCTCTCTGTGAAGTCCTTTTATATTGTCTACTACCCTTTTCATGTCATCCTCCAGAAGATCTTTAGCTATAATCACTGTACCACTTCATTTTTTCAGAGTCTTTTTTCATACTCTCTTCTATACTTACAGTAGCTATCAAAAGATCTATATATTTTTTTATACCTTGGCCTTGTTACATAATACTTTAAAATTCTCTCCCCATACCATAAAATACTCTTCAAATATCTCACCACCTGTATTTTTAATAATAAATGTATAAATAGTATCTTAACACCTATTATTTCACAGAACAAGTGACTTAGTCCCTCATAGCTTTCATTTTTTTATTGGTATATGGATATTTTATATGACTTTGTCCCCTCTTTTATGTTTTACCTGAAATAAACCATTTTGTCAATAAAAAATACAAAAATTCCTGATGAATATGGTAATCATTTTTATCTTCTCTTCCATTTATTATAGTTTCTACAACAAGAAAAGAGGCTGTGCCTCATTTTACCATAAATCAATGATATTAATGATTATGATTTATGGTACTCAGTTAATGAATTAACTGAGTACCAGTATATCTATTAAAATCTAATTTCTTTTACCTAAAGGCATAAATTCATCATAGTCCTCATAAACGACTCCGTTTCATTCAAAAGCATAAAAAAAAAGCAGCCCTCAGGCTGCTTTAAATTTTACTATCTTCTTGTACCTTCTTCTAAGATAACCTTATCTCTCTTATTTCTTTCTCTGTAACTAACGATTGCATCATATGTTGCAAATCCTCTATGTGATACCTCTCCATCTTCATGTATTACCATCGCCTGTAAGATGTCCTGTGATTTCTTCATTTTCTTTAGTGTCATGTTAATCCCCCCTCAAATAAGTTGTGTTAAAAATTGGCCTCTATTTTCATGCATTAATCTTGCATTTAAATTTCATCTTGTCCTGTTTCTTTTGTATTCATCTTATATATCTATATAACTATTATACATCTATTTCATAGATAAAGCAAGTTTTATTATTTACACTATATACTTAAATTAATTTAAGTATTCATCTTGTAAATGTAACGAGCTGTAAATGTCTGTATATTGTTATATTTGTTATTTATAGGTACAGTGATGTTTGATTAATATCCATATGCCCAAAATAAAAAGAGAGGAAAACTTCCTCTCTTTTTTTAATCTTTTTTATTGAGCCAGATATAAAGCTCCCTTTCCTCATTTTTTTTGTTTATTCCCTCATCTTTTTCATCTTTTTCCAAAACCCTTGCTTCCTCTATCTCTCTTTCCTCTTCTATCCATTTGAGATAGTTATCTATCAGGGTATCTGCTTCCTGGAGTTCTATATTTTTTCCCAGTATCTTTTCTTCTCTTATATCCATCAGTTCAGCCACATCTCTTCCGAATATCTCATTTAAATCAAAATCAATTCTCAAAAGATAGAGAACCGCTTCCTCCCTTGAAAAATATATAAAGCTTCTTTTAAAGCAGTCTATACATACTATAAACCCCTCTTTAAGAGCATTCTTTATCTCCTTTCGGCTTTTAAAGAATCCCAGCTGAATATCATCAGCCTTTAAATTTAACTTTTCTCCCTTCTTAAATGTTTTTAACTCAAAACTATCTAAGTATCTGTACATCTCCCTTTCACTGGCAGTTTTTAGTTTTATATCTGAAACTTTTTTAAAGAGATTAAACTTCATAGACGCTCCTCCTTTAAAAATCTTTACTTTATCTTTCATCTTTTATTTCCTCTCACTTGCTATAGATATACTAAATTACCCTTAAGGTATCCTTCTTATCTTTTTCTTCCCCTTAGCTGACTGTATGGCCAGAAAAGAGGCTTCGCCTCACTTTGCCATAAATCAATAATATCAATGACTATGATTTATGGTACTTGCCTGTAATCAGTGATATTGATGAACATGGTTACTGGTACGCAGCTTAGTTAAGCTGTGCAAGCCGGCAATAAATTAACTGAGCTTCAATACATTAAATTTTTATAGTTTCTTAAAGTATCAAAAAATATAAAAAGTCCCGTTTCCGGGACTCCCTATATTTAAAGTTATAATTTAATTATGCTTTTTCTATAACTATCTTTCTTCCTTGCTTTCTCCACTCAGCCATCTCTGCCACTGCTGTGAATAGTGCGTCTGTTGATGAGTTTAGACCAGTTTCCACTGAATCCTGAATAACTCCGATAACAAATCCTACTGCTACTACCTGCATAGCTACTTCATTTGGAATTCCAAACAGACTACATGCAAGAGGTATAAGAAGTAGTGATCCACCAGCTACACCAGATGCTCCACAAGCACTTACTGCTGACAGGATACTTAGAATAAGAGCTGTACCCATATCTACCTGAATTCCCAGAGTATGTACTGCTGCAAGAGTTAATACTGATATTGTGATTGCCGCTCCAGCCATGTTTATTGTTGCTCCTAGAGGTATAGATACAGAGTATACATCTTTTTCAAGACCTAACTCTTCACACAGTTCCATATTTACCGGAATATTCGCTGCCGAACTTCTTGTAAAGAATGCTGTAATACCACTTTGCTTTAGACACTTAAATACTAGTGGATAAGGATTCTGACGAATCATTACAAATGTTATAAGTGGATTTACCACAAGAGCCATAAAGAACATACATCCAAGAAGTAATCCTAGAAGACGTCCATAATCTACCATTGAACCAATACCATTTTCTGAAATTGTAGAGAATACCAGTCCCATAATTCCAAGTGGTGCTAAGTTAATTACCCATCTTACTACCTGAGATAGTGCATCTGAGAAGTTAGAAACCATTGTTTTAGTTGCTGATGGAGCATTCTTAAGAGCAATACCTAAAAGCAGAGCCCAAGCTAATATTCCAATATAGTTTGCGTTAGCAAGAGCATGAACAGGGTTGTCTACAACATTTAATAGTAGAGCCTTTAATACTTCCACTACTCCTCCTGGAGGTGTTATACTTCCACCTGCACCGGCACCTAGCTTTATTGTTACAGGGAACATGAAGCTTCCTACAACCGCTACAAGACCTGCTGCGAATGTACCTATTAGATAAAGAGAAATAACAGATTTCATATTTGTCTTCTGGCCACTCTTATGCTGTGATACAGCTGACATTACTAGGAAAAATACCAGGATAGGTGCTACTGATTTAAGAGCTCCTACAAACAATGAACCAAAGATTGAAACCGGTTTTGCTACATCTGGAACCACCATCGCCAGTGTTATACCAACAATAAGACCTAAAATAATTCTTTTAACTAAACTAAGTTGATTCCATTTACTTAATAATTCTTTCATAACATTCCTCCTCTAAATAACTATATCTTTTTAATCTCTGAATAAACAATATAAAACTTACAGACCGCCTCTTAATTCCACCTTTATTTTCTTAAGATTTTCTTAATGATATCATTGATTTATGTTTTATTCAAGCTTATTTTGTAATAAACACGCACAAATAACATTAAGAGAACGAAAATGTTTTTTTAAAGTTAGTAAATTTATGGACAAACCATACATTTTTGAGGTATCCTGTTTTTCTGAAAAAAAAGACTTAAAAACTGTTTTTTTACTACTTTTCATATAAAGGCACAACAATCTTTTATGTTTTTACAGCTTATGCAGATATAAAAAGCAGCTAAGGCTGTATTCCCAGATATTTATAAGTATGGTTTCTGGTACTTACTTAACCTTTAGCTGAACTGTATCCTTATGCTTTTGGAAACTCTAGTGTTTTTAAGGAAGGTTATCATTTAAATGATATACTTTTTTAGATAATAAAAACAGGAGTCAGATTTTAATCCGACTCCTGTTTTTATTATTTTTTAGTTTTATTTATAAACCCAAGAGCTATAACTACCATTGAAATTAATATATATAGTACAGCTTTATCATTTGAAAGGAAGAAAGCTGCTATTATAAATATCTGCCCTATTCCGGCAATAATAGGTACTACTACACCCTGGAACCCACCTAATTTTTTCTCTAAAAATAATTTTATAGATATATAAAACACAATATAGATAGAAGTCAGATCAAAGCTCCGACTTCTGTCTAAGTTAAGGAGCCTGAAAAAATCAGACTCCTTTATTTTATCTATCATGCTAAGTTCTATTAGACTACTTTTGTTGACCACTTCTCTACATCCCAAACATCAGTTGCGATATCCATGTAGAATTCAGGTTCGTGACTTACCATAATCACTGTTCCAACAAAGTCTTTTATTGCTTTTTTCAGCTCTTCTTTTGCAATTATATCAAGGTGATTTGTAGGCTCATCTAAAACTAGTACATTTATCTTTGTGTTCATAATTTTAGCTAACCTTACCTTTGAATGTTCTCCACCAGATAGTACCTTCATCTTACTTGTAATATGATCATTTGTTAGCCCACATCTAGCAAGAGCGGCTCTAGCTTCTCCATTAGTGAACCCTGGAAACTCATCCCAAAACTCATCAAGGGCAGTTTTATCTCCACTTGCTTCTTCTTGTTTAAAGTATCCTACTTCTACGAATTGACCTTGCTCTACTTCACCTGAAATAGGATTTATTTTACCTAGAATCGTGTTCAGTAGTGTTGATTTACCAAGTCCGTTTACACCTTTTATTGCTATCTTTTGGTTTCTTTCTATAGAGAAGTTAAGCGGTGATGTTAGAGGTTCTGTGTATCCTAGTACTAGATCTCTTCCTTCTACTATCTCTCTTGATGGAGTTCTTGAAGTATTAAACCTAAAGATAGGTTTTGGCTTTACTCTTGAAATTTCAATTACATCTATTTTATCTAGCTTCTTTTGTCTACTCTTTGCCATATTTGATGTAGACGCACGAGCTTTATTTTTTGCTACAAACTTCTCTAGTACTTCTATTTCTTTTTGCTGCTTTTTAAATGCTGCTTCTGTTTGCTTTTTCTTTAGATCATACATCGCCATAAACTGATCATATCCACCTGTATATCTAGTAAGCTCAGATTTTTCTATATGATATATAACATTGGTTACTGCTTTCATAAATGGTAGATCATGTGATACTAAGATGAATGAATTTTCATAATTTTGTAGAAAATTAGTAAGCCAAGTAATATGATCTTCATCCAGGAAGTTAGTAGGCTCATCTAGTATTAAAACATCATGGTTTTCAAGTAGTACCTTCGCTAGTAAGATCTTTGCTCTCTGTCCACCAGATAGTTCAGCTACATCTTTATCTAGTCCGATCTCTAAAATTCCAAGACCTGCTGCATATTCTTCTATTTTAGAATCTAGATTATAAAAATCTCCATTTTCTAAAACACTTTGAATCTCCCCTACTTCTTCTAGGATTTGATCCATCTCTTCAGGAGTACAATCTCCCATCTTCTCATATAGAGTCATCGTTTCCTTCTCCAACTCAAACATATGTGCAAATGCTGATTTAAGGACATCTCTTATAGACTTTCCTTTTTCTAGGGTACTATACTGATCTAGATATCCCTTTGTTATCTTGCTTGCCCATTCGATTACACCTGAATCTGGCATTAGTTTACCTGTGATGATGTTCATGAATGTCGATTTACCGGCACCATTTACTCCTACAACTCCTACGTGCTCCCCTTGTAGTAAACGAAACGAGGCATCTTCTAGAATAACTCTAGCTCCAAATCCGTGACTTAGGTTACTTACATTTAAAATACTCATAAACTTTAACTCCTATATGTTAATTTTTTTATTAATAATAATCAAACACCAAGTTGTATTTTATCATGAAATGTAAATATAATACAGAAAATATTTCCTGTATCTCTCCCCACTCCCATGAAGAGACAGAATTTGAAGGCTTAGGTGATTTAATTAAAAAATCAGACAGATATGCCTGATTTTCTTTAAAACTTCTCTTAGTTCCCCTTTAATACCAGCACACCATTTTTTCTCTTCACGAGAAGGAATCCACATATGAGGGGGACTACTGTTATTAAAAGACCTGTAACTATAAGCATCCCCTGGGACTGCAGAGCCAGTATTGGTGCTACTGCAGGCATAACAGCAAATACTGGGGTAAATAGTGTAGCTGCTACTCCCTGGGCATCTGGAGCACTGCTTTCCATATCAGGGTCGACACACCTTACAAGGGCCAGACCTGTGGGAACTGCTCCTGAAGCCATCCCAAAAGCCATACATATTTTTTCAAACCACTCATCCCCGCAAAACCTTCTCGATAGAAATACTCCCAGCAGTAAAACTCCCAAAACACTTATATCGTTAAATAATATAGATAGTGACATGTAATCCCCCCTGTTTTATATAAAATTCAAAAAAATAAAATTAAAGGGGTTTTTAAACTATAAAGTATCCACCTGCCCTAATTAAAAATTTCATTGATTTTTTTATTGCCTAATAGGTTTGTATCCCTGTTTTTCAAAAAAAACAATGCTACCAATTTCCTGCTTTATGTTAATTTTCTGCCTGCCAACCCTTGAAAATACTGTCGTTCAAATATACCAAACTTAAAACACTAACTCCTTTAATAAGAATATTCAAAGTTTTATTAATTAATTTCATTAAAAAAAAGACGAATTTCAATCCGTCTTTTCTTACTCTATCTATAGTTTCTGGCTTTTTCTATTATCTTTTTATAGATAGGAATCATCTCAGGCTCATTGACTTCTGCCTCCAGGTCCTCTATATCTATCCACTTTACCCCGCTGTTTTCATCTTCTTTTATGGTGACTACTTCATCCTCACTGGCTATGAGAACATAGGTAGTATTCAGGTGCAGGTGAACCCCTACATACTCCCCTCTTTTTATATGAGCCGGTACCGGGATTATATCCAGAGTTATCATCTCATCGGTTAATGGAGATATATTCGATATCCCTGTTTCCTCTATAGCTTCCTTTACAGCTACTTCCAGCAGATCTCTGTCCCCGTCTGTATGTCCTCCCGTCCACCCCCAGGCATTATAGATATTATGGTGGATCATCAGGGTTTTAGTCAGCTCCCTGTTCATAATAAAACCTGAAGAGGTAAGGTGGGCTAACCTGCTCCCTCTGCCCAGCACCTCATCTCCAATGACATCTATATACTCTAAGATAACTTCTTTATCTGCATTCTCCTGAACACTAGTCCCTCTAAAATCTTTTATCTGATTCCTGTACATAATCCCCTCCTTATATTATCTTATATAATATCAAAACTCGCCGGTAATACCAAAGAGGAAGTTCTCAAAAAAAATAATTTTCTTAAAAGGAAACTCCGGCTTTAGTTGTATTACCCTATAGATAATTATTTTAGGAGGTTTTTTTATGAGAGTAACATTTCAGGGTAATCCGTTAACAGTTTTAGGTAAGCAGGTAGTAGTGGGAGACAGGGCTCCTGCCTTTACTGCGGTAAATTTAGATCTCAGTGATTTTAAATATGAAAAATCAGATAACATCAGAGTAATCTCTGTTGTTCCGTCTCTTGATACACCAGTATGCTCCCTTCAGACTACTAAGTTTAATATGTCTTTAGAGGAGTTAGAGGGAGTAGAGATCACCACTGTTTCAGCAGATCTTCCCTTTGCACAGGCCAGATTTTGCCAGGAGGAAGATATTAAAAATCTAACTGTGGTTTCAGACTATAAATATAAAGACTTTTCAAAGAACTACGGCTGCCTTATAGATGAGCTTCAGATCCTTACCAGAGCAGTATTTGTAGTGGATAGAGAGGGAGTAATTAAGTATGTTGAGTATTTAGAGGAGATTACAAATGAACCTGATTACGACAGGGTATTAGAGGCAGTTAAAAACCTTTAATACTTCTATTCAAAAAGAGGACAAGACTGATAATGCCAGCCTTGTCCTCTTTTTTTTATTCTCATCTTTTAAATGAATCTAAGCAGTCCTGCTCCCATCTCTGCATAAAATACTCCTATATTCCTACCTTACATATTTTACAGGGACTTTGGGACCTGGAGCTTTTATCACTATAAGTTCTAATGTTTCATCATGTTTATTTTTGACATCCATCTTCACATCAAAAGGAATTTTTAATAGTGTTCCCGCTTCATATACTTTTACATCCTGTTCTCCCAAAGCAATGGATAACTTTCCTCTGACAACAGTCATGTGTACAACTGCATTTGAATAGTGCAATGGCAGTCCCTTGTCTTTAGTGAATACCATATGTATATAGTGTAGATCATCCTCTAAAATCAGCTTTTCTACCACTGTTTTATCCTCTTTAGACATTATGAATACTTTTTCTACCATTTGATTCCCCCTTGTCTTTATTTTTTTCCAGATATTTTTCTGGACCCTCCTACGACTACTTTATTCTGTTAAAGCTCCCCTTTCTTGGCTGGGCTGCGAGCTTCTCCTTTTTCGGGTATCCAAATATCATACCGTGATGTAAAGTATAGCCTTCAGGAATATTTAAAAGTTTTCTGTATTCCTCATGTTTTTCAGGGTTATTTTCAAATAATTTATTTATAAATCCAATCCAGCAACTTCCTACCCCTAAAGATTCAGCTGCTAACCCCATATTCTGACTTGCTGCCCCCAGGTCATCCACAGGGGAAAAACCATCCTCTCCATATGAAAGGATAATAAGAACAGGAGCATTATAAAATGCATCGTATTTTTCATTATTTGCCCACCCATAATATAAAGGGTCTGGGATATTTTTACAGACCTTCTTAGTATCTGAATTTATCTTCTCCATTATCTTTTTATCCTCTATTACAGTGAAGTGCCAGGGCTGCCTGTTATGACCACTAGGGGCCCACATCCCTGCTTCAATAATCTTTTCTAACTCCTCTTCAGATATCATCTCTTCCCTGTATGCTCTGGTTGTTCTTCTGTTTTTTATCAAGTCTAATACTTTATTCATCTCTGCTCCCCTCTTTGCTTTTATAAAAAATCTATCAATTTTATCTATTGCTATATCTAGAATATTACCATATATTTTTTTACAAATATGTAACTAAAGTTACGATTTTTTTTAATACTTCAGGAACTGTTGATGTTTTTATTAATAAAAACACATCCGAAACCCCTCTCCCCTCAAGAGGGTCTTGTATTGTAGTTACTCCTGAAGCCATCCCCTTTGAAAGGCCTCTAATAACTCTCCAGATAAAATAAAAAGAGCCAGATTTCAACCTGACTCCAAAACCCCTGCTTCCTTTCCTTTGTACCCTGCCATTAAAAAGATTTCTTACTTTTTTAATATTCAATCCTGTTTCTTCCCTTAGCTTTTGCAGAGTAAAGAGCTTCATCAACCCTTTCATATAACCTGTTGAAGGTTTCCCCCTCCCTGTGTTGTGAGATCCCTATGCTCACAGTTAGTCTTCCTGCTTTAGTAAACTCAAACTCCTCTACCCTTGCTCTTATTTTTTCTCCAAATTTTCTGCTTTCCTTCAGGTCTGTATTGGGAGCTAAGATTAAAAACTCCTCCCCTCCCCACCTGGCTATACTATCAACCGACCTTATATTTTGTTTTAGCAGCAGTGAAATCTCACGTAAAACCATATCCCCTGTGCTATGCCCATAGGTATCATTTATTTTTTTAAAATAATCCACATCTATCAATAAAGTACTTAAAGGTTCCCCATACCTGGAGCTTCTTTCCAGCTCCTCTATTATAGTTTTATCCATAGCTCTTCTGTTTTTCAGACCAGTAAGTGAATCAAGCTCAGAAATTATATTTAACTGCTGATTTTTCTTCTTAATCTCCTCATATAGCACCAGAAATTTTTTATTTGTTTTTTTCATTAAAAATTGTCTGTAAATTAAGAAGGTAATTGTCATTACAAAAGTCAGAATTGCTGTTAAAATAAATATTTCCATTTTATACCTGATTAAAAAGTTAGGGGGCTTATTTATTACCCTTGCTGTGGGCAGTAGTTTTCTCTCATTGATGTCCCATTTTTTCAGTGCCCTATAATCATAAGCTACACCCATAGGGGATATCTTTTTACACCTTTCATCCTCTCCTGAAAAGATAAAATTCCCTACCTTCTCCCCTATAACTTCAAAACTTATTAAATTTCCCCCTGCAATACCACTTCCCAGCAGAGCATTCCAAAAACTAAATACAGGAACCTTAGAATCCCTGCATATTATTTGAGAGATTTCATAGGGAGTCATCTTTTTACCAAAACCATCGGAAAACATAAGAAGGTAAAATGCAATGGTATTACTGCTGTACCTGCCCAGCTTGCTAGATATTTCATCTATATTCTTATCCAGTAGATACTCTATCTCGACTCTTTCCTTCAGACCTGATATAATTTTTTCCAGTATATCCACCCGGTTTTGCCCCAGTCTGTCCGTGGTACCAATAACAATAATTTTTTCTGTTTTCTTTATCCTGAGGATCTCTTCAATTGTAGCTGAATACTCTGGTACAGTTTTTATTATTGTATCGCTTTTAAGGTAGAGTTCCTTTCGATCCATTTCTTTTGAACCTTCCAGAAAGATCCTTTTGGAGTCTGGAAAAATGTCCCTGTATAGGGCTAGAAGCTCTATGGAGTTAAATCCCCAACAGACAATATAATCAAATTCGACATTTGAATACTTTTCCTTGAGATAATCTCTATAGAAGTAATAAGATTTCAACTCTAATTCCTGAAAATCCATATATTCATAAAAAATATTATTTCTTTGGGAAGTTTTCTCAAACGCCTTGGAAAGACCTCTTTCAAGGGAGACAGAGGCTGGTATGCTTTTTTCAAAAGATGAAATAAACAATACATTTATCTCATCTTCCCCCTTTGAGGTTATACAGGTTAAAAAAAACAAAAGTACAACAATTAAACTAATTTTTTTATATAGATACCTCATAAAAACCCCGCATTCTTTATAATTTTTTCGATAAATTTTACTTTAATTAAATCTCCTCTGTATTTAGTTATACATCCCAAAACTAATCTTCCCTTTGAAATTTTAACTATCAAGGAGAAACCTAGTCCCCGCCAATGGTTTTAAGTTCATTAATAATGAATATCACTAGTAGAATATAATATATATTTCCCATAAAAACAACTTTATTCCCCGGAATAAAAAATCAAGCGACTATGTTAAAAACCGCGATATCTTGTATTTTTTAGTAAAAAATACAAAAAAATACTCCCTGTTCTCCAGAGTACAAGAAGAGAGGCTCCGTCTCACTTTACCATAAATCAATGATATTAATGATTATGATTTATGGTACTCAGTTAATTCATTAACTGAGTTTTAATATATACATTAAATTTTTATAGCTTCTTAAAGTATAAAAAAAGAAGAGGTTTAATTCCTCTTCTTTTCCTATTAAATTTAAAACTATAATGGTTTCACTCTTAAGTGGTTACACTATACCCTTCTGGGCTCTATATAAATAAATATATAAATATCGGAATAAAGGGAGCCAGACTA
>Ga0209379_10000679_pt1 | contig 25740 bp, 13 predicted proteins | sample tdDd001_FD_187124 | JGI IMG/M metagenome (GOLD analysis project Ga0209379, IMG submission 187124) | Marine sediment microbial communities from the Atlantic coast under amendment with organic carbon and nitrate - tdDd00.1 (SPAdes)... | ecosystem: Environmental > Aquatic > Marine > Coastal >...
AAGAAAGCGGCCTACACCGTTCTTCAAAAAGACAAACAAGCTCATATTGTATGGGATCATGCCACTGAAACAACAGCTTTTGCCCTGTTCGAAGCTAACTCTAAGCTGAATCAATCGGGACTAAATTCAGTGAGTGCACCTGCCTTAGTCATGATAAAAGATAAGGGGAATTCAAAAGTGATGAGCCTTTGCGATCCTGATCTACACCTTTACGAAGGAGAAGCAGATGTTGTGATGGAGAATGGCAAGCGTAAAGAACGTAGCGTGTATTCAAGAGACTGGACATCTAATGAAAGTAAAGTATCAAAAATACAAGTTAGTCTAAAAGGTGAATGGTCAATAAAATCCAATGAATATTGTCAATTGATCAGTAGCGATGCCAATGAAACGGTTCTAGAATTCACTTGCCAGCACGGACTGACAAGAGAAGTGGAATTAATAACAAAATAATTAATCAACTAGTATCGGTTGTAGGCTTTGAGTTCTATAATACTCAAAGCCGACAACCAACAATCGACTCAGAATGACTAAAAATAATATATCCCGAAGAAATTTCTTAAAAAGCTCAGCAGCTGTTACCGCAGGAATGACTTTGATTCCTCAAGGTTTTCTGACATCATGTATGAAGAATGGGAAACGCCCGAATCTTCTCTATATTTTTCCAGATCAGTATCGCAAACAGGCCATGGGTTTTATGAAACAAGATCCTGTTAAAACACCTAATATTGATGCCTTATCGGAACAAGGTGTTGTATTCACCCATGCAGTAAGTAATCATCCACTATGCAGTCCTTATCGTGGGATGTTACTTACCGGGAAATACCCCCTTTCAAACGGCGTGCTTTCAAATTGCCACTCAGGGCGTACCAAACATGGTAACTTCTTAAATCCGGATGATGTCTGCTTTTCAGATGTGCTTTCGCAAAACAATTACAATGCGGGCTATGTGGGCAAATGGCATTTAGACGGACCTGAGCCTCCTGAAGATGGGAAAGCTAATGTTTGGGATTCCTATTGTAAGCCGGGCAAATACCGCCATGGGTTCGACTTTTGGTACTCATACGGAGCTGATGATAATCACTTAACGCCTCACTACTGGATTAACGAAGCTAAAGAAGACGAAGCCAAATACTTTGAGCAATGGTCACCTGAGCATGAGGCTGAAGTGGTTCAAAAATATTTGGAGAATGCAGGCGATAAATTCCGTGATGATGAGAAACCATTCGCATTATTCTGGGGAATCAACCCGCCTCATCACCCTTTCAATTTAGTCCCTGAGAAATACAAAAAACGTTTCGAAGGCAAAACGGGAAAAGATGTTCTAAACAGACCTAATGTCCAGTACAGTAATAATACTAAAATGGGACAGCATGGTTTTGGCGACATGTGGGTAGACGATCGTATTGATCAATCGACCGATTACTTTGCCATGTGCGAAGGTGTTGATGTACAAATTGGGATAGTATTACAGACTTTAAAAGAACAAGGTCTGGATAAAAATACCATTGTCATTTTCACATCAGACCATGGAGAGATGTTAGGTAGTCAGGGTATGATGCACAAGAATGTATGGTTTAGCGAGGCTTTCGATATTCCATTCATCATCCGTTGGCCTGAAAAAATCAAAGCAGGAAGCGATGATCTTCTATTAAGTGTACCCGATGTGATGCCAACCCTTTTAGGTTTGATGGGACTTAAAAGCCAGATTCCTGAGGAAGTAGAAGGCAATGATTACTCGGGTATATTCCGTAAGGAAAAAGTGGATCGACCTGAAGCGGCTCTGTACTTCTTTGCAAAACCCGAAGACGATACAGAAAAGCGTCGTGGTGTTAAAACACATACACATACTTTTGTGATAGCCTACGATAATAAAGGAGAAAAACATCACTTCCTATACGATGATAAAAATGACCCTTATCAAACTAAGAATATCTTTGGAGAGAATTCAGAATTGGAACAAAACTTAACCGAAAAGCTTCGTGAAATTCTAATCAAAACCAACGATCCTTTCATTAGCTATTTGTAATTAAGGTCAAAAGTCTTAAAAGTCGAAAGGTCAAATACAGATACCCATTCTTAACCTGGCAGCTTAATTAGCTCTATTTTAATTAAAGCTGTCAGGTTCAAAATAAAAGTGCAGAATATATAAGCTGGCTTATAAATCGGGATATCAGCAACAGTTGATAAAACACCGAAAATATCTTACAGAATGGATGAAAGAAACAAAATATAATTCAACTGTTCTATTATCAATTATCTAAATAGATCTAATTAAAATGAAATTATTTAAGGGTAATATTAAATTTAAAGACATCAGATTGCCTATACTTATATCGTTGGTTATTAGTCTTCCCATTACTGGATTTATTTATGGATTTATATCTGCAAACGTCAATGGACAAAATCTTTTTTTCGCTTTCCTTGGGCGTTTTTTTTGTGGAATATTATACACTTTTATTACAACAATAACGTTTGGCAAGCCAATGCTTGCCGAAGGTGGATCTGCTCATGCTGATATAACTGCTTATGTCTTACTGACTTTTTTCATCCTGAGCACCCTTCTAATAATAAAGGAATTACATAATAAGTCTAAACACAATGCATAAATACTTCATTATTCTCTGTTTGATTCTACCAACACTTACATCATGGTCACAAGAGTCTATTGAAACAGGCAAAGAAAAACAATTGGTTTACCAATGTGATTTCAACAAGAAAGCTTCTTTAGAAGATTGGGTGATGGAAGGTCCCGGCATAGCCAAAATTAAAAAAGGGCGACTGAAACTCTATTCACGCTACCATAAAAAGGTGAATCGTAAAATGAGAAAAGGCGACTTGGTATTCGAAGAAGGAACTGATAAGTGGTATCAATATTACGTCGATGGATTAGCCAGGAAAGCCGAACCTGAATTGTATCCCATCTATAAGAAGGGACAGACTTTTCGTGGTGGTCACCTCGTTTTCTGGAACAAAACCATTACACCGGAAAATTATGTGATCGAATTCGATTTTCAGAGTCCCATTCCCTACCCCTTGCACATGATCATGTTTTCAGCAAAAGGAAGTAAAGGTGAAAATGTATTCGATCCGGCATTAAAAGCTCGCTGTGGCGTGGCTGCTCAATATACCAAAGGTGATATTTACAATTATCGTATTTCCTTTTTAGCACCTAAGCGTGGAACGGCTAATCTTAGGAAATGTCCTGGTCGCCGATTGGTAACAAAGGGAGAAGACTTCAGTATTGAGAACTTAACCGCTAAGCACCATATGAAAGTCATTAAATGGCAGGATCAAATTGAGTTCAGAATTGATGACAAACTGGTCTTTCAGTATAAAGATACCGAAAACGATGCCCCACTGGGCGCTGGACAAACCGCCATACGCTTAATGGTTCCTGCCCTAGGCTATTACGATAACTATCAGATATTTGAATTAAAGGAGTAAGTAGAAAGCCTATTGGTATCCTAATGAAGCATAAGTCCCAAACTCACAATTTGGGACTTATGCTTTCTTTATTTATAGGCAAAGAGGGAAAGATTTCCATTACTTCGTACCGTCATATTTTGACAAATCTAACACAGTTCAAATCTCTGATAAATGAAATATATTTTGCGTCTTCTCTCTCTGCTTCTAATCATCACATGCCTGTCTCAACACGGAGCTTTTGCACAGAACTCTGAAATTAAAGGTATCGTTTGGGAACCCCAAAATAACGAGGCTTTAGCCTTTGCACAAGTTGCTTTATTTCCATTGGAGTCGAACACCCCTATTAAAGGCACCCTAAGCGATGCTCTGGGGCTATTTAGTCTAAAGGTCAATTTGGATTCCAGCTATCGCATCCAGGTGCAGTTTTTGGGCTACGAAACCTACAGCTCTATTATTAAGGTGGATAGTAGCCTTATGGATTTGGGTAAGATAGCACTGCTTTCCTCCGCCCAAAATTTACATGAAATAGTCGTAACTGCTGAACAAAAGGCCATAGGGAACGAGAATGGTAACTGGGTGTTATATCCTGATAAACTGGCCGAAGGGGGAACGAGTTCAACCGTGGATTTATTAAGCGACCTACCCTCTGTATCAATGGATATGGATGATAAGGCTACCATTCGAGGACGAGAAGCTACCATTCTAATTGATGGCGTTAAAGCAGATGATATTAGCGAGTTGGATCAAATCACACCATCGAGTATAGCGAAGATAGAAGTGATTCAAAACCCCTCAGCCAAATACGATGCCGAAGGTAGTGTGATCAATATCAAGCTGAAAGCACCCATTCAATCCAAGTCATTCAGCAAACTTAAACTGGGAGCCGATCATATGGGCAACCATCAGGAAAATTTCTATGCCAGTAGAAAATATAAAAACTGGGGTGGCTTTGCTCAGGCAAGTCATAAGGAAAATGATTTTGAATCGACGAATCAGTTGAAACGCGAAAACAAAATAGAGGGCCAAATCCCGGTCATTTTGCAAGATAAAGATCAAAGTCAGAAAAGCAGGCAGAAACAGATCCGACTGGGCATCAACCATCGCTTTTCGCCCATTCATTTGGCTAAGCTTATGGGGCAATGGCAAAAAACTCAAAGCAATCCATTGGTCAATACGCTCAAAGAGAAACGGGATCATGGGAATGAATTGACACAGTACACACAGCAAAATCAGGCATCCGAAAAGAATAAAACAATCAGGATGATGCGGGCACAGTATGTGGGCAAATGGGAGAAACAGGATCTCAGGTTCCAGTTCAATTACCGTCAAATTGATCAGGGCGATAATCGAATGCTCGAGAGCGTAAATTATTCGCCCGAGGGAGAGCCTGTCAATATCACTCCATACCAAAAAAGGGACGATATCGCCTTAGATCAAGAGAAATTTCAAAGTTCTATCGATTATGAACTGCGGGCAAGTGAAGCAACAAGACTTGAATTGGGTGCTGATGCCAGTCTCGACAAATACAATCAGAATGCTGCTCAAGAGATATACAAGCAGGCTGAGAACCAGTGGTTGCCGGTTCCGTCTAAAACCTTTCTTTACACATTCGAAAAACTAAACGCAGCTGTTTATAGTATTATCAACCATCAACACAAAAAATGGTTTACTTCTGCTGGAGCGCGATTGCGATACATAGCACACCATACCAAAAACGCCGGGAACGATGTGATTGCAGATAATAACAATTCATATTTCAGCCTAATACCCACGATAAAAACCGGTTACAGTTGGGAGAAAAGTGACCTCTCCTTTTCCTATAAGAAAAGTCAAAAACTACCTTCTGCCCGACAACTTAACTCCTATCAAAACGATGCTAACCCTTTAAATATTCAGTACGGGAATCCGGATTTGAAACCTGAAAAGGAACATTCAATTTCTTTGGAATATGCCCTGCACAACGAAAAGTACCAAATGGGATTAGCGCTTTACCAACGCTATATCGAAGATGTGGTGATGGCGGCATATAGCAGCCATGGCGACACCCTGTTTCGGACTTACGGTAACCTGGGCAAACAGAAACTTGGAGGACTGGAATATACCTTCAGCTACAAGGCAACAAAATGGTGTCGCTTTAATGGTAGTGGAACAATTTATCATCAGAACTTTTCGGGCAAAGATCTTTCTTTGGTTCAAAAGCAAATGTGGAGCTATAATTACAAACTAAGCAGCAGCTTTCAGCTCCAAAAAAATACCCGCCTGCAAGTGAATTACTCATGGCAATCGAAAACCATCAATAAAAATGGCCTGCAAGGCAAGCTGTACAATTTAGATCTGGCAATCAATCGACATTTCTTCAAGAAAAAACTACAAGTATCACTTAAGGGAACCAATCTGCTCGACAGCAAAAGCCAAACCTATCAGGTAGAGAACATGCAATTCTCATCCCTGAGCACGAGATATCAAAATACACGCCGCATCATGTTTGCCCTGGTATACAAATGGCGTACCTCTTCCTAAGTCAAGCCACTAAAAGTAAAGAATCAAAAAAACCTCCCAAGTATGACTTAGGAGGATTTTCATGTGATTCAACAAACTAAACTTACTTGGTATACAAGCTCTTCTCTTTAATAAATTGGATTTCACCATATTTGGCCAATTCCTTCATATTAATTTTCGATTTATCACCCACTATCATTGTAACAATAGCTTGATTTCTAATAGTCTTCTTATAGAAATTTGAGATATCATCGAAGCTAATTGTTTTAGCTTTCTCATCAATTAAAATCGACGGATCGGCATCGTATCCCATCTCTTTCCAACTAGCTATGCTAAATGTCAGATTTCTAAATGTAGGACGAGCCGTAATACATGTTTGAGCCAAGTAAGGTTTGATAAAACTCATTCGTTCAGGCTTCTCAGGCATATCTTTTTTAAGAGCGTAAAAAACCTTCATGGCATCCAGTGTTTTGTCGGCCTGAGTTCCAATCATCCCAATAAAGTAGTTATTTAAACCGGCATGAGATGGCGAAACATACCAAGCTCCCGCCGAATAGGCCAATGAACGGTATTCACGAATTTCCTGTAATACCAAACCAGAAAAACCACCTCCGAAATAGGTATTAAAGGCTTCCCGTTCAGGCACCTCCTCTTTCGAGAACGTCTTACCATTCATTAAGAAGTAAATATTCGACTGAATAGCATCCTTACGATTCACAAAATAGACTATATTTTCCTGATAATTTTTTACCTGAATGCGCCCAGATTGATCTGCTTTTGTTGGCTTAGCAGTGAATTCAATATGCTTTGCAATCATCTCTTTCACCTGCTTGGCGTTTGAGTTACCTGCAAAATGAATGTCGCACTCATAAGCAAATACCTCTGAACCGATGCGATTGAAATCGGCTATTTCGAAATGCTTAATGGCTTTCTTAGACATACGGTGAATCGTGCTCGACTTATCGCCATACATCACCTGTCCGACTAAGGCCTGTGCTACTCCTGCAGGGTCTTCTCTCTCATATTTACGTCCGGATAAAATATTCTCTTTCGTTATTTCTAGATCTTTCTCATTAACTACAGGTCCCGCAATCAGTTTCCCTAATAATTCATAAGCTTTATCTAAATCTTTTTCCATACCCGTAATTACAACTTGCATTTCTTCACTAGTACTTGAGAACTCATATGTACATGCAATTTTAGCAAATTCAGTCTGCAAATCGTCACGCTTAATTTCCCTAGTTCCTGCTCTGCTCATGAGTTCAGCAAACAAACCAACCTCTTTTATTTTTAAGTTTCCTACCTTAAAAACAAGAGTCGACGTATAAATATCGTTCTTGGTATTTTTAGCACAATACAAGTTTATCCCATCCCCTAAACTCAAGCTTTGAATATCCTTATCAAAATCGACAAAATTAGGCTCAACTTTTACTTCTGCTATATTCTGAAATTGCTTAGCAAAGCTCGATACTCCTTTGGTATTGGTTTTTATAGGATCGTAGTTAGGCTTGCTTAATTTTTCTTTTTTAGGCGATCCCATTTTCGAATAAAAAGCTAAATAATTGTCGCCGTAATATTTTTTAGCAACTCGTATTAAATCTTCTTTAGTAATGGCATTAATACGGTTCGAATAGCTTTCTAAATCATTTATATCCTTACCTAACAAGAAAAGTTGAGCGATAGAATTAGCTTTTTCTTCAGCGTCCTCCATACTTAACTGAAAAGTCACATACATTTCCTTCTTAACCTGTTCCAAAGCTGCCTCATCGAAACCTCCATCTCGAACTTCGTGTACTGCCTTTAATGCTAGATTTTCTGCTGTACGCATCTTTTGGCCTATCAACTTCGGAATAACCAAAAAGATATCTGCTCCATAATCTTGATAATGCATCGAAATGGCTTCAACTTCCATAACATCGCCATTCTGAACCAACTTATTTAAGCTTCCTGTTCCTTGCTCATTAAAAATAAGCTTATTGAACAATGTCAGCGGTAACTCATCAACATGCCCCTCTGGAACGGTTCTAAATCCAAGCATTGCCATTTTTATTGGACTATACTTTCCTGTTACTTGCTCGCGCCCCTTAAATTCAGTCTCAACGTATTCTTCTTGCTTAGGTAAATCGCCTCGCTTCCACTGCCCAAACTTTTCTTCCAGCATAGGAAGAACCATCTCGCTATCGAAATCGCCAATTAAAACTAAAGCCATATTATTGGCCACATAATAGGTCTTAAAAAACGCATACATTTTAGTTAATGATGGGTTCTTTAGGTGTTCAGTCGTTCCAATAATGGTTTGCTGACCATAAGGGTGTTGCTTGTAAAAATTCTTATTAAATGCATCAAGCAAATTGGTAATAAAGTTATCCTGATACATATTTTTCTCTTCGTAAACCGTTTCCAATTCCGACTGAAAAGCTCTAAAAACCGGATTCATAAATCGGTGGCTATACAGTTCGGCCCAACGCTCTATTTGGTTAGGAGGGAATGCATTATAAAAAACCGTTTGATCCCAACCGGTACCTGCGTTTAAGTTGGTACCTCCCATTTGATTAATCAAATTACTGGTTTCATTCAAAATTGAATACTGACCTGCTTCAATAGATTCCTGATTAATCTCTTTCTGAATTTTTAAACGCAAACTATCGTTCTGAGTCTGCCCTAGTTTATCGTAAAGAGCAATTATTCTATCGTTGTGAGGTTTCTCTTTTCCCCAATCGCTAGTTCCCAATTCTGCAGTCCCCTTAAACAACATATGCTCCTGATAATGAGCCATACCAGTGGCATCTTTGGGATCATTTTTTGCCCCAGCTTTTACCACTAACATACCAAAAACCTCTTTTTTGCTATGATCTTCGTTCAGAATAATGGTTAAGCCATTATCCAACTTGAATTGTTTTATCTCACTTTTCTGCGCCTTTAGCGCACTCACTGATACAAGCATAAAAGCCATTATCAGTAGTCTATAAAATCCTTTTTGTTTCATCGATATAATTCTTAATATGTAATTATAGCCTTCAAACATCATGCATTCTCAGCAGAATCTTCGAAAGCCTAGTCGTTTAAATTGCCATTCTGAAAACCATCTCAAACTTCGTGTCTCCCTTTTCAGAGATATCGTAATCCTTATTCAATAGGAAGGATTGACGAAATCCGACTTTTGCATTAATCATATTCCCAAAAAGAATATCGATAAAGGTTTCAAATCCCACAGATGCATATTCCTTCTTCGTGATTGAACGATCGAAATCAGTGATATTATAATCGGCAAATAATTTAGCCGACATACGGTTTGTATAGAAAATACCATTGATACCAAACTCAAGGTAAGCCACTGGCAGGTTATAATCGGCAGTCAAGCTCAAAATCTTTTTGTAGCCCGGTGTTGTATAACCTCTGGCATATTCAAAACTATCAGAATAAGCATAACGAGAGCCCTTCCATTTGTAATTCGAAGCTAATTCTAGGTTATGATTTTTCATTAATCCAGGTAAGAAAAATCTTACTCCAGCCTTAAACTCTTCAGCCTTATTCTTCTCAAAGGATTTGCTGTAACTAAGCGATAAACTCTGTCCCCAACGTGATCCAATATTTTTATAGGATGAGCGTCGAATATTATAAAAGTTCAATGCAAAGGAGTAATCAGCGAAAGAATAGTCTTTAAAGCCAATATTCTTTTTTTGAAATTTAATTTCGTGCCCCGAAATGCCTGAAGCTAAAGTTAAGCCTCGATAATTAATTCCTGATGATAGATTTAAAGGCAAGACAAATGAAAAACGTCCCTCTTTTTCATCAACCTCTTGTGTATTGAAAAAACCGTCATCTCTATCATTTGTCATTGAGAAGGAAAGCGCTTGCTTCACCCAAAAACCAGCATAAGTTAAGTTGGCATTTACTTCGTGTGACTTTTCATTCGTATTGTAAGTATATGCGGCTTCAGCACCTAAGGTATTCAAATCATTCTCCGATTTTACATTTAAGCCATACTCTGTATTCGAAGCCTGTATGCCCCAAGAATGTACTTTTACCAAATGTCCCAATCGATTATACTTCTTAATTTTATCGTTACGATGCTCAGCCGATTCGATAATACTTCCACCTTCCGATTTGATCGCTTCACTATCGAACATAGGCATTTCTTGAAGTTCTATTACTTCAACTTCTTTATTCAAAGCTTGCTTAAGATTGATTTTTCTTAATTCAGAACCATCAGCCTTTACATTTGAGTAAACCATAGACTTACCATCTTGAGAAATTGTAGGCCAAAAAGCACCCACAGGTACCGAACTGATTTGCTCAATACTCTCATCCTTTGGATTCAAGCTATAGATATTGTCGATACCAGAGAAGGTCGCTGAGAAATAATAATTCCCATTAGCCACTTCAATATCAGTTACAACTTGATTTTTTGGACCCCATACAAGCTTTTCAGAATTTCGCTTAATATCGAAAACAGTCACATTAAATTTACCCTTCTTGCGACCCGAACAAATAATTTCATTCTCGTTTACCCACTTTGGGTACATCAAGTAATCGTTATCCTTATTCGCTAATCGTTTGATTTCGCATCCCGTTTCAGAATTTAAAATAACCAATACACAGTTCTGTTCTTTTGTAAACTCAACCACTGCAATTTGCTTCCCATCCTTAGACAGTTGTGGTGAAAAGAACTTCGCATTCTTAGTGATTTTACTCTTCTTACCCGAAGCCATATCGTAAACTACAATATCAGAGTAGTTGTAATTAGCCCATCGAGGATGTGGTGTCGATTCTGACCAGGCGAACATACCATTTGCCACAGAGAAACCGCTATTGGCAGTATTCGACGGATGACAAATAGCTGTTTCCTTCCCCTCTGGAGATAGTTCTATAATTTTAGGAATACTGCTGTATGACGATTTTAAAACATACAAATCATCACCAGAATACGTTGGGAAAGTATAGTTGGTGATATCCTTAGCCTTCTTGCTTATTTTTTCACCTTCAAGAATCTCCATTTCAGAAATTTGCTTCTTGTATTCATCCTGATAATGCGAATATGCTTTCTCGTAAAGTTCACGAGTTGACATGCCTGTATGCATTCTCAACGCATTAGAAAATGGGTAAATCAAGCGTCGCATTCTCATGGTATTTTTCAACACTTTTGCCCAAATATCGTTGCCATATTGATCACGCAAATAAGAGCAAAGTAAGTAACCATACTCGTAGTGATTAGGCATCATATTCTTAAACGAGCCCATTCTGATATGCTTATATTTGAAATTTTCATTTGCATTCCAGTTGGCATGGTTATTCTGTTGAAAAGCTGACAATCGACCTCGACCACCATTGCTCAAAGCTGTTTCATTAACTACGGCATCACCTTCGAAAAACCAATCAGGCACCGTAAAATTTGTAATCAAGCCCCAGCCTTGCTCCCCTTGAAAAAGATACAGTACACTTGCTAAACCTCGCTTAGTATTCGCATACTGAAGCGCATGTCGGTATTCGTGAATGGAAAGCACATCGATAAAATCATCGCCACCTACCATGTACGGATCTTGTGGGTTGGTGCAGTAGAACTCACTCTTATAAGGTGCCACCGATACATAACCATTAGGTGCACTTGTATTGGCTTGTAAAACAATACTTATTTTACGAACCTTACCGCCTAAGGATTCTGTATTGTTCGCAGCAAGATGGTGCACATAGTCTGAAACTCGTTGTGCCTTTGCAGACATATAATCGGGGAAAATCACCCTTACTGTATCGGTATTTATTTGCATCCATTTCTCCGAAGCTGGATTTCCACTTACACTCCCCTGCCCAAAATTTATATGTGTAAAAAGACATACAAAGGCGATTGTCACCAGTAATTTAATTCTATTCATATGATTGATTTATCTAATTTCAAGTTTAAGCCTACAAAGGAGAAAATTAAAATTAGAAAACCATTTTGAATATATATTTTAAGGCTTCTGATTTCGGAAATTGCTAGGAATTAGTGGCGTCCCGAATGCTGAAGAAACTGTAAAGGTGTGATTTTCTGAAACTTCTTAAAAGCAGTATAAAATGCGCTATTACTTTTAAATCCTGCTTCTAATCCAACGCCTTCGATATTTAACTGAGAGGTTTTACCCGCTAACAACATAGATTTAGCTTTCTCAACACGGAATTTATTGATATAAGAATTGAAGTTTTGTTGGCTTAGTTTATTGATCACTGTTGATACCAAACGAGGGTGTTCTTCTATCTTTTCAGAGATCTGAACGATGGTCAATTCTGGATTTAAATACAACTCTTCAGTTTGTAATAGCGTATCTACTTTTTCTAAAACTTGTTTGTATTTTTCTTGTTCTTTTTCCGATTGAGCACAATCAATATCAACTTTGTTGGTTGACTTTAAAGAAGGATCTTTTTCAATAATTAAATTCTTAGATGACTGCTGTAACAAGCCGTGGTAAGACGTCCAATAAACAAGTGAAATCCCAAATACAGATCCTATTATGTCATTTATAAAATCAGTGAAAAATATTGCAGTTATAATGGATAAAATCAAATATATAATAACGGAAGTAATAGCAACTAAAACCCAATTTAGTTCACGACGTTCTAAAGAGCTGTATTGATTCTTCAGTAACTTAGAGTGCTTTCTTACCTTTTTAAAAGTGAGTATGATAATGACAAAGCCATATAAAATACCTAATAGTTCAAATAATATATATAAAACTGAGTCATCTAGTGTTTGCCTTAATTCTAATGATGAAAAATAGATAAATACATTAACCACAAACTCAACCAAGCCCGGGATAAGGACATAGTAATTTGCTTTATTATTTTTAATAATTGAGATTTCACCTAGATAAACATAGAGTAAACTGGGCAGTAACGAAAAGAAGCTAAACGGTAACAATTCCATATACGGGCTATGTATATACTCATTTACAGTTTCACAAATATCAGACAGAGATGAGAGGCCTGAAACGATTAAGAAAAAACTAAGAAACAATAAGGCGTTCTTCTTTTTCTTGTTCAAGAATAAAAGAAACATCCCAACAGATAATGCCAGCGACATCTCAACTGTGCTCAATAGTGTTACTAAAAGATCATTAAGCTCTATCACTCGAAATTTATTTAAAGTTTAATTTTACAAAAAAAGAACTTTTAAAGCAGTCCTACTATTTTTAATTTTAGAGCTCTTCAAAAAATATGCCTGAAATTATATTTAATACTAAAGGGTGATTTTTTTGTAGGCATGCAGCAAGTCTGTGACTTGTGGTCTAAAAGGATAAAGGCACTAATCGCCTATCCTTTCCAAACTAAGCATCCGACTTTATCTTTTCCAGGTACTCACTTGGTGTAAGATCTGTAAACTTTTTAAATATTCGATAAAAGGATGTCTTTGAGTTAAAACCACACTCCTCAGCGATAGCAATGAGGGTAAAATCGCGACTTTGTGGATCCTGCAAACGCTCCTTAATCTCAGCAACCCTAAAACCATTGACATAGTCGTTGAAATTGCTTTGCAAGCCATCGCGCAAAGTGTTTGACAGATGTGCTTCGGTCCATTGAATTTGGCTGGCTAAGTATGCTTTGGTTAGTCTCTTGTCCCTATAAAGATGCTTATCCTTCATCAAGTCATTCAACTCTTTGATAGGCACAGTCCATTCTTCATTTGATTTAATCGAAGGCTTGACTGCCGCCGGCTTCTTAACTGTTTTTTTGTTCTTCTCCTGCTGCTTGCTATTGACTTTATCCCCGGTTTTTCTTTTAAACCAATTTAGCCAGGCAATCAGCGCCAATGCCAATGCAATTAAAAGACCATACAGGAGTTCACTTTCCTGAGTCCAATCCCGATTTACTTCGATATGAACTTGTGAGCTATCAGGATTCCATTTCATATGATTATTCGAAACCTCAACCTCAAGGGTATAGTCACCGACTTCCAGCTCAGGCAGCTCTATTTGATGCTGCGAAAAAGGCAAACGCTTCCATAGCGAATCCTGCGGCAAAATTCTATAGGCATAAGCGTTTTTGTAAGCATCGATATAAGAATCCGAACACAGATCGATCATAACATGCTGATCCGAGTTTAAGAGGCTGATTTTATGCTTGACCTGCCCCTGGCTTTTCTCCTGTCGATGAATGCTTAAGTCTCCCCTGGTAGATGTCGCCTGAATAAACTTCAAATTTGGAGTAAAGGTATTCATCTTAAAATCTGAAGCTTGAAAAGCATTCAAGCCATTATTACCCCCAAAGAACATTTGGCCATCGGGATGCGTACAGGCCACTTTATACTCAAAAATATTGCCCTGTAAACCGTCTTCCTGATAGAAATTAGCCACCTGTTTTTTATCGGTATCAAAGCAAGATAAGCCTCTATTGGTTCCCAACCACAAGCGACCCAAACGATCTTCCTGAATACTTAGAACAACCCCTCCAGACAAGCCATCTTTAAGGCCAAAAGTCTCAAATGAATCTACCTTATCATGATAGAGATTTAAGCCTTTTCCTGTCCCAATCCAAAGTCTCTTATTAGAATCTTCGAAGATGGCATACACCCTATTATTACTTAAACTTCCAGGCTCTTTATTCTGTTTATAGCTTCTAAATTTATTTTTGCCCTTTTCCAGCCTGCACAAACCTTTCATATGACTTCCAATCCATATATCGCCATTGGCTCTTTGTTTTATCACTTTTAGGTTCGTACTGCTCAGTCCACTTACAGAGTCCTTTTTATAAAGATGAATCTCAGCCGTAGTGGGATTCCATTTCCACAGGCCTTTATCAATTTCAGCAAACCAATACGAAGCTTGACTGTCTTGCATAATTTCGAAAACACCTTTCTTGAAGCTTATTTTTCCATGTGCATCAAAAATCTCAAAACGATCTTTCTCTGGCTTATAAAGTAAAACGCCCCCATCGGTTCCAAAGAATAGTTTACCATCCTTATCCACATAAGCAGTCCGAATGGCATTGTGTTTCCGCCATCTTTTCATTCCTGATTTCATTCGATATGATCTAAACTTACCATTAGCCGGATCAAAAGAGTTTATACCGTCCTTAAGCGTACCAATCCAGATTTTTCCTGTAGAATCAACCCTTGCAACTCTTAGCGTATTGTCAACCAATGAATTCGCCTCACCCGGTATATTTTGATACAAATCAAAAACCAACTTGTCTGAATTAAAATAGTTAACGCCCTGCATACTGCCAACCCAAAAGTTTCCCGATCGATCAGCTAAGAGTGACAAGATGGTATTACTTGAAATACTTTCGGGGTGCAAAGGGTGGTTTTGGTAATGGTAAAACCTGGCCGTCTCGCGATCGAAACAATCGAGCCCTTTTTTACCACCAACCCATAATTGGCCATGCAAATCTTCGGTGATTGAACGGATACTATTATCCGATAAAGAATGTGGATTTTTATCGGAATGGCGATACTTCGAAAAACTTTCGCTTTCAGGATTATAGCGATTCAAACCATTGGCTGTAGCCAACCACATAACAGCCTTACTGTCTTTAAATACAGATTCAATATAATTTGAACTGATTGAAAGCTTACTGTTATTTCCTTTTGATCGCTTAAAAACACGTTTCTTTTTAAGCGCAATATCTAAAACGGTTAAACCGTTTCCAGCCGTAGCAATCCAAAGCTTATTCTCAGCATCAAAACAGAGGTCATTTATCACACGTTCTCCTTTGGAATAACTTATTGTTTTGCTACTAAAGGGAAAGTGTTCATACTGATTAAACTTTTTTGTCTGCTGACTATAGCGGTACAAACCATTACGTGTTCCCACCCAAATATCGTTTTGGTCGGATGTCACAATAGCGTTCACATATTGAGATTGAGAGGCTTTTGTTTGATAGGGTAAGGCGTGATGAATCATCTTACCCGAAAAAGCATCCATCTGAACAAGACCATTGGATGTTCCCAGCCAAATATAGCCCTGCTGATCTTCACAAATGGAATTGATTCTCTGATGTGCAATATTCTTAAAATACTCAGATGGTAGTGGAAAAGAACGAAGGGTATAGCCATCGTAGCGATTAATGCCCTCTTTGGTTCCCATCCAAATAAAACCTTTGGAATCCTGAAATAAAGCATACACCACATTGGAATTTAAACCATCAGAGGTATTCAGTTTCCGAAAACGAAGCGTTTCATTTTTAGAAAAAGCATAGCCTGAAAAGCAAAGGCATAAAATAAGAAGCGTGATGTATTTAAAAATTTTCATTTATAGAAATCAAAAGTAAATTCTTTTATAAAAGCCAGCATTGGCATATACAAACATAAAACGGCTTAAAAATAGCATTTCATTCCCGATAGATAAAGAAATAGCATCGTAAAAATAAAAGCTCCTTAAAGTATAATAACCTTAAGGAGCTCCTTATTTGATTCAGAGTATTTTTAATACCCAAAGGAATAAACTCCTTTTTTATTTAAGTGCTTGACGTCTTAATAAAGCCTCCATATAATAATAGTCAGCATAAACCAGTGCCACATCAATTTCATTTCCCTGTGGTTTCGCTCCCGTACTATGAAGCAAAAAAGCATCATTCACACCTTTAGCCGAATAAGCTGGAGAAGCCAATGAATTTAAAATGCCATCAGCGGCAGCACAATAACGCTTTGCCAATTCCGGTGTTTTAACCAAAGTACTCAGTTCAACCAAGCCTGCAGCAGCAATCGCAGCCGCAGAAGCATCACGGGGCTCACCCGCTTTACCTGTCAGGTTAAAATCCCAATATGGGATATAATCCTCTGGAAGACCTGCAATAAATCGCTCTGAAACTTTCTTAGCAAAATCCAAAAACTTAGGATCACCGGTTTCACGGTATAGCATGGTATACCCATACACAGCCCAGGATTGTCCTCTTGCCCAAACACTCTCGTCAGCATAACCCTGGGAGGTATTTTTGTTTCGAACTGTACCTGTCGTTTCATCGTATTCTACCACATGATAACAAGAATAATCATCTCTGAAATGATTTTTCATTGTGGTTTCGGCATGTTTCACGGCAATATCTTTATAAACAGGATCGCCAGTTTCCTTCGAAGCCCAAAACAAAAGCTCCAAATTCAGCATATTATCAATAATCGTGATGTGCTGCTTCCATTGAGGGTGTAGTTCATTCGACCATGATTTAATGGTTCCCACTTTAGGATTATATCTTGATATTAGTGACTTGGCTGACTGAATCAAAATATCACGATATTCTTTATTCCCAGTCAATCGGTAAGCCTGTCCGTAGGAACAATACATCATGAATCCCACATCGTGATGCTCACGATTGAATTTATAAGGTTCAAGAGCTAAAGTCCTTTTTAAAGCTTCCTCTTTCCAATAGTCATTCTGAGTGCTTTCATACATCTGCCAAAGAATACCCGGATAAAAACCAACGGTCCAAACCAGAACATCGTTCTTGGGCATTTTCCAATGCTTATCGCCAGATTCTATCAAGCGAGGATGTGTGGTATAGTCGGTGTTTAAAGCCACTGACTTTTTTAATTGATCCTCACAAAAGCTTAACTCATTCTCAATATTAATTTTCAGCTTCTCCTGAAAAATTGAGCAAGCTAATTGATGTGTTTTTTCACTACTTTTTGATACAGGAGAAGTGGTACAAGCCGTTAAACCAAGGAATAAACTTACAAGCGTGATAAGACACGTTCTTTTATATAACATTCTTTTGCTTTATCATATTTATCAGGATCAAAGAGAATTGATCTCTTTGATCCTAAGCTTAATCTATTTCCATAATGGATTTTGCTCCATCATCTTATTCTCTGTCAATTCTTTCAATGGGATTGGTAGCAAGTAATGCTTCGCTTCAACATTATTAGAAGAACGGTACAACCATTCTCTTGAACTAGCAATATTAGCTGCCTGCATATCGATCTTTAAATCGTTAAGTTTTTCTTCCAATACACCCCATCGAATCAAATCATGTTTACGAATACCTTCAAAACAAAATTCTCTCATTCTTTCATCCATCAATTCATTATGAAAGTTCTCTTTTGTTGAAACTAAAATAGGATCAATATTAGCTAAACCTGCTCGCGTACGTACCTGATTTAAATAAGGAACGGCATCAGAAGTTTGATCCAATTCGTTTAAAGCTTCGGCTTTCATCAAAAGAATATCTGAATAACGAAGAATAGGGAAATTAATACCCGTGTAGTTCTTATCAATATCACCGGATTCCAGGCCAATCCAGCCTAAAGAACCATCTGTATTTGTGACCTTTTGTACACGACGGAATTTCCCTGGGAACCATTCATATTCATTTTTCTGAATTTTAACCACACCTTTTTTGTCCACTTTAAAATCAGCGACATTCCAGTCATAACGAACATCTTCATCCTGATCGTAAGCGTTGATTAAAGATAAACCGGCATAAGTAAATGCATATCCATATGGTGAACCTGCTTTCTGGCACATAATACCATTTAGGTTACCATGCTTACCGCTTTCCTCTATCCCTGAACTTTTCAAGTTTTCAAACTGAATTTCAAATATCACCTCAGTATCATTATTGACACCTTGAATTTCATTTAAAAAGACTTCTGAGTAATTAGCAAGCAAGTCGTGTTCTCCGCTATCAATAATCAAATCACAATACTCAATTACTTTAGCATACGACTCAGCTGGCATATCTTCCAAAGCAACACCTGCTTTCGTTAAATATACTCTAGATAAAAGCCCCCAAGCTGCTGTTCGACTAACACGTCCGTACTCAAGATCTTCAGAAGGAAGCGCTAAATTAGGTGCTATTGCTTCAAGCTCATTAATAATAAACTGGTAAACTTCCTGAGCTGATGAGCGAGGAAAATCATTAGCTGTTTGTGCATCAGTAATAGGCTCTGTTCTTAATGGTACACCACCCCACCAACGTACTAAATCGAAATAATAGAAAGCTCTTAGAAATCGAGTTTCAGCTTCGTATCGTGATTTTCTCGCTTCATCCTTGAATTCTGCACCTGGCATATTGGCTAATAATAAATTGGCATTATTAATGCCTCGATACAAGGTTCGCCATGTATTCTCAATATCCACGGTCGTTGAATTGTGAATATACAAACCAATTGTCCACGAATTGTATGAACGAGAGAAAACGGCCTCGTCTGTACCGACCATAAACTGAATACCCAATTGCTCGCCGTATGTATAACGACTTCCAATATCACTATAGACTGAATTTAAAGCCAATCGACAATCGCCTTCGTTTCTATAAAAATTACTAGGGCTAATGGTTGATAATGGGTTTTGATCCAAATCCTTTTCACATCCGGTAAAAAAGATTGAAAACACTGCTATTATTATAAGAAATGATCTTTTCATTTGAATAAATATTTTTAGAACTCCGACCTCAAAACAAAATCATGAAATAAGAGTTCAATGTTTCTTTTGACATGAATCACAAATAAGACAGCATACACCGAACACCCAATAAGTGATTCATGTTAAAAGTTTTACTTAAAAAGTTACATCAATACCAAAGGTTACTGTTGTACTCACTGGATAAGCTGAATAATCTAGTCCAGGAGTCAAAGCGCCTAACTTTCCAACAGAAACCTCAGGATCATAACCTGAGTAATTGGTCCATGTCCACAAATTCTGAGCTGCTGCATAAACTCTGGCTTTTGAGAAGTAAGTCTTTTTCAATAATTCCTTACCGAAAGAATAACCTATAGATAAAGTCTTCAACTTAAGATAAGAACCATCTTCAACTACTCGATCTGACACTTTATTTCCTTCAGGAGCGTACCCTAATACCGCTTTGTCACCACGAATTGTATGAACATCGTTTGTTGGGTTCATAGGTGTATAACGATCTGCTACAGAAGCGTAAAAGTTGTAATTCTCCTTAATGCTTGGACTTTCAAAAATAATTCTATTCGCATTCAAGATATCATTTCCGTAAGACCATTGAAACAAGAAGGACAGATCCCAATTCTTATAGTTAAACGTATTGTTAATACCTCCAAAATGCATCGGTTCAGGGTTACCAATTACGGTTCTGTCCCTTTCGTCAATAGTCCCGTCAGAGTTAAGATCTTTGTATTTCACCGAACCAGGAATAACAGCGCCTCCATTATCAGCGATACCAGTCTTAAGAACATAACCATCACCATTTTCGTAATTGAAATCATCAACTTGATAAAGACCATCCGATACCAGACCGTAAATCTGACCCACTGGATTTCCTACTGATGTGATATACTGATGTTCTGTATATTTATAATTCCACTCCGGATTAACCGAAAGAGAAGACTCACCATCATTCAATTTAATGGTCTTATTACGGTTGAATGAGATATTAAAGTTTGTTGTCCATTTGAAATCATCTGTTTCGATGTTTCTTGAAGTAATCGCAATTTCCAGACCTTTATTCTCAATCTCACCAACATTTGTCCATACCGATTTAAAGGATGTTGAAGGTGCCATTGAACGGTTTAATAATAAATCTACCGTGTTCTTTTTGTAAGCATCAACAGTTACATTTAATCGATTATCGAAGAATCCCATATCGATACCTGCATTATATTGGTAGGTTGTTTCCCACTTTAGTTTAGGATCTGCCAAATTGGTCATGTAAATACCCTTTGAATATTGATCATCAAAAGCATAACCACTGTAAGCATCAGCATTCATCTGACTATGTGCTGAATAGGCACCCACTTTATTATTTCCTGTTGCTCCCCATCCGGCACGAAGTTTCAGATTCGAGAACACATTTAAATCACTAATAAAAGGTTCTTCAATCATTCTCCAACCAGCAGAAAATGATGGAAAGTAGCCCCATTTATTATCTCCTAAAAACTTAGAAGAACCATCCATACGGAAAGAAGCCGTTAATAAATACTTATCTCTGAAAGAATAATCCAGACGTGAAAAATAGGATAGCATGGTAACTTTTTCAGCATATGATTCCGGTACTTTAGGATCTTCTCCTAAACCAATATTATCAACACCCAGATTATCAAGTGGCATGTGCGTATTACGAGCTCTAAACCAATCGTTATTACGAACACTATATTCATATCCTAATAAACCCGTTATCTTATGGCCATCAAATTTAGTATCATACGTTAAGGTGTTTGAAGTCGATACGGTATAGTATCTTCTATCGGTTAGCTGACCATTAATACCATTTGCCCCTTTATATCCCTCTAGCGTTTCTTGTCCATAAAATAATTCCTGACGTCTGTTATCTGAAACATAACCTCCGGTAAGCTTCAATTTCAAGCCCTTAGCTAAACTAAAATCAGTATAGATATTTGTTCGGAATACATTCCAATCTGTTTTTCTATCCGTATTATTCAGCGTTTTAACTGGATTAAAACGCATGTTGTTAGGGTCTTCCAGATCAATTCCATTCTGCAAGCCATCATCATTAATTGGTTCAACCGGACGGAAAGTAATCGCATCCGCCAAAATACTAACTCTATTGTTACCTGATACTTTATCACCAGTCTGTTGCATGACAGAATAGTTCATGTTAATACCAACCTTAATCTTATCGGTTAATTTATGATCGAGTTTCAAACGTCCATTGTATTTTTCATAGCCTGTTTGAATCATCGTACCCTGCTGATTCAAATAATCAAAAGAAGCATAGTGTTTGGTTTTATCATTACCACCACTCATCGACACCGTGTGATTTTGAATAATTGCATTTCTGAAAATTTCATCCTGCCAATTCGTTCCCTTAGTATCTCTATATAATTCAGGATCTACCCAAAAGGTGTAGAAATCATCGATAGAAGATCCGCCTTTTGCGTAAGCAACCTCTTTTTGTAATTCAACAAATTCAAAAGGGTTCATCACATCAATTCTGTTCTCAATCCATTGCACACCTACAGATGAATTAAAACTCACCTTTGAGGGACCTGTTTTTCCGCCTTTGGTATTAATGATAATAACACCATTTGCTCCTCGAGAACCATAAATTGCAGTTGCTGATGCATCTTTTAACACATCATAACTCTCAACATCACGAGTTGAAATCATCCCAGGGTCAAAACTCTCCATAGGAATACCATCAATCACATATAAAGGTGTATTATCGCCTGTTACAGAATTACCTCCACGGATAACGATTTGCATGCCAGAACCTGGTTGTCCATCTGTATTCGTCACTTGTACCCCTGCCATACGTCCAGCCAAAGCCTGGTCGAAATTTGCTACGGGCGCTTTTGCCAATTCATCTGGTCGAACCGATGCGATTGAACCTGTAATATCTTTGATACTTTTGGTTCCATATCCTACAACGACGACCTGATCGAGTTGCTGTGTATCTTCCTCCAACACAATGGCAAGATTCACTTGACCTTCAAGCTGAATAGTTTGGGTTTTAAATCCGATAAAAGAGATGACAAGCTCTGCCTTAGGGTTTACCTGCAAACTAAATTTTCCATCAATATCTGTAGATGTACCATTAGTCGTTCCTTTTTCCAATATACTTACGCCTGGCAAACTAATACCTGATGCATCATTTACAATACCACTAACCTTTTTGCCTTGGGCAAAAATTAGGGTCGACGAAAACATAAACACAAGCAATAGTACCGCGTGTGCCAATTTTCTAAGTTTATTTATATTTTTCATGTGTCTTTAATTTGATCTTTGTAAGGTCACATGGAAGTCGCCAATCAAGCATTTCCTTTAGATTAGAAATACCTGCCAATGGCTCGTTTCATGAATTTCATTTTTATAGATTAGGTTAATCTTATTCAGACAACACTATTTTTTCACTGCACTTACTGTTACTTTTGATAAAAAGGTTGTTCTTGTCAAATTCTTCAGGGATTTATCTTTATGAATTGATCTAAACGCAACAACTACTTTTTCTCCCAGGTATTTCTTTAGATTAATACGCTGAAGCACAGCCTGATTTTGTTTATGAATACTCTCCATATACAACTCATCCCAATTGGCCGATTCAATATCTCCATTATAATTGGTCGAGATCAGAATCTTTAAGTCATTTCCTTTATCTGTACCGTATTTTGAATAAGCCTCGATATTCAACACAGGCTTTTTACAATCATTCAAATCAATCACTTCAGAGATCAACCAATCATCGTTTTCTAACTTATTAGGAACCATGACAACACCGCGCTTAGATTCACCATCCGTATCGTTAACTGTCCAGTTGCCCCATGAACTCGTCCATTTTTTATTGGCCGATTGCACAGGCTCTCCTATTAGGCTAATACAGGTAAAGTTCCCTGTTTGATTTTCACCTTCAAGTGGCTTTAACTCTTGCCAACCATCTTCAAAAAGGACGACTTTCCCTTTTTTAGAGTCTTTGGCAGCACCTTTGGCCATACTAAGCACTGGAGTAAGAGTAAGAAGAGATACCAGCATGACTGCTGATACCCTTCTTGTTATATTTTGATAATTTATATTCATCCGTTTATAATTTTCAATGAATTGTACGATGAAGTTATTATTTACGAATTGCCTTTACCTCAAAATTATAGATACAGTGATTACGGGTTGCGTTATCAACGTTTATCCCCGAAGAAGCAAGCGTTTCATGATGTAAAGCAATGGTTATATTTTTACCATCAAATTGACTTAGATCAATGATACGCTCCTGACAATTTGCACTTGCCAAAGCTTCGTATGGAATTTCCACCCAATTAGCAGTCGATACATCACCAGCAAAATCCTCTGATACTTTAAGTTTTAAAGTTTGTCCATCTAGGCCATACTTATAATAACCTGCAAATATTAATTCTGCATTGACACAACCTAATAGGTTGACATTTTCAGCAAGCAACCAGTCATCATTTTCAGATTTCTTAGGAATAATAACAGCTCCTCTTGGACCTTGAACTTGGTCAAGATCTAAAACGCCCCAGTTACCCCATCCATAGGTCCATTTATAATTACTCGCTTGAACAGGATCTCCAATAATAGAAACCGTAGTCATATTACCTAAGCCTTTTTCACCCAGTGTTGCAATCACATCATCCCAACCATCAGTAAAAATAACCTCAGGAACCGCAACTTGAATGGTCACTGTCATTACATCAGTAAAAGTCACCTCACCTTTTTCGTTTGTAGCCTTCACCGATAAAGGATAGATGCCAACTGCCAATGTGTTTCCTTTTAGAAGCGAAATCACACCTGTATTCTCATCAATTGCAAAAGCGCCTTTATCATCAACCAATGCAAATGTAATTGGAGTAGAACCGGATACAGTAGGTCGTTCCGATTCAAAAGCAAAAGCCTCATTTACAGTGTATGCATTTGTTGTGTACGCGAAATCATAAGGTAAAACAGCTTCTATTTTAACAATTTGGAAAGATGCAGCATTTTCAAATTCAGTACTTCCATGTGCATTGCTAGCAACAACGGTTAAGCTATAGGTATCAATAGCTAATGTGTGATCTACAGGTAATGAAATGACACCAGTATTTTCGTCAATTATGAAAGCTCCCATATCATCTTTCAAAGCGAAAGTAAATGGTGCAGTCCCACCAACAGTTGGTGCAGTACTTGCTTTTGGCTGTGTTTGCTGTATATCCAGATAGGCTTGTGGTGTATAAAGCAGATCTTCAGGGGTCGTTTCAACCTGTATCGTAACAACATCATCAAATTCTGTCTCTCCGCCTGCGTTAGTAACTTTTACAGATAATGTATAGTCACCAGCATTAATTTCAGAAGTAAGAGATAAAGAAATCTCACCTGTTTCTGCATTTATACGAAAATCACTTTCTTCTTTTAATTCAAAAGTTGCCGGCTTACTACCTTTAAATACAGGAACACTTGTTAACTGCCCTTCAAGCCCACGCACAATCGTTTGTGTATATGGAGCATATTGCAAGCCTTCAATTGCTGAAGGTAAAACTAGCAACTCAAAAGCTTTTGGGAAAACGGTTTCTCCGGCACTATTGTTTACTTTTATATCAAGCAAGTAGGTACCTGCCACAAGTTGGTTATCAGCTTTCAAATTAATGATACCTGTTGTATCAACAATTTGAAACTCTCCTTCTACATAAACACCACCTTCTTCAGCAGTACCAGCGACAATTTCAAAATTAGTTTTACCACTAGAAAAAACAACAGGCTGAGCTGTTTCCATGGCCTTGCCTTCGTAAACTTCGCTTACCGAAGCATACCGAAGATCTGTGGGTGCCATTGCCTCCTTATTTTCCGACTCTTCATCACAAGAAAAAGTGAAAATCGAAAGGCCTGCAAAGGCTAAAGCCATCCACTGGGTTTTAAAGCGCCATTTGCTTTTACAATCGTTTGAATGATTCATTAGATTAGGGTTTTAATCATATTAGTATTAGATTTTTTTAGATATCAATGTCGTCTTCGAAAACGACTGCGTAAATGTATCTAAGCCAGAAAATGTCAGCATGATACTTTTATCCAAAAAACATCCATTATCATCCAAACAACACAATTCTAGCGCCTAACACCTATTAACCGTACAATAAAAGCATGTGCTTGTACGAATTTGGCTGTAAAAATATCAAAGTCTTTATAGTGACAAAATTCTTATGTCAAACGCACTGACAATAAGTGATATTTGTATTGATTTTAAGGAGTTGTCTATACAAAATAGCCAGTGAATACAAACCAATTGCATTTTCAATTCGAAATAAGAGATCAAAGAAATTGGGCATAAAAAAAATACCGGAAAGACTCCGGTATTTTCTTGTGATTCTATCGTTCACCCTTGGCATATTTCGAAGGGGAAACCTTAAAATGATCACTAAAGCATTTACTGAAATACCTTGGGGTGGTAAAGCCAACTGAATAAGCAACATTAGCAACACTAACGCCTGTTTCGGTCTGAAGCAAT
>Ga0209379_10000680_pt1 | contig 25740 bp, 22 predicted proteins | sample tdDd001_FD_187124 | JGI IMG/M metagenome (GOLD analysis project Ga0209379, IMG submission 187124) | Marine sediment microbial communities from the Atlantic coast under amendment with organic carbon and nitrate - tdDd00.1 (SPAdes)... | ecosystem: Environmental > Aquatic > Marine > Coastal >...
TCCTAGGTGTATGTCACTCTATGGCGCACAAGATTGGTGCTGAGTTCCACCTACCACACGGTCTGGCGAACGCACTACTAATCTCTAACGTTGTACGTTACAACGCGAACGACAACCCAACTAAGCAAACTGCGTTCTCTCAATACGACCGTCCACAAGCACGTCGTCGTTACGCTGAAGTAGCTGACCACCTAGGCCTAAGCCAAGAAGGTGACCGTACTGCTCAGAAGATTGAACGTCTACTAGCATGGTTGGAAGAGCTGAAAGGCGACCTAGACATCCCACTGTCTATCCAAGCAGCAGGTGTTTCTGAAGCTGACTTTGTAGCGAAACTAGACGAGCTAGCTGTTGAAGCGTTCGATGACCAGTGTACAGGTGCTAACCCACGTTACCCTCTAATCACTGAGCTAAAAGAAGTGCTAATGGCTTCTTACTACGGTAAAGCGTTCGTTGAAGGTGAAACTTTCGAAGGTACTACTGTAATCAAGAAGAAAGCAGACCAAGTAGCTAAAGACGCTCCTAAAGCTAAGAAAGCAAAAGCTGACGCATAAGTAAGACGTTAGTGATGAGATAAGTTTTCGCTAGCACGACACTTATCTATCGGGAAAAGTTAAAGCCCCAGTCGAGAGACTGGGGCTTTTTTTGTTTGTGATAGCATCATCTCGTTGTTCCATAGATCAAAGAATGACGGAGTAGGGAATCTCTTTGGACTAAGGAAGATTCTACAGCGACATAAACTGGCAGATGCAAAAAAGGCCGATGTTCTCACATCGGCCTTTTGAAACTCAAACTACTTCAGGTCTACTTTTCGTCTTCAGGCAACTTAACGTTAAGTTCCAAAACGGAAATATCATCGTCTTTATGCTCGAAAGACAAATCAACCATAGAAGGGTCAATCGCCACATATTTACCAATCACTTTAAGAATGTCTTCTTTAAGCTGAGGTAAGTAAGACGGCGCTGGATCACCTTGGCTGCGACGCTCTGCAACAATGATCTGTAGTCGCTCTTTGGCTAAGTTCGCAGAACTTTTCTTCTGCGGGCGAAAAAATTCAAGTAATGACATGCCGATTTAGCCTCCGAATAGACGTTTAAAGATTCCTTTCTTCTGTTCAGTCAGGAAGCGGAAATCCACTTGCTGGCCAAGCAGACGCTCAACTGTGTCATCGTAAGCCATACCTGCGTCAGACTGGTCATCAAAAATGACAGGTACACCCTTGTTTGAAGCATTTAACACGGCTTGGCTTTCTGGAATAACACCTAGCAGTGAAATGTGAAGGATCTCTTCTACATCTTCAACACTCAGCATCTCACCTTGTGTTACACGCGCTGGATTGTAACGTGTTAGTAGCAAGTGTTGCTTCACAGGTTCTAGACCTTCTTCCGCACGGCGAGACTTAGAGTCTAAAATGCCAAGAATGCGGTCAGAATCGCGCACTGAAGAGACTTCAGGGTTTGTGGTTACGATAGCTTCATCTGCAAAGTATAGCGCCATTAGTGCACCTTGCTCGATGCCCGCTGGTGAATCACAGATAACAAAGTCAAACCCCATCTCGTCAAGTTCATCAAGAACGCGGCGAACGCCCTCTTTGGTTAGCGCATCTTTATCGCGCGTTTGAGACGCTGGAAGAATAAATAGATTTTCTGTGCGCTTGTCTTTGATCATCGCTTGATTCAGCGTTGCTTCACCATTAATCACGTTAACGAAGTCATAAACAACGCGTCTTTCACAACCCATGATTAAATCGAGATTACGCAAGCCAATATCGAAATCGATAACTGCTGTTTTCTTACCTTTTACCGCTAGGCCAGAAGCAATTGCTGCGCTTGATGTCGTCTTACCAACGCCACCTTTTCCTGACGTTACAACAATAATGCGTGCCATTATGTGTTCCTTATAAATCTTATATCGTTAATGACTCAAACTTGAGCGAGTCATTGTCCAAACTAAACAATACTTTTTGTTGCCAAAATTCTTCAGCAAACTGTTCTGTTAGCCAATAATGGCCAGCGATAGACATTAATTCGGCGTTGAGCTTATTGCAGATGATGACTGCATCTTTGTTGCCGCTTGCACCCGCAATGGCACGACCACGTAAGGTTCCATGAATATGGATAGACCCATCTGCAATGACCTCAGCCCCTTCGCTCACATGATTGAGCACCACAAGATCACAATCTTTCGCGTAAATCTGTTGGCCAGATCGAACCGGTGAACGCACAATTTTGGTCGGAGCCAACTTTGCTGGCGCTTGATTCGGTGACTTACTGGCTGACATAATCGCAAAAGAGGCTTCTCGTGCGAGATTCTGAGCTCGTTTGTCTTTACAGCCTGCAACGCCTACCGGAATCATACCGGCGTCTGAAATTCCTTGCTTCAATGCATGAAAGTCTATTTCACCATCAACTTTCGCAATATTGATGACAACAGGCGCATGAGCAAAAAATGCTGGCGCTTGTTCAACCTTCTCATTAAGGAATTTGACCGTATTTTCTACATCATTGTCGCTAAGGTGCAAAACTGACAATGTGAAGCTACTGCCTTTTAGGTCTGTTGAATGTGACATCTTTTACTTACAACCTCGTAAGGGCGTTGCCTGAGACTAGGGGTGTCATGTTATATTCCCACAATAAGCACAGCAAGTTATCTTGCGCTCAATTGAGTGTTTTGCTCTCAAAAATAGCGAAACACTGACGTTCAATGATCATAAACGGACAAAAGGCTCCCTATGCTTTGTGCAATTTACAAAAGTTCTAAAAAAGAAGGCGCATACCTCTACATCCCAAAAAAGGATGATTTTTCACAAGTTCCTGACACATTGATGCAAATGTTTGGCAAACCTATTATGGTGATGGTCATCAAAATGGATGGTCGTAAACTGGCTACCGTAGACATTGATAAAGTGCGTCAGTCTCTTGAAGATGACGGTTTTTTCTTACAGTTACCACCACCACAAAAAAACGTGCTTGAAGAATACAAAGAGCTGAAAAAAGCTCGCCAGCAGTCTGAAAATAAATAACAAACAGATTTGCTTTCAACTTGCTCAAGGAGGGCAAAGTGAAAAAATTATTGTCAGTCATACTAGGTGTTACTTTTGCTAGCTCGGTATGGGCAAACGAAGTGAGCTTTGATCAATACGTTGAAGGGTTAAAGCAAGAGGCCCGAAGCCAAGGGGTTTCTGAACAAATCATTACCCAAGCTTTTGAAAACGTGACATACAAACCGCGTGCAGTCAAAGCTGACAGGAACCAACCAGAAAAAAAGCTCACTTTGGATGAGTACATTCCTCGAGCTGTTCCTGACTGGAAAGTGAAGCAGGCGAAAGAGCTCTATACCAAACACGCTGAAGAGCTCAATCGTATTGGCGATGAATATGGCGTCCAACCTCGTTTCATTGTCGCGCTTTGGGGCGTTGAGAGTAATTTTGGCCGATTTACTGGTAATTACAGCGTGATTGATGCGTTGTCTACCATGGCGTATGACGGACGCCGCGAAGCTTTTTTCCGTAAAGAGGCGATGGCAGCCCTGCAAATTCTAGATGAAGGCCATATTCCGGTTGAGGAGTTTAAGGGCTCTTGGGCTGGGGCGATGGGCCAATGTCAGTTTATGCCGAGTTCATTCCTTTCGTTTGCCGCAGATGGTAACGGCGATGGAAAAAAAGATATTTGGAATAGTGAAGCGGACGTGTTCGCCTCCGCTGCGAACTACTTGAGCCAATCGGGTTGGGGTAATAAGCATACGTGGGGACGTCAGGTTAAGCTTCCAGAAGGTTTTGATACCAGTATTCAAGGCCGTGGAGAAGGTAAAGGGAAGTACTTACAAGAGTGGAGCAAGTTGGGTATTACACGGTATGACGGTCGCCCATTACCGAAGCTTGATGAAGACATTCAGGCTTGGTTGATTGCACCTGATGATGCGAATGGCCGTGTTTACCTTGTCTACAATAATTACAACGTATTGATGAAGTGGAATCGCTCTTACTACTTCGCACTGGCGGTGAGTCATCTAGCCGATAGAATCGTGTTGTAATATCACTAGGGAGCTCTCATGAGCTCCTTTTTTAATTTAGGAATAAATGTGTTATCTGATCGCGCTTCGCAAATGGTCGTGTTTGCAGCTTTACTAACTCACAAGAACTTTACGGCAGCGGCGAAAAGTCTCGGCGTATCGGTCTCTCATGTCAGCAAACAACTCGCTCAGCTAGAAGAATCTCTGGGTGTGAAGCTTGTGCAGAGAACGACGCGAACGTTTACTCCCACCGAAGTTGGCGAGCAGTTTTACCATCATTGCCAAAAAATGGTGCAAACGGTCGAGGAAGCGCAGCGCGAAATTGAAAGTCAGCGAGACGAGGTTGCTGGTTTGATCAAAATTGGTCTCTCCCAATCTTTTGGAACACTCCACATCTTACCCGCTATTGATGAGCTTCGAATGCGTTACCCTAATCTTCAGGTAGAAATGCATTTGTTTGATTATCGAGTCGATATGCTCCAAGAGGGGCTAGATCTCTGGATCACCAATAATGAAACTTTGCCTGAAGGTTACGTGGCACAACGCATTGCTGACAGTAAGTTTGTGCTGGTAGCGTCACCGGATTATCTAGTAAAAAATGAAATGCCTCACCACCCGAATGACTTGGTCGATCATAACTGTTTGATTTATAGGAGTTGGGAGCGAGATTACACGAGCTGGGCCTTTTCTAAGCCGACTAATCAGTTGAACGTTAAAGTCTCAGGTAATTACTCAGTGGATTTGGCAGAAGCGGTTCGCGACGCGGCGGTAGCAGGGTGGGGGATTGCTTATCTTGCAACTTACTTGATTCGAGATGAGTTTAAAGACGGTCAACTTATTCAATTGTTACCTGATTGGCAGCCAAGTCAAGATATGCCATTTTACGCGGTTTACCCAAGTCGACGCTATTTACCGACAAAGACGGCGGCGGTAATTGAATTTATCAAGCAGAAGATTGGGTCGCCGTGTCATTGGGATAAGCGGCTTTCTCCATACATTCAGTACTCCAAAACCCAATAGCAGCACGATAGATTGTTTCTGTTTTTAGAAACATATTTTCCAAATGGAAACAATCTCGCTTAGCAATCGTTTATCTTTAACAAAAACAATTAATTAGGTTTGTGGTGTTTAATTAACCAGAAGAAAGTACACTCCATTAACAAATGTGATTTGCATCTCATTTTTAACTGAATATTATCCGACGCCAATCTTGTTCCCCCAATTTTAGTCGGATCTTTTATGAACTCACTTCTCGGAATCATTGCCATTCTTGCTTTGGCATGGTCACTTTCTACCAACAGAAAAAATATCAATTTTAAAACCGTGTCGTTGGCATTTGCTCTACAGATCTGTTTTGCGTTGCTTGTCCTTTATGTACCGGCAGGAAAAGATGCGTTAAACAGTGTGACAGGTGCAGTTTCTAACTTGATCAATTATGGTCAAGAAGGCATTGCCTTTTTGTTTGGTGGTTTAGCGACCGGCGGCTTTACTTTTGCCATCAATGTGTTGGGGATCATTATTTTCTTCTCTGCTCTTATCTCGGGCCTTTACCATATTGGCCTTATGCCTAAAGTGATCAATATCATTGGTGGTGGATTGCAAAAGCTATTGGGTATTGGCCGTGCCGAGTCTTTATCTGCAACTGCGAACATTTTTGTGGGAATGATTGAAGCTCCGCTAGTAGTAAAACCTTACCTAAAACACATGACGGATTCTCAATTCTTCGCTGTGATGACGGGCGGTTTGGCTTCTGTCGCTGGTGGTACGCTGGTCGGATACGCATCACTTGGTGTTGATCTTAACTTCCTGATTGCAGCAGCATTCATGTCCGCTCCTGCTGGCTTATTGATGGCAAAAATCATGGTGCCAGAAACAGAGAAAATCGACGCAAGTGTTGAATTGGATAATGTTGAAATGCCTCGCGCTACGAATGTCGTTGAAGCAATGGCTGACGGCGCTATGTCTGGCCTTCGTATTGCCGTTGCGGTAGGCGCAACCCTGCTTGCCTTTGTTAGCGTGATTGCCATGCTGAACGGTATGCTTGGTTGGGCGGGTAGCCTATTCGGTATCGATCTCAGCTTTGAACTGGTTCTTGGTTATCTATTTGCACCTGTTGCTTGGTTGCTTGGTGTCCCATGGAGTGAAGCAATCACGGCGGGATCTCTGATTGGTAATAAGATTGTTGTAAATGAGTTCGTTGCCTTTATTCAATTGATGGAAGTAAAGCCACTGTTAAGTGAACACTCACAAGCGATTGTTACTTTTGCTCTTTGTGGTTTTGCCAATATTTCTACTATGGCGATGCTGATTGGCGGCCTAGGTAGCTTGGTTCCAGAGAAACGTACCTTTATTTCTAAGTTTGGATTCCGCGCCATTGCTGCCGGTGTTATGGCGAACTTGATGAGCGCATCAATTGCTGGTGTCATTTTAAGCCTGTAATTACGGGCATTAATAACCAGAGTGTCATGCCTAATAACGCAGGATGACAGCGCGTTTAATTAAAACGAAAAAGGGTTGATGCTTTTAAACATCAACCCTTTTGTATTTGAGTGAAATGAGCTTAGTTAGCTTTATTTCTTAGTGTGGAACTGCTCACACGCAATCATGGTATTTTCAATCAAGCTTGCGACGGTCATTGGACCTACACCACCTGGTACAGGAGTTATAAAGCTCGCGTTATCGCGTGCTTTGTCATACTCGACATCACCAACCAGTTTACCTGACTCTAATCGGTTGATACCCACATCGACCACGACTGCACCTTTCTTAATCCAATCGCCAGGAATAAAGTTAGGTTTACCAACGGCTACAACGACCACATCAGCTTGACGAACATGGCCTTCAAGATCTTTTGTAAAACGGTGACAAGTTGTGGTTGTGCAACCCGCTAAAAGCAGCTCCAGTGTCATAGGGCGGCCAACGATATTCGATGCACCAACAACTACTGCGTGTTTACCGCGAAGATCGATATTGTAACGATCAAGTAGCGTGATAATGCCTTTCGGAGTGCATGAACGTAGCTTAGGAATGCGTTGGGCTAGGCGACCGACGTTGTATGGGTGGAAGCCATCAACATCTTTTTCTGGGTGGATGCGTTCTAGTATGTGCGTAGTATCAATACCAGCAGGAAGGGGGAGCTGCACTAGGATCCCGTCAATATCGCTATCTGCATTCAGCTCATCAATAAGAGCAAGTAATTCTTCTTCGCTAGACGTCGCCGGAAGGTCAAAAGATTTGGAGACAAAGCCAACTTCTTCACATGCACGACGTTTACTGCCGACATAAACGTGAGAAGCAGGGTCTTCACCAACAAGTACTACCGCAAGACCAGGAGCACGCAGGCCAGCTTCAACACGAGCTTTTACACGAGCAGCAACCTCTGATCGAACAGTTTGAGAAATAAGCGTTCCATCGATATTTTGAGCAGTCATGACTTTCCTTCAATTAGAATGGCGAATAATTTGCAGCGCATTGTCGCAAATTATTTGATGAACATCTATAAGCAAACGTTTGCTTCGTGGTAAATTTAATCAGATTTACAATCGGTGGCCTTTTTTTGTTCATTCAGATCAGTTTGTTACGAAAAGCCCTTGTTTTAAGAAATCGAACTCGTATAATCCTTTCCTGTAGCGCGCCCTTAGCTCAGCTGGATAGAGCACGTCCCTTCTAAGGATGTGGTCGTAGGTTCGAATCCTACAGGGCGTGCCATTTATTCTAAAAAGCCCCGATAACTCAATGAGTTATCGGGGCTTTTGCGTTTTGGTGACGCCTCGGTGACGCTGTTAAAAACCTTTCTATTTTTTTAATTTCCTATCAAGAACACTATTTATTTAGAAGTCACCTGTAGCTAGGTGCTCAAGAACAAATACTCTACAAAATATAGAGGCGTATGTTTTCCCTACTAAATGTATTGACGAATTGAGATAATAGGCTTGCAACGTGAATGCGCACGTATGAATGAAGGTGAAATCTAGTATCAAACAAGCCATAAATATAAGCGTTATGTGTCAGATGGAGTATAACTCTCCTCTAGGAGAATTATATGGCGCATAGATACTATCTATCGGCTTCCGCTTAAAGTTAGTGGTTAATCAAGGAGAGATGAATGTCAGAGTGTGAACAGGTCATTCAGGCGCTGAAAAAGCAGTTAAAATCGCGTGGTGTGAATTATCAGGAGGTCGCAAAAGCGTTGGATTTGAGTGAAGGTTCAGTAAAGCGCCTTTTCTCAAACGGTGGCAGCATGAGCCTTGAGCGTTTGTCTGCGGTGTGTGATCTGATTGATCTGGAAATGGCAGCCCTGTTTAAGCTTGCCGAAGAAGAGAGTCAGAACCTTTCTTCATTGACCTGGGAGCAGGAAAAACAGTTAGTGGATGATAAAGTGTTACTGTTAGTCGCCGTTTGTATTACCAATGGCTATCGTTTTGAACAGATCCTAGCTCAGTACAATCTCAATGAACCTCAATTAATTCAAAAATTGGCGCATCTTGATCGCATCAAAGTGATTGAGTTGATGCCGGGTAATCGTATCAAGCTCAAGATCTCCTCGTCGTTTTCGTGGATTGCTGGAGGCCCCATCCAACAATTCTTTCAGCAACAGGTCATAAATACCTTCTTTCGTACACACTTTTCCAAAAATGACGAGAAACTGGTGATGTCGACCGGGTTGATGTCTTTGTCTACCAATTACAAGTTCCAACAGCGCATTCAGCGTCTGGTGAAAGAATTTTATGAATCGTGCGACAGCGATAGTGATTTATCTATGGAGGAGAGGCATGGCACCTCGATGGTGATCGCAATGCGTCGCTGGAGCTTCCCACTGTTTGATGAATTCGAAACAGAGGGTGACACTGCGAAAAGTCGCGCCGGATAATACCTGCAGTATTACTATTTGCCACTTTGCTTGCTGAGCTTTGTGGTTATTCAGCCTTCATGCAACCTACTGAGCAACCGGAGAAAGATTCTCTGATGACAGAAGGTAAAGGAGGCAATGATGCTGAACCGACTGAAAAAGATTCCACAAATCGCCATCTGGGGCGTTTTGCTTATCACTGTATTTATCGCTACGCTCTCACCGAAGGCGCTAGCAGCTGGACTACTTAAACCTGTTAACAGCCAATATAAAGATCTTCAGATCCAATCCCACCATGTTGATGTTGCGATTCAGGACGGATACGCCACTACGTCGATTGAGCAGACGTTTTATAATCCTAATGACACAGAGTTGGAGGCTTTGTACTCGTTCCCTGTTCCTCAAAAAGCTGTCGTAGGCGAGTTTATTTATTGGATTAACGACTCGCCAGTCATCGCCGAGGCTGTTTCCAAAGAAAAAGCCCGCAAAATTTATGACGACCAAAAAGCGCAGGGTAACGCCACAGCGCTGACAGAAAAAGACGAATACAAAACCTTTGATATTCGGGTGTACCCAGTGCAGCCACAGCAGAGTGTGAAGGTGAAGCTGGTGTATATGCAAGATGCTTTGTTAGACCATGGCATTGGACGTTATGTATATCCGCTTGAAGAAGGCGGCGTGGATGAAGCCAAAAATAGCTTTTGGACTCGAAACGATAAAGTGGAACAGGATTTTTCTTTCAACGTGACATTACGTTCTGCCTATCCCGTTGATGACGTCAGGCTGCCAGCACATCCTGCAGCAATGATCACCCAGCAAGCGGATGGAGAACACACGACCTGGAAGGCAAACATCAGTAATCAAATCGCCAATACCGTGCAAGAGGGCGAGTCTGTGCAAACTGCTCATGCTGCAATGAGACTTGATCAGGACGTGGTTTTCTACTGGCGCTTGCAAGAAGGCTTACCGGGCCGTGTGGACATGGTGACTTACCGCGACCCAAAATCATCTAAGCGCGGCACGGTGAAACTGACCTTTACACCGGGTGATGACTTGACTCGAGTAACACAAGGGCGTGACTGGGTGTTCGTGCTGGACAAGTCCGGCTCTATGTCCGGCAAGTATTCGACGCTGGTGGAAGGTGTACGCCAAGGCTTGGGTAAGTTGCCTTCTGAAGACAGGTTCCGTGTCGTGATGTTCGACAGCTATACCTATGATTTAACGGGTGGTTTTGTTGCAGTTAACCCAACCAATGTCAGTAAAGCACTGCAGTCGGTCGAGCAGGTTGAACCTAGCAATGGTACGGATCTCTACGAAGGCATGTCTGCCGCTATTCGCAAACTCGATGACGATCGCCCTACCGGTATTGTGCTGGTGACTGATGGTGTGGCGAACGTGGGAGTGACTGAAAAGCGCCGTTTCTTTGAGTTGATGGAAAATCATGATGTACGACTATTTACCTTTATCATGGGTAACAGTGCGAACACGCCACTCCTAGTACCAATGACTAAATTATCGAACGGTGTGGCAATGTCGGTATCCAACGCTGATGACATTATCGGTCATCTAATGAGCATCACCAGCAAATTGACCCATCAGGCATACCGAAATATCCAGCTTGATATTGATGGCGTGAAAATTAAAGACCTGACACCAGAGCAGATCAGCAGTTTGTATCGTGGTGAGCAACTGACCGTGTTTGGTCATTACTTCCAAGGCGGGGAAGCGAAAATTAAGCTGACCATGGATATTGGTGGTGAATCCCGCGAATATCGCACTAAGGTGATGCTGCCGGATACCGCAACTGAGCATCCTGAACTTGAGAGAATGTGGGCGTTTTCAGCGATTCGGGATCTGCAGGAGCAAATGGACTATCTGGAGCAAAAAGACAGTGACAAAGATCAGGCGATTGAAGATATTGCGCTCGAATATGGACTGTTAACGGATTACACCTCTTTGCTCGTTGTTCAAGAAGAGGTGTTCCAGCAACTGGGTATGGAGCGCAAAAACCAATCGAGAGTACTGAAAGAACAACGCGCCCGTGAGATTAAACAGAACAAACCGGTGAAACCAACTCGCGCTGACAAGAACCAACCGACGTTTACCCAGCCGGCACCGACGTACTCTGGTGGTGGTAGTGGCGGCGGTGGCAGTATGAACATCATAGTATTGCTCGGCATGATATTGCTCGGGGCTACTCGAGTGGCCATGGGAAGAAAACTGAGCAGATAGAAGCAGTTGAAAATAGGGAAAGAGGCAGCATGATGCTGTCCTCTTGCTTACAAATCTTCGTGATTTAAGGTTATGACTAATTCTAGCTTTACCAATTTAGAAAACCTCGATAGCTCAACGAGTTATCAGGGCTTTTTATTTTTGCCTTTCCTTATTTACTCTTGCAGCTATTTCCGATTACCGTAGATTGGATTTCATAACCCAAGCGTTAGCTTTTAGTTCGGACTTGTCACTAATGGAGGAGAGCGTGAATCTTGCATTGTTTGATTTCGATGGCACCATTACAACACAAGATGCCTACACACGATTTGTTTTCTATTCAGCTTCTAAACCTCGAATAGTACTTGGTTTCATGCTTATATGGCCGGTGATTTTGTTTTATAAGATCGGGTTGCTACCTGCTAGCAAAACGCGCCCTATTTTATCCAAAGTGGCTTATTGGCGGAGAGACGTTGCGGATATTGAACGACTCGCAGAGCAATATTGTGATGAATTTTTGAGTAAAGTTGTAAGACGAAAAGCGTTAGAAAGAATTGAGTGGCACAAGGGAAGGGGCGATAAAATCTATGTAGTATCCGCTTCTGTGAGTCCTTATCTGCGTATTTGGTGTCAGCGGAAAAATATTGAATTGATATGTAGTGAGCTAGAGAGCAAAGGTTCTCGGTATACGGGAAGCTATGTTCACGGCGATTGCAGTCTAGAACGAAAAGTTACGTTTCTGCGTCAACGAGAAGATCTTACTCAGTTTGCCACGATTTACGCTTATGGTGATACTGAAGAAGATACCCCTATGCTTAGTATTGCGGACGTCAAATATTATTGCTGGCAGCGAATGGAAGGGCAACTCGACTGAGTGCGCTTTGTTTCTGTACATATGTAACGCTTTTAGGTAGCATGTCGCTCCCTCTATGAGCACCTGTTTGTTCGAGTTTTGTACGTTTAGGCACCATGCGCAGTATACATTCTAAAATAAAACCAGAATCTGAACCTTTATTGTCGGAATTGGCGCTTCATGCGTTGCTGCATCTGCACACCAATCATTCAGCGAAAGTCCTAAGTTACAAGTCTCGCAGCGATATCAATGACATCTTATCGATGTGGTTGAACAAATCATCTAACTCTAAGAAATATAAGTTATTTAAGAAGAAGATTCGTTCTTTAGTCACTCATGCCCGATCGCAAAGGTTGGATATGGAGTCGATGTTGATGAACCTTTTGCCTTCTCAAGAAGGTGATGAATTACCGCATCTCGATAGTTTTCTCTTGCTGATTAATACGTTGGAGAGAGAGTTGAATACAACAGTGTTGGTTTCTCGTCCAGAATCAGTAGATCTTGAGTTCAACCCTAAAGGGTGTCTTCTATGTGTATTGTCAGCTGATTTAAATGCACATTTTAGTGAACGTAATCGACTCATTGCCAATATTTCGATGCTATTTCGCGGCACAAATGGCGAAAAACACACGTTTCTTCGTACTATTTACTCTTCTTCGATTTTTGAACATAAAGTAGAATTTGAAGATGGCGATTTTGTGAGAATCTCACTTGCGTTGAAGTAGAATTTTTCTGTACGAACAGCAAGGGCAGCCTATATCGGCTGCCCTTGTTTTTATTCGTTAAAATTTAAGCCAACTTAAACTCTTGCAATTGCTCTTTGACTTGGTTCACTTCTAAACGGTAGCTTGAGACAATACTGTCCATACTGCTGGCGAGTTCCCCTGTTCTTAACGCGATTTCTGCTAGTACGTCAACGTCTTTATCGACATCTTCACTTGCTTTGGATTGCTCGATGGTTGAATTAGCGATACTTGTTATGTGCTCGTTTACTGTCTCAATTAGGTGCTCCAATTCAAAGATACTGTCGTTTACCCCAGAGACGGAAATGAACGTTGAATCGGTCGCTTCACGGCTTTTATGCATGTTGCTAACAGCGGTTTGCGTATTCGTCGTAATGTTGGCGAGTAGCTGAGAAATGTGCTCTGTCGCTTCTTTACTTCGCTGCGCCAAATCTCGGACCTCAGATGATACCACTGCAAAACCCCGTCCGTGCTCACCAGCGCGAGCGGCTTCTATAGCAGCATTTAACGCCAGCAAGTTGGTTTGCTCAGAAATACCATTAATGGTATCGACGATCTTACTGACACTTTGAGCATCCTGTTCGAGCTTTTCCATACAAGATTGTGTTTGCTCAATTTGATTCACCAAAGCTTCCACTTCATGGTATGAGGTTTGACTCTGTTGCTGACAACTTAGAACCTTGCTCGTCATTTGTTCAGTTTCTTTTAGTGCACGCTCTGAAGAGGCTGCTATTTCTAAGCTTGATTGAGACAACTCTGTCATTGCCGTTGCGATGTTATTGCACTTGTCATTGGTTGCTTTACTGCTGTCACCTAAATCTCCTGCTCCTTGTACGATATGCTCCAAACGTTCATTACTGTGATCGTTGGTATCACGAATATTGGACAGTAACTGTTTGATGCTCTGAGTTAAGCCGTTAACACTTAAAGAAATTTCACTCAGTTCGTTACTCCCTTGTGCTGGTAGGTTGATACTTAGGTTTCGAGAGGAAGACATCAATGCCAAATTGTCAGTGACAATATTGACCTGACTCTTCAAGCCACGAATTGAAATCAACATGCCACCAATAAGGATTACGCTAACTGCAAGGGAGGAAGCAATCATAGTGCCCATTGCGAACTGTGCATTGCTCGCTTGCTGATTGGAGTGCGCAAGCATTTGATCTTTTACATTGTTGCGAATTTGATTGATCAGTTTGATTCTATCAGTTGCCATTGAGAACCATTGAGTTGGGGCGGGACCTTCTAGAGCATCAAGCGTGTTTTTCTGTGCTAGGTATTTCTGTTGTACGTTTTCAACATTTTGCCAAGTAGGAGTGCGCTTCGATTCAGAGAGTTCTTTGAGCGCAGCATTTGAAAGAGAAATACTGGCACTGCGCTCAGCATAGTCTCCTGAAGCGATATAACCTTGAATCGCTATATATTGCCCAATTGACGAATTTTTCCTCGAATAAGCGCCATTCAAAGCTCCCCTTACTTGACCGGCTCGCTCTTTCATCTCCATGATGGCAATTAGGCTTTTACTCATACCTGCAACCTCGGTATTGGCAAGTTTTCCGCTAATAAGAGAGGCATTATCAATCGCGAGCTGGTTGAGGTTTGAATAGTAGGCAAATGGCGATTGTTTTGGTGAAAGGCTATCAACTTCTTGACGAATCTGATTGAGATTAGCTAGTTCAGTCGCTACATCCGATCTAAGCTGCTCAACCCAGCTCTTTGGCAGAGATGAAGTGGTGTAGTTCAGTAAATTTCTAACATGTACATCAGCTTTACTTCTATGTGACAGTAAGGCTTCAACTTGTTTAGGGTTTCCTTTACTGCCTAGTACACCTGCAGACAATCCACGCTCTACAGCTAGATTATGCGCTAAATTATCATAGAGTAAAATGAGCTCAGTCGCGGCTAGATCTTGCTCTGTTTCCTCGAGCGTCGCTTTGTGGTTGATGATTAGCTCTACCGCAAGTGATAAAGCAATTAAGATCGGGACTCCAGCAAGAATTAAAACCAACCGATTAAGACGAAACCTTTGTATTAAGGTGTTCATGTGTGCTCCTAGCATCATATTATTATATTGTTAGTATAAAGTGATTATTTAGATCCATGAGCAATTGGACGGTATATTTTCCTCTTATGAAATGGGCGATTAGTTAATATGTGATAAAGGTCATATGCGGTACTAAAGTTTATTTTGCAAATAAGATGCTAGTGTCATATGGGTTGGGGCGTAGGAAGGTGCTTTCTTTTCCATTGTTTGACACTAATTAAAGCGTCGCATTGAGGACTAGCGTGTTGCTCTCGCTGTGTGATATTTTCTCTTGTAAATATTGTGTTATCGAGTTGTTTTTATGCCCTTGTTATCTTGCAAGCTATCCCACCGTTTTTCTTCTTTACCGACTCCTTTCTATAGTTTGGTAAAACCACAGCCATTATTGAATACTCGCTGGGTGACATGGAATCGCGATCTCGCTGTCAATTTGGGTTTGCCTGATACGTATCCCACCGGAAAAGAGAAAGCGTTCTTGAGTGGAGAGGTTCAGCCATCTTCTCAACTAACATTGGCAATGAAATATGCCGGGCATCAGTTTGGTTCTTACAATCCGGATCTTGGCGATGGGAGAGGATTGCTTCTTGGTGAGGTGCAAGCTGAATCTGGAGAATGGTTAGATTTACACCTAAAGGGGGCGGGTCTAACACCATACTCTAGAATGGGGGATGGTCGAGCAGTACTACGATCGACGATTCGAGAATACCTTTGTAGTGAGGCTATGGCCGGTTTAGGTATTCCTACGACCCGAGCTTTAGGTATGTTGACAAGTGATTCAGAGGTCTACCGAGAAAAGGTTGAATCAGGTGCATTACTTTTGAGAGTAGCAAAGAGCCATATTCGTTTTGGTCACTTTGAACATTTCTTTTATACCAATCAAATGAGTGAGCTAAAACTGCTGGCGGATAAAGTGATCGAATGGTATTGGCCAGATTGTTTGGAGAGCAATAAACCTTACGCCACGATGTTTTCTAAAGTGGTTGAAAAGACGGCTGAGATGATTGCCTATTGGCAAGCGTATGGTTTCGCTCATGGGGTGATGAATACCGATAACATGTCGATATTGGGTGAGACATTTGACTACGGGCCATTTGGCTTTCTTGATGACTATGACCCTAGTTATATCTGTAATCATTCAGATTACCAAGGGCGCTATGCGTTTGATCAACAGCCTAGAATTGGGCTTTGGAATTTATCGGCATTGGCGCATTCTCTTTCGCCTTTAGTTGAAAGAACGGACTTGGAGCATCACCTTGGGCAATATGAATCAAAGCTTGGTCGAAAGTTCAGTCAGTTAATGCGCAACAAGTTAGGGTTGCACTCCAAGTGTGAAAACGACAGTCAACTATTCCACTCGATGTTTGAGCTGTTACATCAAAACCGAGTCGACTATACGCGTTTTATGCGTGAACTCTCTAACCTTGATTCGAAGCCAATAGATACGGTGATGGATTTGTTTATTGATTGTGACGCCGCAAAGGTGTGGCTAGATTTATATCTTGAACGCTGCGATGAAGAGGTAGATTCAAATGGAAGCGCAGTCTCTACTATAGTTCGCTGTAAGCAGATGCGTCAGCATAACCCTAAATATATTCTCAGGAATTACTTAGCTCAGATAGCTATCGAGAAAGCTGAGCAAGGAGATTTTAGTGAAGTTGAGATTTTGGCTGAACTCTTGAAAACCCCTTTTGATGAACAAGATGATAAAAATGCATACGCTAACTTGCCGCCGGAGTGGGGCAAAGAAATGGAGATCAGTTGCTCTTCATAGGTGTGCGTATCAATTAATTTCTTTGCTAGGACTCGATGTTGCGTTGAGCCTGAAATATGACAATTTGAGCTATGATCAAACATATCAATAGGATGGGATGTGATATGGATCTGCAATCAGTTCAAAGTTTATATATTGTGCAATAAGGTCTCCAAGCAGAAGTAATTAAACTCTCAATATAAGTTCATGTGGTAATGGAAGAAAAAATGACAACGAAAATTCTCGTGGTTGATGATGACCAAGAAATACGAGAGTTACTTGATGAGTATTTATCGAAATCTGGTTATCAGGTAGCGACGGTGGCAGACGGGGAAGAACTTAAGAGTCACCTAGAAGAGTTTGGTTATCCTCAACTCGTGTTGCTTGATGTCATGTTACCTGGTGATGATGGTTTCGCGCTTTGTCAGTTTATTCGTCGTGAATCCAATGTGCCTATTATTATGCTAACAGCGGTGTCTGATGAAACCGACCAGATCATTGGGCTTGAAATAGGCGCGGATGATTATATTGCGAAACCTTTTAATCCTCGCCAGCTTATTGCTCGGATAAAAGCGGTACTTCGACGAGTGCAGTTGAATGAAGAAAAAGTCAGTGATGCGTTACCTAAGCAAATTACGTTTGGAGATTGGCGACTTGATACTCTCGCTCATAAAATCATTCACTTAGAGACAAACGAAGAGCACGACCTTTCAGGCAGCGATTTTGCATTGTTGATGCTGTTTTTGACTCGCCCTAATGAAGTACTTGATAGAGATACCATCTCATTTGCTACGAGAGGGCGTGAAGCGTTGCCTTTTGAGCGAGGTATAGATGTTCAACTCAGCCGTTTGCGTCATCGACTCGGCGACAGTGGTAAATATCCTCAATATATCAAAACCATGCGTGGCAATGGTTATATCTTGGCAGTCCCTGTCAGCGTAGAGCACTAGATTGATGATGAGATTATTGCGCCTTATCAAACCTAACTCGCTTGTCACTCGTACTTTGGGACTTGCGTTGTTAGCGGTGGTATTGGCGCAGGGTATTGCAACGGCTATTTGGTATAGTGAATCTAAGCAGAAAGAACTACTCGGTATTCAAGACGCCTCTGAGAGTATGGCGAATATGTTTGCTTCAACGGTGACGTTCTTCCAATCACTTCCCGTTCGCTATCGACACATAGTGCTTGACCAAATTCGCAACATGGGTGGGACGCGGTTTTTTGTCTCTTTTAACAAAGAGAAGCTGATTGTAGAGCCGATACCGGATACGCAACTTAAGCAGGCGTCGCTCAGCGCGGTTAAATCGGTATTAGATAAAAAACTCACTAAGGTGGCTTCTATATCAGCAGATTTCTCTCATCCTGATAATTTGCGTCTGCTTAAAAATGATATCTATCTTAGTGATCTACCTAAGTCTTGGGCGCACCATACCTTAACGTTGTCCCCAATTGATCCTCCGATTTTAGTGGTACAAATAGAACTGAGTTCCCATGAATGGGTCTATATCGCAGCGCTACTTCCTGCACCTTATGTGACTTTAGATGATACGGTTATTGCGCGTGAGCAAATCGTCTTTTTATTACTTTCTACGACCTTGCTACTTGGTTTGACGTACTTCTTAATGCGGCGACAAGTCAAGCCTCTAAAAAGGCTCGCTAAAGCCGCGAATGAAATGAGTATGGACATCGATCAGCCACCTTTGGTTGAAGAAGGGGCAAGTGAGCTAGTTACGGCGACTAGAGCTTTCAATCGCATGCAACAACGAATTCGTCGCTATGTTTCTGACCGAGAGCATTTGTTCTCTTCTATTTCTCATGACTTAAAAACGCCGATTACTCGTTTAAGATTGCGCGCTGAACTGCTCGAGAGTGACCAAAAACGAAGTAAGTTTAATAAAGATCTTGATGAGTTAGAAATGATGGTCAAAGGCGCACTGCAATGTGTAAGGGACACAGATCTGCATGAAAATAACGCCTTTATTGACCTCAATGAGATGATTAACTCGGTGATCGAGCCCATGAATTTCTCTCAGCAAAAAGTCCACTTTGCTCCGGTGGAAATGGACTCCATTGTCGCTAAACCACTCGCGATTAAGCGTGTACTGACTAACTTATTGGATAATGCTGTCAAGTATGGTTTTAGTGCGGTGGTCAAAGTAGAAACCTCAGAAGATTGGATCACAGTCACTATCGATGATGAAGGTCCAGGTATCCCTGAGGAAAAACTAGAACAGGTATTTGAGCCTTATTTCAGGTTGGCGACGGATGACCAAGGACATGGTTTAGGACTTGGGATCTGCCGTAATATTCTCCACGGACATGGCGGAGATCTCATAATTAGCAATCGTTCTCTTGGCGGTTTACGCGCTCAACTCTATATCCCACCTAGCTTAGAAGTTTAATGTAACGCAATTGTTACATTGGCTTTACGCTTTGTTTCAATCAAAAAATTCTATTTGGATAGACTTCATAGTGTTCAAGCACGAAGTGAACGGGTCAGTTATGCCGTAGGCCCTGACGTCTAATCCAATACATGGAAGATAACAATGAAAATGAATAAAACCCTACTTACTTTATCGCTCTTGTCTGCCTCTGCATTTTCTCACGCTGGGGAAGTGGAAGTTCTGCACTGGTGGACTGCTGGTGGTGAAGCAAAATCTGCCGCTGTTCTTAAAGAAATGCTAGAGCAACAGAATCACACTTGGAAAGATTTTGCGGTTGCTGGTGGCGGTGGTGAATCTGCTATGACCGTTTTAAAAACTCGCGCGGTATCAGGTAACCCACCATCTGCGGCTCAGATTAAAGGTCATGATATTCAGGAGTGGGGTGGATTAGGCTTTTTGACTACCCTAGATCAAACGGCGAAACAGGAACAGTGGGACTCGATTCTACCGTCAGTGGTCACGAAGGTGATGAAGTTTGACGGTGAATATGTAGCGGTACCGGTGAATGTACACCGAGTGAACTGGCTGTGGGCAAACCCAGAAGTGTTGAAAAAATCTGGCGTTGAGCTCCCGACAACATTAGACGAATTCTTTGCCGCTGCAGACAAGATTAAGGCTGCAGGCTTTATCCCACTGGCACATGGTGGTCAGCCATGGCAGGACGCAACCGTATTTGAAGCCGTCGCACTAGATGTACTGGGTAGTGAAGACTACAACAAAGCGTTTGTTGATTTAGATATGGACGTTCTATCTGGTGACAAGATGGTTGAGGTATTTACGAAGTTTAAGAAAGTCCGCGACTATATTGACGCTAACTCACCAGGTCGTGACTGGAACGTAGCAACATCAATGGTGATCAATGGTGAAGCTGCAATGCAAATCATGGGTGACTGGGCGAAGGGTGAATTTACTGCGGCAGGTAAAGTGCCAGGTAAAGATTATATCTGTGCACCTGCGCCAGGGACTGATGGTCAGTTCACTTTCAACATCGATAGCTTTGCGTTCTTCGAGCTAAGCGATAAAGAGAATCAAAAAGCGCAACAAGACCTTGCTAAAACTATCTTAACTAAAGATTTCCAAGAAGTGTTTAACCTAAACAAAGGCTCGATTCCTGTTCGTTTAGATATGGATATGAGCAAGTTTGATCAGTGTGCACTAGATTCGATGGCGACATTTAAAGCAAGTGCCAAATCGGGTGATTTAGTTCCAAGTATGGCGCACGGCTTGTCGACGACGAGCTACGCTCAAGGCGCGATTTACGATGTGGTGACGAATTTCTTCAATGATGATTCTGCTGATCCAAAACAAGCGGCTCAAAAGCTAGCCAAAGCGGTTAAAGCTGCGATCTAACTATAAAGAGACACCCCCTAAAGGGCGACCAAATTCGTGGGGAGTTTGGCCGCCCTTTCCTTAACACCTAACGAGGAATGTTGTTAGGTGATATGACGTAAGGATTCGTTATGGAGCATGTTGTATCTCGGTATGCCAAAAAGTCTGCGCCAAAGCCGAGCTTTGCTGACAGACTACAGCGCTGGTTACCGAAAATCGTTCTCGCGCCAACTATGCTGGTTACTGTCGTATGTATCTACGGTTACATATTTTGGACCGCAGCCCTTTCATTGACCAACTCTCGCTTTTTACCGAGCTTTAACTTCGCGGGTTTTACCCAGTACGAAAAGCTAATGGAAAATGATCGTTGGATTACCTCAATTACCAATTTAGGCATTTTTGGCCTGTTATTTATGTTGGTTGCAATCGGCCTTGGTGTCGGCTTAGCTATCTTGCTTGACCAAAATATCCGTCAAGAAGGGGCGATAAGAACCATCTATCTATACCCGATGGCACTGTCATTCATTGTGACAGGTACAGCGTGGAAGTGGATTTTGAACCCAGGTCTTGGTATCGAAAAGCTGATGCAAGATTGGGGTTTTACCAATTTTGAGTTTGATTGGCTCGTTAACTCAGATATGTCGGTCTATACCTTAGTGATCGCTGCAGTTTGGCAATCTTCTGGTTTTGTTATGGCGATGTTTTTGGCTGGATTGCGTGGAATTGACTCCTCAATCATCAAAGCGGCTCAAATTGATGGCGCCAATTTACCAACCATCTACGTGAAGATCATTTTGCCATGTCTTCGCCCGGTCTTCTTTAGTGCTGTGATCATTACTTCACACATCGCGATTAAGAGCTTTGACCTTGTTACCGCTATGACGGCGGGTGGCCCAGGTTACTCTTCTGATTTACCAGCACTGTTTATGTACGCGCACTCTTTCACTCGTGGACAAATCGGTTTAGGTGCAGCAAGTGCCATGATGATGTTGGCAGGTATTTTAGCGATTCTAGTGCCGTACCTCTATTCAGAACTTAGGGAGAAAAAATCATGACCAATAACATGAATTTTGCCCGCCTATTTATTTACGCGTGCTTGATCTTCTTCTGCGTTGTTTATTTGATGCCGCTGTTTGTGATGGTGATTACTTCCTTTAAAACGCTGCCTGATATTAAAGCGGGCAACCTGATGTCTCTGCCTAAAGAGTGGGTGTTTGATGCTTGGTATAAAGCTTGGGATAGCGCGTGTACTGGGGTGAAGTGTGAAGGTGTTAAAGGGTACTTTTGGAACTCTTTTCAGATGGTGATTCCAGCCGTTGCAATTTCGACGCTACTGGGTGCATTTAATGGTTATGTGGTAACGAAATGGCAGTTCCGTGGTTCGAACTTGTTCTTTAGTTTGTTGCTGTTTGGTTGCTTTATTCCATTCCAAGTAGTACTGCTTCCAATGGCTACCATGTTGGGTAAGTTAGGTCTAGCCAACACGACAACAGGTTTGGTTATTGTCCACGTTATTTATGGCATGGCATTTACCACTTTGTTCTTCCGTAATTTTTACATCGGTATTCCGGATGAATTAGTTAAAGCAGCCAAGCTTGATGGCGCGGGATTCTTCACCATTTTCTTCAAGATACTGCTGCCTCTTTCGACTCCAATCATCATGGTTACGGTGATCTGGCAGTTCACCGCTATTTGGAATGACTTCTTATTTGGTGTGGTTTACTCAGGCTCAGAGACACAGCCAATAACTGTTGCGTTAAATAACTTGGTGAATACCAGTACAGGCGTGAAAGAGTACAACGTTGATATGGCGGCGGCGATCATCGCGGCGTTACCAACGCTTTTAGTTTATGTCCTAGCAGGGAAATATTTTGTTCGCGGCCTAACGGCAGGATCAGTAAAAGGATAATTATCATGGCAACACTAGAACTTAAACAGATCCGCAAAACCTACCCAAAAGCGGAACAAGAAACCCTTAAAGGTATTGATATCAGTATCGACTCAGGCGAGTTCCTGATTTTGGTCGGGCCGTCTGGGTGTGGGAAATCGACATTGATGAACACCATTGCTGGCCTAGAAGGGATCAGCGGTGGAGAAATTGTGATTGATGGGCGCGACGTATCGAATGTCGAGCCGAAAGATCGTGATATCGCAATGGTATTCCAATCCTATGCGCTTTATCCAAACATGACGGTTCGAGGCAACATCGCCTTTGGCCTGAAAATTCGTAAGATGCCGGATAACGAAATTGAAGAAGAGGTTCAACGTGTGGCAACCATGCTGCAAATTGATCATCTACTCGATCGAAAGCCATCTCAGCTTTCTGGTGGTCAGCGTCAACGCGTTGCTATGGGGCGTGCATTGGCTCGTCGACCTAAGTTGTATCTTTTTGATGAGCCACTTTCCAATCTAGATGCAAAACTGCGTGTGGAAATGCGCCACCAAATTAAGCGCCTACACCAACAATTAAACACCACGATTGTCTACGTTACTCATGATCAAATTGAGGCAATGACGCTCGCGGATCGTATTGCGGTAATGAAAGATGGTGAGCTGCAACAACTTGGTACACCACAAGAGATCTATACCAAGCCAAACAATATGTTTGTTGCTGGTTTTATGGGGTCACCGTCGATGAACTTCATTAAGACCATGGTTGATTTGGATGCTGATGATAACCCAGTCATTAAAGTGAAAGGGAGTAATCAGCAAGAACATCACATCAAGTTACCTGCCTCAATGCGTGAGCAAGATGGCAAAGAGATTGTGATTGGTTTACGGCCTGAACATATCTCTGAAACTGAAAATCAAGACTCCCTTGCTTCAACTAAGCTCGATTTACAACTTGAAGTGCTCGAACCGACTGGACCTGACACGATCGCTATGATCAAAGTAAATGATCAAGAAGTGGCTTGTCGCTTGTCTCCTGAGTTTGAGGTGCAAGTCGGTCAAGTGGCTCCACTACATTTCGACTTATCAAAAGCGGTCTTTTTTGATGCGAACACTGAGCAGAGAATAGACTTTGATTAATCGTTAATCTGTTTCAGCGCACTCTTGAATCATACTTCGGGGGGAGGTTTCAGGCTTGGCTTGCAGCTTGAATTCGAGAGTGCGCTACTTTGTTTGCAATTGCAATTGCATTTGTTAACAAATTTCTCAATAGCAACTATGCTTATATAGATGTTTGGAATTGGCTTTGCTTCTCTACAGGAGTAAATAAGTCAAATTTGATGGAGGGGAGGGATAGTTTGCTTCCGTCTCCTTTGCTCTTTCCCTCTCCTCACATTAAAAGTCCTAACATTGGTTGGGGCTTTTTTGTTTTTACCGTTCAATTGTTTTCATCCTATCTAGTTTTCATCGCTTTATTGAATACGTGTAGAAAGTGACTCATTAGTTATGAATTTATGGGTGGAATTCTACCCAAAGTAAATGATGCCAATCACAGTTACACAAATGTTCCAATGTTTCTTTATTGTTAACTATTTGTAATTAAATGGATTGTCACTAATTGATAAAGTTTGGCCTACTTATTGCCCTTATATATGGACAACACCCAGTGATGGGGTTGTCCATTTAACAAGGAGAATAATAATGCTTAAGCCTTTGACCCTACTATCTGCCTCAATTCTTGCTGTGACTAGTTTTAACGCTGCGGCGAACTGTGATCCAGGTGAGACCGTGATTAAATTTAGTCACGTGACGAATACAGATAAACACCCGAAAGGGATTGCGGCTTCATTACTAGAACAACGTGTCAATGAAGAGATGAATGGAAAAGTGTGTATGCAGGTTTTCCCAAACTCGACACTTTATGATGATAACAAAGTACTTGAAGCACTACTCAACGGTGACGTGCAACTGGCTGCCCCTTCTTTATCTAAGTTTGAAAAGTTCACGAAAAAGTACCGTATCTTTGATCTTCCGTTCTTGTTTGAAGATGTGGACGCTGTGGATCGTTTCCAAAACTCAGAGTCAGGCGAAAAGCTGAAAAACGCGATGAAACGCCGTGGTCTCCAAGGTTTAGCGTTTTGGCACAATGGCATGAAGCAGATGTCTGCTAACCAACCTCTGATCTCTCCTGAAGACGCAAAAGGACTGAAGTTCCGTGTTCAGGCGTCTGATGTGCTTGTTGCTCAGTTTGAGCAGCTAGGTGCTAACCCTCAGAAAATGTCGTTTAAAGAAGTTTATGGCGGCCTGCAAACTAAAGTTATTGATGGCCAAGAAAACACTTGGTCAAACATCTACGGTAAAAAATTCTTTGAAGTACAGGATGGCATCACAGAGACGAACCACGGCATTCTTGACTATCTAGTCGTAACGTCAAATGACTTCTGGAAAGGTCTACCAGCTGATCAACGCGAGCAGTTGAATACGATTATTCAAGAAGTGTCTGCAACGCGTAATGCTGAATCGACCAAAGTGAATCTAGCTAACAAAAATAACATCATCGAAGCGGGTGGTGAAGTTCGCTCTTTAACTTCAGAGCAGCGTCAACAGTGGGTGACAGCGCTACAACCTGTTTGGAAGAAGTTTGAGAAAGATATTGGCTCTGATTTGATTGATGCAGCGATTGCATCAAATCAGTAGCCCCCGAAATGATTCCTGAAAAATAACTATAAATTTCCCCTAACTTTGGCCCTTCTGTCGGGAGGAGGGTCTTTCTTTTTCTAGTAATTCCCAAGCTAAAACCGCTTGGAAAAATAGCGATGTAACTATGGAACAGTCAATTTTTGCCAGAATAGGTAAAGTGACCGATGCCATCGAAGAGACTTTAATAGCTTTCTTCCTTGGTGCGATGACTTTACTCACTTTTGCCAACGTTATCTTTCGATACGTTTTCAATGACAACATTCTTTGGGCTCTTGAACTTACGGTCTTTCTTTTTGCCTGGATGGTGTTGGTCGGCGCCTCATACGGAGTGAAAAAACACTTCCACATTGGTGTTGATGTAATCATTAACTTAGCACCAGAAAAACTGAGAAAAATCTATGCTCTGCTCGCCGCTGCGTGTTGCTTAACCTTTTCTATTTTACTTCTGATTGGTTCTTGGAATTACTGGTACCCATTTGTGACTGAACGCGCTTGGTATGAAACCGATGATATTCCGATGCCGGAAATGCTGCAGTTCTTGGCTGATTGGTTAAACGAAGGGGAGCGTTACGAAAAACTTCCTCGCTTTATTCCTTATATGGCGTTACCTATTGGTATGGCGATGATGACTTTTCGATTTGTTCAAATCACGATCCAAATTGCGACAGGAAAATTGGATCGATTGATTGCAGGCCATGAAGCGGAAGAAGAGTTAGAAGCGCTAAAAGAAGAGCTGAAAGATGCAGGTGAGGCGATGGAGCCAAAGCACGTCAGCGACAATAACAACAAGAGCAAGGAGAGCTAAACCATGGATATCCTGTTTTTATTCATCATGGTGGTTGGTTTCATGCTTATTGGTGTGCCAATCGCGGTGTCATTAGGTTTATCAAGCATACTGTTTTTAATGATGCACTCGGA
>Ga0209379_10000682_pt1 | contig 25715 bp, 17 predicted proteins | sample tdDd001_FD_187124 | JGI IMG/M metagenome (GOLD analysis project Ga0209379, IMG submission 187124) | Marine sediment microbial communities from the Atlantic coast under amendment with organic carbon and nitrate - tdDd00.1 (SPAdes)... | ecosystem: Environmental > Aquatic > Marine > Coastal >...
CCTCAATCGCAGAACCTGGCTTCGAATCCAGTAACTCTTGAAGGGTCTTCTTAAACTCCTCTGTATCTTTAGTTCGACCAATGGATAGTGCTCTCAGAAATAGAAAATTCGATTTTAATTTTGACTCAGGGTATTTTAGTATGGCTTGATCACATATACGAATGACTTTATCGTAGTAGAAATTCTGAAAAGTATCATAAGTATCCATATATAAATACTCTGCTTCTTTATTTTTAGCTTCAAGCTTCGCCCAATAGTTTGGATCTTTGATAGCTTTTGCATAATCAGTATCTGCAAACTCAGTTAGAATTTTATTTTTATAATATCCCGCTTTTGCAGAATTACCCAGTTGGCTGTATAAAGAATAACACTGATAGTAAGCTGACAATAAATATGGGTTATTGGGGAACCTTTTTAACAAAGTCTCCATCGTTTCAACAGCTTTGGCTTTATCAGCTAAACGCTCAGAATAAACAAATGAGGCCTCATGAAGCGCTTCCATAATTTTTTTATCAGAAAGCTCAATTGATTCTTTAGTCAATGGAAGATCTACTAGGTAAAATTCTTTACTTTTAGGATCGCCTGTCTTTACCCTATTATCTACTGCATCATCTGTGTCCTCTGAAGTTTCTGCTAAATTCTCATCTGTTGATATCGACTTGTTTTTACGTCTCCAGTTATCTGAAAGCTTTCGTCTTCCCCACTTACGCTGAAATTCAGATTTTCCTAAACCTACCGTTGTTGGATTGTAGAAATACCAATTCCCTTGAGCTTGATCAGAATTATTAGATCGGAAATTACCCATCATATTGTTCTGAGTAAAAAAGGTTTTATCAGCCCTATTTTCAGCTTCCAACTGTTTTTTAGCTTCTTCTCTTTCTATCTCTTTATCAATTAAGTCACGAATCAAGAAATCTCTTTCTTTCTCACTCATTCCTGCAATATTCTGCAAACTATCTTCTCTTTCAACAATATTTAAGTTACTTACCAACGCAGTTAAATTACCCACTCGGAGAGAAATATCAGAATAGTTAGGGTAGTTTTGGTCGAGATAAACCATAGAGCTGTCATAACAAATCTGAGCCTTTTTATAATTTAAATCAGCAAAATAATTATCTGCTAATTTTATAAAAGATATCGCTTTCTGATTATCATTTGTAACACTTTCTCTTGTAGAATTCCAATAGTTTTTAATAGCAGATTCCTTGTCCCCATCAATCATATTCATCTCGGCTAAAGCAAAATAAATTTGATCTCTATAATCAGCATTTTTCTGATCCTTTAGCATTTTATCTAGCTTATTGCTAATTTCAGAACCATTCCCTGAACCGGAGTAAGTCAATGCCTGTGAAATTTGGGCATTAAATGCCATTTCGTATGTTGAATGTAATTTGATTAAACGCAAAAAAGAATCCGAAGCATTATCAGGTTGCTTAATCTCTAAATATAATTGACCTAGAATATAATAGTACTTAGCTTTTATACGTTTTGTCGTTTGCAAATTTATAGCCGTTTGCAGATTGGAAATTGCCGAATTATAATCTTTCTCACGAATATTAATATCTGCAAAAAGTGCAGCAACTTCTAATTTATGTTTGCGAGACAATTTAGGCAAAGAGTTAACTTCCTCGAGAAGGCCTATTGCTCCAGAGTAATTCTCCTGATCAATTTGACATCTGGCAATTTCGATTTGAAACTCATGTTTAATTTTCGATTTTGGGAAATCTTTTAAGCCTTGTTCCAAAGCGTTTATTGCTGTTCTGTAATCAGATTTATAAAATTGAGCTTTACCTAAAAGCAAATAGCAATCCTCTATCCAGCTATTAAATTCCCGTTTCTTACGAAACTCTTTATATTTATCTGATTGTTTTACTTTTTTACGTTTAGGTTTTCTTGTAATCGAATGCAATTTAATCGCCTTAGTAGCCTTATCAATTGCATTATCAAAATCACCAGCGGCTAGACTTCTAGCATTTTCATCATTATAATCAAATACAGGTAAAATGCTCGTGTAATTATACTCAATGCTGGTTTCAATCTTCTTTTTTCCAGATTTTAAACTTTCTTTCCCATTAAAGAAAACATTATAGTGTGTTGTCAGCGCGTGATATTGACGACTAACAAAAGTGTTTTTCTGGTTAGAGCAAGCTATTGAAAAGAGAACTATAGACAGACTCAGTATTGCAATATTTAACTTTTCTTTATTCAAAGCAATTCTATTTTTTGGGGAATACTAGAGGCTAAAAAAACCTCTCAATAATCTATTTGAAAAATACGAAACAATATACAAATAGATTAGTTAGATATCAGCCTTATAAATATTTTTTTTACATAGATCAGAATCTGCACAAACTCATATAATCATCTTAATCAATAACATAAACACCACTTGGGGAAGAATGTATCTTCTTAGATTAAAACTTTAAGTTTACTTTCTGGTTTCAAACGAAAATTTTCATAATCTAAGTTGGTGATCAAATTAACACCAGGCATTTTCCCAACTTCAAAACTTCCAAGATGATCGAAACCTAAAGCTGCTGCTCCATTTAGACTAGCCCACTTTATAAGCTGCTCTAATCTTAAATTAGAAGTGATACTCTGTAAAAATTTTAACTCCTCGAAAACTGAAAGTTTTGTATGAGTAAGCAAACTACCAGTACCTATACAAAACGCTTTATCAGAAGAAATATTGTTGGGAAATAAACGTCCTTGTATTAAATCCAGAAATTCTGGTTGAGATTTATTTTTTAGATTATCAGAATTTTCGTAAAAATCTCTAAAGCAAAGCATAGAACTTTCTTTAATATTTTGGAATTTTCCTGTAGGAAAATAATCTGCTGCACCTTTAGTTCCGAAAGCCTCCAGGTGATTTACACACTTTTGGTGCGTTTTAAAATCTCCTTGTTTTCCCAAACTTAGTTCAGAGAAACGATTTGAATCTACTATAGTCGTATTCATTTCAGGCCACGATAAAAAAGTAAAAGCATCAACAAATCCGGGTACCAAAACACCACTATAATATTCAAGATCCTGAATTTCTTTGACAGATCCTTTTCTATCAATCAAATCGGCAACAGAATTGTCATCATTCAAAAGCAAAATCCCATTCTTCAATGGAATTCCAACGTTGGAAATAATATAGCTGGCTGAGATTTTCCTCATTACCTTCTAATCTTATCAATATTTTTTAATTTAGTTGGTCTGACAGGCTCCTCATATCTTCGGAACTCATCACTTCTATTTCCTTGCCTTCTAACTAGAGAGTCTAGTCCCAATGAATCACGTTTGATTTGAGGGTTAAATATCATGATGTCCTTCAACTCGATATGTTGGGTAAAATTACTATCCACATTACTCCATGAAATAATTTTCCCTCTTAGCTCTTTAAAGGTCGAATCGGAATATTCTAATTGGGTCTCATATTTAACAAACTCCTCTGACCTGTCTATTGAAATAGTATCGAAATAAATATTCTGACTTTTTTGAGTAGAATCTTCTTTCCAAAAATAAGCCGTCATTAAAGGTCTACGACTTTGATCATTCTTGTAACGTTTTACTTTGGCTTGAACAGTATAAATACCCATTTCTGTAACTGGAATAGAGAAACTTAAATCCTCATGACGTCCACGAGACAAATGAATTCGTCTTTTACCTTTCCACAAGTTCACTGTGTCACGAACAATTAGCGAATCTTTTAACTCCATTCGAAATTGAGTTTCCATTCGATTTAAAGAATCAATTACCCTCTCGTAAATTTTTTCGTACAAGTCTGAATTCTGTGCGTAAAAACTCACACAAGAATCAAATTGATCAGGTGTAAGATTATATTTATTATAGATTGAGTTATAGTAAAAACTCGGACGATACTCTTTTCCTCGACTAACAATATTCTTTGAAGTCAACACACCATCAGTTAAATGAATATCAAATAACATTCTTGTGAAATCATCAGTAGATAAGTATGTTTTTTCCTCTTCTTTTGAACAAGAGAATAAAAATAAAATTGCAAAAAACAGAAATATAAATAGTTTATTCATAATAAGTCGCTACAGAATTTGTCTGAGGCAAAGATAAAAAATCAGTTCATAGAAACTTGTTTAAAATATATAAATCAGAACCGAATTTCCTTACTCAATATTAAATTTCCTTTTTTATTTTCTTAAATAGATTCGATGCAAAAACAAAATTGTTTACTGATTGATTCGTTGTATCGAAAATCTGATCGCTACTACCTTCCCAAGCTTTTATACCATTGTTTATGAACAGTATTTTCTCACCTATCTCCATAACAGAGTTCATATCATGAGTATTAATAATAGTTGTCATATTATACTCTTTGGTTATCTCCTGAATAAGTTTGTCAATCACAATGGCTGTCACAGGATCGAGTCCTGAATTCGGTTCATCACAAAATAAATAGCTTGGATTAAGAGCAATTGCCCTAGCGATTGCTACACGCTTTTGCATTCCTCCGCTAATTTCAGCTGGATATAGTTTATGTGCTTTTTTTATGTCGACACGATCCAAACAAAATTTCACTCTATCATGTTTTTGATCTTCGCTCATATCAGAAAACATATCGAGAGGAAACCGAACATTTTCTTCAACCGATAAAGAATCAAAAAGTGCTCCTCCCTGAAAAACCATTCCCATTTCTTTACGAATTAACTTTCTTTCTTCGAAATTCATTTGAGTGAAATCACGGTCATTATAAAAGATGTGCCCAGTATCAACTTCGTGAAGACCAATAATTGATTTCAGTAAAACCGTTTTTCCTGAGCCACTTTGTCCAATTATCAAATTCGTTTTCCCTTCTTCAAATTGAATCGATATGTCCTTCAAAACATCCAATTCACCAAAGGATTTATTGACATTTTTTAGTTGTATCATTTCAATAACATTTGAGTAAGAATAAGGTTGGCAAGCAAGATGAGTATACTACTATTCACAACGGCTTTAGTACTTGCTTTTCCTACTTCTAACGCACCACCTGACACATAATAACCATAAAAAGATGGTATTGAGGTTATTATAAAAGCAAAGACCAAAGTCTTAATCAATGAATAAGTAATATAGTAAGGAATCAGTCCGAATTGCACACCATAAATAAAATCGGTAATACTTACTGTTCCAGCCATATAACTGGCAAACAAACCTCCCATTATACCAAGAAATACACTTAAGACATAAAGAAATGGGTTAATAAAAACAGCCGCTATAATTTTCGGTAATATTAAATAGCTGGCAGAGTTAACACCCATAATTTCCAAAGCATCAATCTGCTCAGTAACTCGCATCGATCCAATTTCTGAAGCAATATTAGAACCGACCTTTCCTGCTAATATTAAACCTACAATTGTAGATGAGAATTCGAGAATCATCGATTCACGAGTCGTATATCCTACCAAATAGTCAGGCAATAAAGGGTTCACCAAATTATATGCTGTTTGCAAACTGATCACCGCACCCATAAAAACAGATATTATGGCAACTATACCAACCGAGTTAACACCCAATTTATGTATCTCCTTTATAATCTGAGTAAAAAAAACTCGTCCCCGCTCTGGTTTCGAAAATACCCGATTCAAAAACAGGACGTATTGCCCTACATTTTCAATAAAATTCATCAAAATCACATTTTATGATAAAAGTAACAATTATCCCTCAATTACAATATACAAAGATAAAAAGCCAACATGAATCAAATCATGAAAATATCTATTTGAATTAAATAATTGAATGCGTAATTTTAAAAAAAAGGAATGACGATTAATTAGTATCGCATACTTATCTAAAATACACGACAATGAATTCAAATAATTACTGTGTTATTATGGCTGGTGGAGTTGGTTCACGTTTTTGGCCATTAAGTAAACTCAAAAATCCAAAACAATTTCTTGATATATTAGGTACGGGGAAAACGCTCATTCAAATGACATTTGAAAGATTTAAATCGGTTTGCCCTACTGAAAACTACTATATTGTCACAAATGAACAATACAAGGATTTAGTTTTAGAGCAGCTACCTCAACTCAAACCAGAACAGGTGCTTTTAGAGCCAATTATGCGAAACACCGCTCCATGTATTGCATATGCGAACTATAAAATAAAGCAAAAGAATAAAAATGCACATATCATTGTATCACCAGCCGATCATTTAATCACTAACGAATCCGATTTCCTTAATGTTATAAATCAAGGTTTAGATTACGTAGATCAAACGGATAAACTTTTAACACTGGGATTAAAACCAAATCGTCCAGAAACGGGTTATGGATATATTCAGGTAGAAAATAACTCAATTAATCCAGACATTACAAAGGTTAAAACATTCACTGAAAAACCGAATATAGAGCTTGCAAAAGTCTTTTTGGAATCAGGCGATTTCTTCTGGAATTCTGGAATTTTTATTTGGTCACTTTCTGCAATCGAAGCTGCTTTTAAAAGCTATTTACCTGATGTGGAAAACCTATTCTCATCAGTAAAAAACACGTCTAATGAAGTTTCAGAAAAAGAGTTCATCAATAAGATATATCCTGAATGCCCAAACATCTCAATCGATTATGGCATATTGGAAAAGTCAGATAAAGTTTATGTCTTCTGCGCTGATTTTGGCTGGTCAGATCTTGGGACATGGGGCTCTCTATACGAGAGATCTGATAAAGATGAAGCTGGAAATGCCGTTCAAGGTGACAATGTGATGTTATACAATTCAGAGAACTGTTTGATTAATGTACCGAAAGAAAAATTAGTTGTTGTGCAGGGAATAAAGGACTATATCATTGTTGATAGTAAAGACACATTACTAATTTGCAAAAAGGAAAATGAACAAGACATAAAAACTTTTGTTGGAGATATTAAAATCTCTAAAAACAAAAAATTCATTTAAAAAAAAAGGAGCCTTAAAGGCTCCTTTTTTTAATGTATCTAATATTTTAATACTCCCAAAAGTCATGTTCTACATTTAAGAGATCATTCTTAATTTTTTCCGATTCCAACATGGTTTGAAGTCCTACAGTATAAGAATCAAGTGCTCTATTATTATGCACATTTGAAACTTGTGTAATAAAACTAGAAAAACGTCTTTTCATAAACAAATCATCATAAGAGAATCTTCTTGCATCGTTAAATGGGTTAAAAACCTCATGAGTCGCTAACAGTTGACGAGCCTCTGGAAAGAAAATCCAAAACATTAGTTTCTTACGCAAACCATCCATTTCGTCGTCTCCCTCTTTTACGTATTCACGAATAGGACATAGACCAATAATTCTAACCTTCAGTGTTGAACTTTGCTTATCAAATAACCATTGCTCTTTAACCAAGTATTTAGTGACCTCATTCGTACTCATCGATCTAGCCACAATCTGAGTTTCCATTAAACCCGTTTCTCTATTAGGCTGTCTTATGGTATCAACTCCGGCTCCAAACTTCGTACGAATATCTTCAATACCCAAAGGTGTAGTAAACTCGTCGTCTTCGGTATCGTAAGCCGTTAAACCCTCATTTTCGATTCCAAACATCAATAGGTCAATCAAACTATATCGATCATCCATTGGTGAGGTTGGATAATACATTGGCTGGTTCATCTTCTCTCGAAGATTAATCACACGCCAAACTAGCTTTGAGAAAATAACATCCGCCTCTCGTATATGAGCATACGGAATTGGTCTCTCATTCTTAGTATGATCCTTAGAATATATACTTGTAGGCGTTGTTTGAGCTTTTGTATGAGAAAAGCTACCCATTAAGATTAAACCTACTAATAAAAATAAAATCCTTTTCATCCGTAAATAATTTTTATGTCCAAGGCAGATGTTCACTTATTACTTAGAAGTAAACAACCTATTCTTTCGTAATTCGATTCAAACAATTAGAATAAATCGCTAATTATAAAACACTCGTTTTAGAAACTATTTAACTCTAAACGATATTGCAGGAAGATTACGGATTGAACCATCAGGTCCAACAGCCTTAATATCTTCTATATAAACTTTTCTATTCTTTCTTAACCCTTTCAGTAACTTGATTTGAGCCTTTGTAAAGTAATCAGATTTTGAGCTTTCATCTCTGGTAAACCCTTTAACTTGAGTTGAAACAGTAAAGCTTTTGATTTTAAATTTTAAGTCAAAATCAAATCCTTTCATAACTGCATCGACACCAGTTTGCATAGCTAAAAGGTTCTTGTTAATTGAGCCACCACTTTTACCAGCAACCATAGCTACAGGATCAGGAATAGGTTTTACTCTAAACGACACTGACTTTAAGCGACGCCATTTTCCGTCCATTCGCCCTTCAACCAAAACATTTGCAACCTTACCTACAACTTTGGGTTTAGCAATATATCCTTTACCCTTACGAATTAATTTTCCATTATCAACTGTAGCTCGTACATTACCCGCTGTAAATCCAGGCGCAGAAATACTAACTGGATTATCAACACCTACATAAAATACATTCATCTTAGTTGGCGAAACAACAACTTGTGGTTCACTAACAATATACTCCTCTTCAAATTTATAAGAAGTTACACTTCCCGAAGGTGATTTATAATAAACAACGCCACCCCAAGATTGTGGACCTAAAGTAGATGCTTTACGTTTATAAATACCTCTTCTTGTTATTGGATCGAAATCTGTTATTTCTCCACCACCATTAAGAGTAATTCTAGGATCTAGAGTTGTATCACTGGCTGCTAAGAAAACCTCTGCTTCATACATATCACCTTTCAAAACAAAATTTGACTTCGAAATCACCTCAGCCTGTAATTTATTGAAAGGAAAAGATTCTGCTTCAATCTGATTAAATAAATACTTAACCGCATCCGATTCTACAGAGCGAATATCTGTCTGCAACTTTGATAGAAGTGTTACCGCTCCAACCAAAGGAATGTGGGCAAATTGCAATGACTCCCATGAATAAGCAGGATCATCCGGCTTTTTCTTTGGTGGATCATCTGTATTTAATGTCTCAGCAATAGAATGCTTAAATAAACTATCTTTCTCAGAAATTAAACCTAAAATATGATCTCTAAAATCATTTACCTGCTGCTTTAGTACTTTACCTTTACCCCCAACAATCATTAGTTGAGCCGCAACATCTATATTATCTTTCTTTTGAATACTGTCTAAACGACCTTCTGGTCCGTCAGCAATTTTAACTAGCTCTACTTTATAGTTATGAAGCTCTTCAAATAATTCATTCGATCGCTCTTTTATTCCAATGGCCTTGTCCCAAGATGACTGTACCTTTTTAGGGTTAGCCTTTAGAGCCATTTGAAATTCGTTATATATAATTTGATTCTTCTCTTCAAAAGTTCTAACTGTTTTTGCTAGACCATTGTCGATTATAGTAAAAGCATCCAATACCTCACTTGATACATTTATCGCCAACATTGCTGTTAGGAATAAATACATCATTCCGATCATTTTCTGCCTTGGTGTCTCTTTACAATTCGATGCTCCCATATCAGCTTAAATAAAAAATCTTAGTCAATATTAATTTTTATTCTTACTAATATCCAAAGCACTTAGCATGTTACCATACACAGAATTCAATGCTGACAAACGCTCAGTTAAAGCTTCTGTTTCTTGCTTATATACCTTCGTATTATCAAGAGTTACATTTAGGTTCTCAACAATTTCGTTAAAATTCTCTTGAACTCTTCTGCCTTCTTCTATTTGCTCATTAGAATGCTTCAGTTGCAATTCAAATACTGAATTTAATGAAGATAACTTACCATTAAGACTTGTCATCGTTTCTGAATAATTCTTTCCGCTTTCAGAAATATGCGAGAAGTTACCGTCTAAACTAGATTTGAAATCTGCATATGTGTTTAGTAACTGCTCACTAGACTCTTTAGCTCTGTGAGAAAACTCTTTCCCATTGTTAGAGATATCTGAAGCCAACTGATTATATGACTGAGTCAATACTGTTGCTGATTCTGATATTTCAGAAGAAGAAGCTGTGTAAGCCTCTGAAAGTGTTCCTACAGACTCACTCGCATTACGAAGACTTTTAATATATCCTTCCGTCGCTACTGCTGCTTCAGACATATCAGAAATTCGATCAGCTGCATCAGAAAGTTTGCCTAAGCCTTGACTAAGGTTTGTAAGCTTACTAGAGTCAACACTAACATTCTCAAGGAATGATTGCAATTCTCCCAAGCCATCTGTATTAAGGCCCCCTGATTTTTCTCTAGGATCTAAACCAATCAGTTCAGGGTAAACCAAACTCCAATCTGGCTCTTCGTGTGGTGGTTCAAAAGCTGAAAAGAAAAAGATAATTACCTCGGTAAGCATACCTACGGTAAGTAAGGTTCCAGCATGTGCCCAGTGTTGAATTTTAAAAAGTGCCCCCAACAATACAACTGACGCTCCCCAGCCGTACACATAGCCCATAAATCTTTTCCATCTCGGCGATTCAACAATTTCGGTAATATTCATAATAACTTATTTAGGATAGTTTTGTTCTAATTATTTAACATGACGAGTTCTAACACATCTAAATCCAATAAACGATTTAGCTGTATCTTGATATTCATAGCTTGCTACACCACACTGTAGGAAATATCCAACATCTTTCCATGAACCTCCTCGTACAACTTTTCTCTTTAAAGCTGGAGGGTCACTTGGTAAAGCATTATACTGATAGTTTGGGTTCATATCATGTGTAAAACTGTATGCTGACTCAGCATAAACAGCAGAAGTCCATTCTGCAACATTACCTGCCATATCATAAAGGCCATAGCCATTAGGTTCGTAGGTTCCAACTCGTAATGTCACCAAACCACCATCATCTACATAATTACCTCTTAAAGGCTTAAAGTTAGCTAAGAAGCAACCTTTCTCATTACGAGTATAATCTCCACCCCATGGGTATAGATTTAGTGCAATACCACCTCGGGCTGCATACTCCCATTCTGTTTCGGTAGGTAATCGATATTCCGGAACTGAATACTTACCCGCTCTTCTCAAAGCCGAATTATGGAATTCTGTTCTCCATCGACAAAAGGCACGAGCCTGCTTCCAACTTACGCCTACAACAGGATAGTCATCAAATGCAGGATGCCAAAAATACTGTTCAGCCAAAGGCTCATTATACGAATATGTATAATCATGAATCCAACTTAAAGTATCTGGATAGATATTTAAAGATTCCTTAATAATAAAAGAAGATCTATCTTCAATACTCTTACGTCCGCCTTGATAGTCATCAACCAAACCTTCATACTCTCCCGTTTCATTATTGTAGCGATTTGCTAATAAAGCTGCTTGTTTGAAATCAACCCATTGAAAAGAAAAGACTAATTTTCTTGCATCAATTTCTTTACGACTTGAAAACCTCTCATGTTCTGGGACATACATCTCGTCAAGAAGCTCGGAATATTCTTCACTATCCCAATCAATTGCTTTGCTCCAGTCCAGAGTTGGCGGCTCAAGTAAATTACCATTTGCATCTTCTGTGATCAAATATTCATCAAACTGCTCACCCAATTTAGTTCTAGCAATAGAATCACGTACCCACTCCACAAACTGTCGATATTCATTATTAGTTACCTCAGTTTCATCCATCCAAAAAGCTCCCACAGAGACTCGTTTCGATTGAGAATTTAATGCCCAGGTTGCATCCTGATCATTAACCCCTTGAGTAAAACTTCCACTTGGAATCAGAACCATTCCATGAGGATTGGCTTCCATATAATTCCCTCTTTGTGAAGCTCCGACCAATTCGCCGCCTTCATTTCTACGATTGCAACTTGACAATCCTAATAGAAAAACAACTCCGATAAATACAACAAGTTTATTCATAACTCTATGATTCGTGCTATACACTAATTTTTAATTCATTTTCTTACAAAAAGCGAATACTCTTATATTTTTGCTTACGCTTAATTAGACTCGGTGTAAAATGATATGCCGCCATAAATTCCAATGAAGGCTTTTTTATATCCGATACCGATATATCATATGCTATACCTATATCCAATCCGTTTCTTAATACTATTCCTGCCAACATAACAATAGCGTCGTCTACTCTATAAGAAACGCCGCCACGGTATTTTTTATTGTACACTAGATTGGTATTGATATCATATTGTGTACTTATAGCATCTGTTTTTACAAAAAAAGATGGTATGATATCAATTTGATTCGTTAAAGAGTGCTTATACCCTCCCATAAAATAAAAATGCCTATACAAATACGTCTCAATACTTTGATTATAAGCCACACTTGGCTTATTGAGATGTGTTGTAGACATTCCTAAATAAATCGTCTTGCTTCGATAATAAAAGCCTAAACCAGCATCAAAAACCATCTTGCTGGCATCAATATTTCCTCCTTGTAAAAGATCATCTCCATCATCTAATGCTTCCCACTCTCCCTTCAAGGCATTACTCTGTAGTCCCAGGCTTAAACCTGCATTTAAAATCCCTTTAAAAACTTTAAACTGATATGCGTACTGAAACTTTATATTTGTTTTTTTTTCAATCCCTAGCTTATCACTCATCACAGTTAAACCCAAGCCATGTATTCTATCTCCAATTTTTAAAGGAATATTTCCATTAAAAGCCGTAGACACAGGGGCATTATCAAACCCCATCCACTGTTGGCGATTGATAACCGATCCTGTCAATTCATCACTAACTCCTGCAAATGCAGGGTTAAAAGTGAGCAAATTATACATGTTCTGACTGAACTGTGGATCTTGCTGAGCTTTAGATACAATGCTAATCCCAACAATCAATATGATTGAAAAAATTTTTCTCATAAATTCGAAACAGACTATGTATTAAGGATAATCTGCAATGCTGTAAAGTAAGCAATAAAATTCATCTTAAACAAGCTTCATCAAACATGGGAGCTCATTAGTCAAACAAAATACATATCTTACATAGATCTAGCCACATAGGAAAACTCAATTAATTGTCATTCCATCATTCTGATTCACAAATAACTTCAAAAAAAAAGAATTCAACAAAATAAATCATTGAATTCTTTAATGTTATAAAATCTGCTCAAAAAATTATTCTTTCTTTTTTGCAATTGTCTTTTTCTTAGCTGCCGCAGTCTTTTTTGTTGTGGTTTTTTTCTTCGTTGTAGCAGCTTTTTTTGTCGTCGTTTTCTTCTTCGCTGCTGTTGTTTTCTTAGCAGTTGTTTTTTTCTTCTTCTGAGGACCTTCTTTAATTATTTTCAAACAGTCTTCGAAAGAAAGAGATTTCGGATCAATATCCTTTGCTAATCTGTAATTTTCTTTTTCATAGGAGATATATGGTCCCCAACGTCCGTTTAGAATCTGAAGTTCAGCATCTTCTTCAAAAGACTTAATATGTTTCAAACGATCTTTCTCACGTTTCTCTTCAACTAAAACAATGGCACGTTCCAAATCTATTGTCATTGGATCATCCACATCTTTATGGAGAGAGGCAAATTTACCATCATGACGTACATAAGGTCCGAATCGTCCAATAGCAACAACCACTTTTTTATCTTCATACAAACCTAGATCTCTTGGCAACTTAAATAAGTCAATAGCCTCTTCTAAGGTAATTGTTTCCAGATGTTGTCCTTTTCTCAAGCTAGCGAACTTAGGCTTTTCTTCGTCCCCTTCAACACTCTCTCCTAGCTGAGCCATTGGTCCATATCGACCAATACGAACAAGAATAACTTTACCTGTTTTTGGATCGTCTCCAAGAATTCTCTCTCCTGTTGAACGCTCGGAAGTTTCAATTGTTTTTTCGACATTCTCATGAAAAGGGAAATAAAATTTCCCCAACATTTCATACCAAATTGAGTTCCCTAAAGCAATTTCATCGAATTCTTCTTCAACCTCAGCGGTGAAATTGTAATTCATGATATTTGAAAAATGCTTAATAAGGAAATCAGTCACTACCATTCCAATATCAGACGGGAATAATTTCTTATTTTCAGCTCCTGTAATTTGAGTATTTAATTCCTCATTAATGGCATTATCAACCAAATTAAAGACTTCATACTGTCTTTGAACCCCATCACGTGATTCTTTAATCACATAACCTCTGTTTTGAACTGTTGTAATGGTTGGTGCATATGTTGACGGACGCCCGATTCCAAGTTCTTCAAGCTTTTTAACCAAGCTTGCCTCTGTAAATCGTGGAGGACGATGTGTGAAATTCTGAATCGCTTTTATGTATTCATTCTCAAGCTTATCACCAACATTAACCTGAGGAAGAAGTGATTGTTCTTGTTTCTGCTCTTCATCATCTGTCGACTCCAAATATACTTTAAGGAAACCTTCAAACTTAATCATTTCACCTGTAGCAACGAATTTTTCATCGTTTGTAGAAATGCTTATTTTGATATTTGTTTTCTCAAGTTTTGCATCACTCATTTGTGAAGCGATGGTACGCTTCCAAATCAAATCATAAAGACGTTTTTCGTTTGATTCACCTTCAACCTTATGCTTATTTAGATAGGTAGGACGAATGGCCTCGTGAGCCTCTTGAGCACCTTTACTCTTTGTACTATATTTTCTTATTTTCACATAGTCGGCACCATGCAAACGTGTTATCTCTTCTTTTGCTACATTTAAAGCAGACTCTGATAAATTTACCGAGTCTGTTCTCATATAGGTAATATTACCCGCTTCGTACAAGCGCTGGGCAACTGTCATGGTTTGAGAAACTGAAAATCCTAGTTTACGACTAGCCTCTTGCTGTAGAGTCGATGTTGTAAAAGGAGCAGCAGGTCGTCTTACTGAAGGTTTCTTTATAATATCATCAATATGATATTCTGCATTTTTACATGACTCTAAAAATTGCAAGGTTTCTTCTTTTGTATCAAATCGCTTTGGCAGTTCTGACTTTAAGAGTTTCTTAGATCCATCCTTATCATTCACTAAAAAGTGTGCAACCACTTTATAGAATGACTTCGATTTAAAAGCAATTATTTCACGCTCTCGTTCAACAATTAAACGTACTGCTACTGACTGTACACGTCCAGCTGATAAAGATGGCTTAACCTTCTTCCATAAAACTGGTGATATTTCAAAACCAACAAGTCGATCAAGAATTCGACGCGCTTGTTGTGCATTAACTAAATTATCATCTATTTGACGCGGATTCTCTACCGCATTAAGAATGGCATCTTTTGTAATCTCATGGAATACAATACGCTTGGTTTTCTCTTTTTTTAATTTAAGCTCCTCAAACAAATGCCAAGCAATAGCTTCTCCCTCCCGGTCCTCATCGGAAGCGATCCAAACCGTTTTTGCTTCCTTCGCCAACTTCTTCAGTTCAGTTACAACCTTTTTTTTGTCCGTCGAAACAATATATTTAGGCGTGAAATTATTTTTGATATCAATACCAAAATCTTTCTTGTCAAGGTCTCGAATATGTCCAAAACTGGACTTTACAAGAAAACTATCACCTAAAAACTTCTCAATTGTTTTCGCCTTTGCAGGGGACTCCACAATAACTAAATTCTCTACCATCGCATCACTATTTATGGAAAATCGTGCTCTAAAATTTTGTGCAAAGTAAGAACATATGAGCCCTAACTTCCAAATTTTATGATACTAATTTTTAAAACTCTTGATTTTAGCCAGCTAATTTTGAGGCAAAACTTACTCAATAAAGTTGTTATTTTATTTACTATTTTTACCAACCAATTGCACACAAACAAAGCAGATCAACAAATAATTTTAGATAATATGACTGAGTCAGATCTTAACAAAACAGACAATAAACTTAAAGGATCTAAAAGTTTCAAAAAATACATCATTGCATTTTGGGCTCTATTCTCAACTGCCGTTTTATGTATTTTCTTTCTCTTTATGGGAGTCTCAAATGGGAATTTTGGTTTTATGCCAAGTTTCGAAGAGCTTGAGAATCCTAAGAATAGTTTAGCGACTGAGATTTATTCTGTCGATAAAATTCTTTTAGGCAAGTTCTACTTCCAAAACAGAAGCTTCGTCAAGTACAAAGATCTTTCTCCGGATATGGTTCATGCCCTGGTCGCAACTGAAGATGTTCGATTCTATGATCATTCAGGAATTGATTTAATCGGTCTAGGCCGTGTTGTTAAAGGACTTGTTACTGCAAATAAAAATGCGGGTGGTGGTAGTACACTATCTCAGCAATTAGCTAAAATGCTTTTCCCACGAGAGCGCTTTAGCAATAAATTAGATATGGTTTTCAGAAAATTTCGAGAATGGGTTATCGCAGTAAAACTAGAACGTTCGTATACTAAGGAGGAAATCCTGACGATGTATTTAAATAAATACGACTTCTTAAATTTAGCTGTCGGTATTAAATCTGCAGCTCGTGTTTATTTTAACACAACACCAGATTCTCTAAATATTGAACAATCAGCAATGCTAGTTGGTATGGCAAAGAATTCATCTTATTATAACCCTCTTCGAAGACCAGAACTAACTAAAGACAGACGTAACACTGTATTAAGCCAAATGGTAAAATACAATTACCTTGACAAACAAGAATATGATTCACTAAAACTTTTACCTCTTAATCTTGACTATCAGAAAGTAGATCATAAAAGAGGTAGTGCTACCTATTTCAGAGAATACTTAAGAACATCACTTACAGCAAGAAAACCTGTGAGAAGCAGATATCCCTCTTGGCAAAAACAACGTTATATCGAAGATTCTTTGGAATGGAAGAATAACCCTTTTTATGGATGGTGCAATAAAAACAAGAAAGCAGATGGCGAATCATACAATATTTATAAAGATGGTCTTAAAATATACACCACCATTGATTCCCGAATGCAAAAATATGCTGAACAAGCTGTAAGAGAACATCTGGGCTTAGATTTACAAAAGGCTTTCGACAGGGAAAAAAAATATCATAAAAATCCACCATTCTCAGATGATTTAGATGATGAAGCAGTAGACCGTAATTTAACGCTCTCAATGAAAAGAAGCGAAAGGTATCGTGTCTTAAAAAACAAAGGGATCTCGTTAGATTCTATTAAAGGTATATTTGACACGCCAACCCAAATGAGAATATTTACTTGGAAGGGTGAACGAGATACTATATTATCACCTAACGATTCCATGCTTTACTATAAAGGATTCTTAAGAGCTGGCTTTATGTCGATGGTTCCACAAACTGGAGAAGTTAGAGCTTATGTAGGTGGACCTAACTACAAACATTTTATGTACGATATGGTAAACTTGGGTAAACGCCAAGTTGGATCCATTATTAAGCCATTCTTATACACAGTGGCTATGCAAGAAGGATTAACGCCTTGTGATAAGGTTCCCAATATTTCCCAGACTTTTGATGTAGGAGATGGAACAACATGGACTTCAAGAAATTCTACCAGTGCTCGATCAGGTGAGATGGTTACCCTTAGATGGGGACTAGCCAATTCTGTAAATAATATTTCAGGATGGGTGTTAAAACAATTCAAACCTCAGGCTGTTGTTGATATGGCTAAAAAAATGGGTGTTATCAGTAAAATTGCTGCTGTCCCATCAGTATTTCTTGGAACATCAGAGATTACAGTGCGCGAAATGGTAGGTGCCTACGGAACCTTTGCCAATAAAGGTGTTTACATTAAACCTCGATTTATTTCAAGAATTGAAGACAGCAAAGGAAATGAGGTTGCTCGATCTATACCTCAAAAACATGAGGTGATGGATAAAAAAACGGCTTATTTGATGACTGACCTTCTTGAAGGTGTTGTTAGGAGAGGTACTGGAAGACGTCTAGGTTGGAAATATGGCCTGCACAGTTCTATTGGTGGAAAGACAGGTACAACCCAAAACCATTCTGATGGTTGGTTCATGGGAATTACGCCAAATTTAGTTTCTGGTGTTTGGGTTGGTGCTGAAGATAGAGCTGTCCGTTTCGAGACTATTACTCATGGACAAGGGGCTAATATGGCACTACCAATTTGGGGACTTTACATGAAAAAAGTTTATGAAGATAAAACCTTAAATTTACCTACACCTGAATTTGAAAAGCCTGAAGGTTTCAATATCGACCTAGATTGTAATACACAATCTAACAATCATAGGAACAATGGATTAATTGAAACAGAAGAAGAAGATTTCTTTTAGAATCAGTCATCGATTATAATTGGCAATTTGTCAATTTTTGATTAACCTTGCAAAACGATTTGGGTTCCGAGAGGAATAATAGGGAATCCTGTTAAAAACAGGAGCTGTCCCCGCAGCTGTAAATCTCGATTCGAAACGTTTCGAATCTGTATTTTGAACGAAAAACCACTGTTCTTGTGAAAAGAACGGGAAGGTGTTCAATTTGAGATAAGCCAGAAGACCTGCCCAGGATCATGAGTTTAGCTTTCGGGTAAGAAAAGCAGAGAGTCACTGTAACCTTTCACTTTTTTGACGCAAGCAGAGTTGATCTTTGCCATAGATCCGCTCGATAAAATTCATAAGTAACTGTTAAAGGATTGTAAAATTGCATCAGCAAGCTTACAATCCTTTATTTTTTTGAAAACCCATAGTATACCATCAAAGCTTTTTAATTAATTTTGTTTAAATTGACTTTATCAGTTAGTACCACGACAAGTTCATTATGAATAAAATCCTTATTATTGACGATGATCCTACGATCTGTATTATGCTTCAAGGCCTACTCAACAAAAAGGGCTTCGAAACAGATACCGCCTTTTCTGCTGGTGAAGGATTAAAAAAGTTTAGTAGTTACAAACCACAACTGGTTATTAGCGACTTTCGTTTACCAGATATCAACGGACTTGATTTACTTAAGCAAATAAGGAACTTGAATCCAAACATGCCTGTCATTATCATGACGTCTTATGCTGAGATAAGAACGGCTGTGACTGCAATAAAATTAGGTGCTTACGAATATGTGACTAAACCTCTCAACCCTGAAGAAATTCTTGTCCTAATTAATTCTGCTTTAGAGAAATCGGCAACTAAAGCGAAAGCTGATAAAAAGAATAAGGTTGAATTCATATGTGGAAAAAGTCCGAACTCTATACAAATTGATCAATACATCAGTCTTGTTGCACCTACAGACATGTCAGTAATTATTGAAGGTGAAAGTGGAACTGGAAAAGAAATAGTCGCTCGAAGAATCCATGAAGCTAGTACACGAAAGAATAAAAATTTCGTGGCAGTAGATTGTGGTGCTCTTTCAAACGAGTTAGCAGGTAGCGAGCTTTTTGGCCATAACAAAGGTGCTTTCACAGGAGCTATTACTGATAAAAAAGGCCAGTTTGAATTCGCTAAAGGTGGTACTCTTTTTTTAGATGAAATTGGAAATCTCTCATATGAGATACAGATTAAGTTACTAAGGGCTATTCAGGAAAGAAAAATTAGACAATTAGGCAGCAATAATGATATTGATATTGATGTTCGAATTCTTGTCGCAACCAATGAGGATTTAATTAAAGAAGTAAATAATACCAATTTCAGAGAAGACCTGTACCATCGCCTGAATGAATTTAAAATTTCAGTTCCTGCTCTTCGTGATAGAAAAGAAGACATTAAGCTTTTCGCTGATAATTTTTTAAACCTATCTAATCAGGAGCTAAATAAAAACATCAACCATTTTTCAGATGAATTTATTCAGAAATTGAAAGCTTATAATTGGCCTGGGAATTTAAGAGAACTTAGGAATGTGGTCCGTAGAGCCTTACTTCTAAGCATGGGTGAGCAAGTTGAAATAATGGCATTACCTCCTGAAATCCTCCATTATCAAGAAAGCACAAACATACCTGATAATACGACGGACCTTAAAGCGATTCAAGCATCTACAGAGAAGGACAAAATTGTTGATATATTAAGAGAGGTGAATAATAATAAATCAAAAGCCGCACGACTACTCAATATCGACAGAAAAACACTCTATACAAAAATGAAACAGTACGGTATAGAAGGATAATATTTACTTCTGCAAGTCCTTGATCTGCTCAAACACTTTACTTGAAATATCTTCAAGATCATTAATCGCCTTAAGCAGATCAACGGTCTTAATCAGACTTGTATCTTCCTGATGTATCAACTTTTCTAATTCTATCAAGATTTCACTTGCTGATTCAATTTTAAGTTGTCGATATGAACTTAGCATTCTGTGAGCTATTTCACCTAGTTGTGGGTAGTTTTCTTCTTCGTTTGCTTTTTTCAGGAGTAATATACTCTCTTTGGCTACTCGAACAAAACTAGTTAACACCTGATTTATTAATAATTTATCGGAAGAAGTAAATTTCTCGATCTCCGATAAATCAAATAATAGCTTATCCGTTTCGTAAACTGATCTATGCTCTTCTGGAACACTCTTTTCAACTTCAATATTTAATTGTTCACAGAGTATTTCCAACAAGGATTCTTCTTCGAAAGGTTTCAGTAAATATGAAGACATCCCTTCTTTGATGTACTTATCCAAATCGACTTGACGAACATTAGCGGTCAAAGCAACAATAGGCATTTCCGATTTCAAATCAGTTCGAATGTATTTACAGAGATCTACACCTCCCATTTCTGGCATATGGATATCCGTCAAAAGAATGTCATAAGTGTCCTTTTTAATATACTCAATAGCCTTCTTTCCATTATTTACAAGAGTCACATTCAAATCCCATTCTTCGAAAATGGTTTGCATCAATAAGGAACTATATTCATCGTCCTCTGCTACAAGAATCTTTTTTCCCTTAAGTTCTTCAGGAACGATACTTATTTTTTTCATCACAGAATCTTCTGTAATAACATCTCCAATACGAATTGGTAAATTCAAGGAAAATTCAGAGCCCTTTCCTAACTCACTAGTCACTTCCAAATCACCTCCAAGTAATCTGGCTAATCTTCTACTGATAGAAAGTCCAAGACCCGTTCCGCCATATTTTCTTGCTGAAAAAGATTCAGCTTGACTAAAATCTTCAAATACATGCTCTAGTTTATCTGGTGATATTCCGATACCTGTATCAATCAAACTAATCTTTAACCTGTGTTTATCTGCATTCGTTTCCATGACAGCCTTAATACTCACGCCACCTTCCTCGGTAAATTTTATTGCATTGGAGCCTAGATTCAATAAGATTTGCTTCAAACGAAATGGATCACTTTCAAAAAAATGTTGGTCTTCGCCTTCATAAGTCCAGGAAAAATCGAGTCCCTTTCTCTGAGCTGAATCACTTAATAGATTAAAAACGTCCTGTACTAGTTTCTTCGGTTCGAAATTGTGTTTTTCTATAACGAGCTTACCAGCCTCAATTTTGGCCAAATCAAGAATATCATTTACCAATCCTAAAAGATGATTTGAAGAATTTTCAATGACTTCGACATATTTTGTCTGCTCCTGATTCATTTCTGTTTTCTCTAACTGACGTGAGAAACCAATCAATGCATTTAGTGGCGTTCTGATTTCATGACTCATAGAAGCTAAGAACTCCTCTTTTACTTTAGCCAATTTCTCAGCCTTAGCCTTAGCATGCATTAATTGAACTTTCAGATAATCTGATTTCGAAAGATCGAGAAGTATAAATAGAATAAATAAGACCCCGAAAATAAATCCAACGATTATAACTATTGTAATGAGAACAATAGAATCCTTAGCAATTTGCTCCGTACGAAATACTTTTTGCTTTAAATCTCTTATTTGTTGTTGTTCAAGTTCTGTTAATAGTTTTTTTACCTTTTGCAGGATTATAGAATTCTCGTCGACTAATTTCAATTCTTCAAGCATTAATCTTTCACGGGCCTGCTGTTCTTTCTTACGAGAAGCTTCCAATTCCTCCTTAAAACTATTGAAGAGGCTATCTTGCTTCAAAATAAAACTACTGTCAATACCCACTTCTTGCCTTTCGATTACACGGTCTACCACTTCAACGTTTGACTCCTTTTTCTTACCAAACCTAATTCCAAGAAACCTCTTGGGTTCTTCGATTTTTTTCTTGATCGTTTTTATCGTGTCTACAATCGTTTTTTTTGTAATTGAGCTCTCGAATTCTTCCTTGGAGTACTGAGAAGCATCACTCAATTCCTTTAAAGCTTGTTCGGTATAATTGATTCCTTCTTTCGCCTTTTTAATCTTGGCAAATGCATTCAGTTTTTTAGAGCGAACATCAATCAAGAGAATCATAGAGTCGATCATTAGAATAGAGTGTGCATTCTTTATATTGCCAGCACGTAATGAATCCAACTCTGTTTTAATAGATTCCACCTTATTACCAAATAGCTTCAGATACTTATTCTTTTTAGTCAAAGAATAAACTCGAATATGATTTTCGGCTTCAGATAAATCGGTTAGGAGATGATTCATGCGAGAAATCTCAGCATCTGGTTTCGAAAGTAAGGATACGGAGCCCATCAACTTCTTATAACTAGAGTGCCCAATAAAACCAGAACTTACAATTGCTATTAGCAAAACAATGTATCCTGCAATTACTTTTAGTCTAGTATGTTGGTCCTTCATTTTTACCATCTGAGCTTCTATCTGTTTGTAATGTACAAATTTATAGGTTTTAATATATAAACCGATGTTTAATTTCTACAATTGAGGATTTCCCCCTCAGTTCTGGCTAATAATTCCCCAAAACCCGAATTAAGCTTGAAATTGAAAACAAAACTAAACACTAAGCCTAATCTAGGCAATCAATTAAATACCAACACAATACGCATCATCCTATTAGAATAAATGAAACGATTCTGGATTTTGGCACAGTATTCACATTAGGGATATCAGAAAACAACTAAAATCACATCATTAAAAAATAGAAAATATGAAACGTATTATTTTTGCTTTATTAATCCTTCCTTTTTTTGTTGCCTGTAACCAAGAAGAAATCAAACAACTAAAAGAAGACAATCTACAACTTACAAATATTGCTAATCAGAAAGAAGTTGCAATTAATGACTTTGTATCAACATTAAACTCTATTCAAGAGAATCTTGAAATCATAAAAGAAAAAGAGAAGATCGTTACTGTTAATTCTGAAAACCCAGATAAATCACAGAAACAGAAAATTACAAGTAATCTAAATTCTATTAATAATATACTTGAACAGAATCGTTTAAAAATTGCTGAACTTGATAAAAAACTAAAAAATAGCTGGTACAAAAATTCTAAGTTGAGAAAAATTACTAAACGATTGAAGGCAGATATTGCACAAAAGGAAGCTGATATCACTGTCTTAAATGAACAGGTTGCTGGTTTAAACGTCAAAGTTGAAACTCTTACTACAGATGTTGAAAATTTAAACACAACAGTTAATGACTTGAGTACTGAGAGTGCAGAAAAAGCTAAACTTATTGAAGAAAAAACGAATGAGCTAAACACTGTTTACTATGTAATTGGATCAGGATCTGATTTGAAAGATAAAAATGTGATCTCTAAAAAAGGTGGTCTAATTGGTATAGGATCTGCTACCGTATTAAGTGAAAACTTCGACACAAAAGAGTTTAAGCAAGTTGATATGAGAGAGACGGCTTTAATTCCAATAGAGGGAGATAAAATTGAAGTTATTACAACACATCCTTTAGATTCATACAAATTCGAGACAGGTAAAGGACTTGCTATTATTGATGCTGATAAATTCTGGAAATCGTCGAAATATCTTGTCGTTAAAACGAGATAATCAGTTTCCACTCAAATGCGCTGTAAAGAAAGGCCTTCTTTCACAGCTGGCCTTTCCCATTACCAAACATATATTTTCATTTTGGTTAAAATAAATAGTGCACAATTGAGTAATCACACCACAGTATTGGGGAATTATTCCCCAGTTTTATTCCACAAAAGGAAATATCGATAAGCATAGAAAAATATTAAATGTCGCATAAAGCCCACAAACAGGGGTTTTTAAGATGAAAATTTCACCAACAATATTTTGAGATATAATTTTTGGCACAGTATTTATAATATACAATCATGAATTTATTTTGAATATTGTATAATTAGAACATGACTATGAAACGTATTATTTTTGCATTATTAATCTTACCTTTTTTTGTTTCTTGTAATCAAAAAGAACTTGATCAATTAAAGGCTGATAAAGTACAACTTACTGAAACTCTTAAGCAAAAAGAAGTTTCTATTAATGAGTTCGTATCTACTTTGAATTCTATCGAAGAAAATCTTGAGATCATTAAAGAGAAAGAGAAAATTGTAGCAGTTGATTCTGAAGCTCCTACTAAATCTCAAAAGCAAAAAATTGCAAAAGATATCACTGCTATCAACAATTTATTAGAGCAGAATAAAGCTAAAATTGCTGAATTAGACAAAAAACTAAGAGGTAGCTGGTACCAAAATTCAAAATTGAGAAAATTAACTGAGCGTTTGAAAGCTGATGTTGCTCAAAAAGAGGCTGACATTGCTGCTTTAAAAGAGCAAATTGCTAACCTTAACATCAAAGTTGATGGTTTAAACGCTGACGTTACTAAATTGAATACTTCAGTTAACGAATTAGTTGCTGAAAATGCTGATCAAGCAAATACTATTATCGAAAGAACAGCATCAATGAACACTGCATACTATGTAGTAGGTTCTACTTCTGAGCTAAAAGCAAAAAATGTAATCTCTAAAAAAGGTGGTATTATCGGAATCGGTTCTACTCCTGTTTTAAGCGAGAATGCAAATACAAAAGAATTTAAGAAAATTGATATCACTGAGACTACTTTGATTCCTGTTAACGGAAAGAAGATTACTTTGGTAACTACTCACCCTACAAACTCTTATAAGTTTGAAGCTGGGAAAGGTATTACTATTACAAATGCTGATGCATTTTGGAAGTCTTCTAAATTCTTAGTAGTTAAGGCTCGATAATCAATTCATGGTTGAGTTTTAAGGTTGTCCTAGAACGGCTGTCCATTTCGGGCAGCCGTTCTTATTTTATCGTGTTTTCTCCTAAACAATCAGTAGATAAATATTCTCTATTGGTTCTTTCTTGTTTTGTTTAAATAAATTAGTATTTTTATTTATACTAAATAAACAAACACTCAATTATGGACAAAGCACATAGCATCAACAAATTTTACGCACTACTTCTAATCCTACTGGGATCATTTGGTTTTATCATGAGATATATAGAACTAGGCGATACGCAATTCACAGCTCTAATTCCTGCTGTATTCGGACTCATTCTCTTGTCCTTTACCAATGGAATAAAAAATGAAAATCCAGTTATAGGACACTTGGCTGGAGTACTGACCCTTGTTCTTGTGGTAATGTCAGCTGTAATGCTAACTAAAGGTTTGCTTGCTGAATTTAGCCTGGGACGAAAACAAATTATCTTCTTTTTAGTCATTGTGGGAGGAATCTATAGCTTAAGATCGCAGTTTCTCTATTTTAGAGCACAACGCAGAAGAAAAGCGAAATTGAAATAATTCCATAAATTAATTCGCAAAACAAATCCCGACCTACATCAGTAGATCGGGATTTGTTTTTTCTAATATACAAACGCGCTAATTATTCTGATAGACGGTTACGATTTTATGACCTTTACTCTTAAGCAATGCCTGAGTTTGGCTGTAGTTTTGAGTAAAACCCAACAGAAATCCGCCGCCACCTGAACCACAAAGTTTAAGTGAAAACATTTTGTTTTCGAGACCGAGCTCCCAAATAGAAAGGAATTCATCAGGAATCATCGTTTTAAAATGTTGTAGTTGAAAACGAGATAACTTAGCGACGTTGTTAAAAAAAGGCGTAGACTCACCTTTTATCAACTCTTGAATACAATTGTTGTTAAGGGGAATGAATTCCTGTTTGATTTGTTCAGAATACGCTTCCT
>Ga0209379_10000684_pt1 | contig 25657 bp, 16 predicted proteins | sample tdDd001_FD_187124 | JGI IMG/M metagenome (GOLD analysis project Ga0209379, IMG submission 187124) | Marine sediment microbial communities from the Atlantic coast under amendment with organic carbon and nitrate - tdDd00.1 (SPAdes)... | ecosystem: Environmental > Aquatic > Marine > Coastal >...
GAAAGAACAGTGCTTTGAAGTAATTGACGTTGGGCTCATCATCTTCGTCGATATCACTTGGAATTGGCGCTAACGAAGGGTTCAATTTACAACGAATCAATACATAACCGATGTAGCATGCAGCCAATATAAACGCAGGTAGGAATGAAGCTTTGAACAGGTCGCCAATTGAAACGCTTGCCGTCATACCATAAATAATTAGCACAATACTCGGAGGCAACATGGTCCCTAATGCACCACCAGCACAAGTAGTACCAATGGCAAGCTTGCGGTCATACCCCAAACGCAGCATTTGTGGCAACGCTAATATACCAAGCAAGACCGTTTCGCCACCAATAACGCCCGACATTGAGGCCAGCAGCACTGCAACCAATAGTGTTTGAACGGCAACGCCTCCTCGCACTTTGCGGCCGACTGACTTCATCGCATCAAACAAGTCACGTGCGATACCTGAGCGATCCAATAAAGCAGCCATCAGAACAAACATAGGAACCGCTAGAAATACGTAACCTGATGCAAAACTGTAAGTCCGGCTTGCAATAAGTGGTAGCGCATCTGGGCCAAACCAACAAAGGGTAAAGAAAATAGCAACAAATCCAGTCACGAAGGCAAGCTGCATACCGGTGAGAAGCAATCCAATCATCATCACCAACATGAGGACACTACCCCATGCTATGCCAATCGAAGATAAATCAAACATCGTCTTTATTCCTTAGACCTATCACTTCTTGGATAAGGTGCAAAACGAATTGAATAACAAGTACGCACAGAGCGACAAATATCAGGCCTTTTAAAAGAGCGGGGTAAGGTGCATTCAATACTGAACCCGACGTTTCAAGACGAAATTCACCCCAAGGCGTGAACCAGGCTTCTTCCGCCATGTAATAAGAGGCGTAGGCCAACATGCTAGCAAATGCCAAACCCACCACATGGTGAACCAAATTAAGGTACTTGCGTGTCTGAGCGGATACTGAATCGTAAATCAACACGACACGTACGTGCTTATTTGCTGCAAATGCGTAAATCCCACCTACGATAAATAGCGAGCCACCAATAAAGGAAGCCGTTTCATGTACCCAAGTTGTCGGAGCATCGAATACATAACGCATTAGCACTTCGTAAAATGAAATCAAAACGGTGAAAATAAAAAACCAACTGAGCCAATTACTGATTTTTATGATGGCTCGATCTAAGAAGTTTCTTGGTTGTTCTTCCTGATCTTGAGGAGCGTGTGGATTTTTCTCTGTCATAACGATCTATTCCAAAAATAAGGAGGGCTTTCACCCTCCTAAGAGAAACTGCATAGACTCGCAGCTTAAAGAAGGCCGTTGGTTTCTAAGAAGGAAGTGACTGAGTCATACACTTTTTGTGCATTTGGCGAACGCTCTGCGAATACTTTCCATTGAGTCTTAGCGATCTCACGGAATTTCTTACGCTCCTCTTCTGACCAGTTATGGATGGTAATTTCTGGGTTTGCTTGTGCTTCTTTAACCGCCGCTTGGTCTGCAATTTTTAGCTGCGTTGTCATATCATAAGAAAAATCACGAACCGATGTTTTCAAGATCTCTTGTAAGTCTGCTGGCATTTTGTCCCACTTTTTCTGAGAAATCGAAATATCAATCAATGGCAGAGAGTGGAAGCCCGGCTGAACTGGATGCGTTGCGATATCGTTCATACCAGCTTTCTGGTTCGTAGAGAATACCGTGTAATCAGCAGCATCAATGACACCTTTGCTCAAACCAGTAAACACTTCTGAACCAGGAAGATTCACTGGGGTTGCACCTGCTGCTGCAAAGACTTGCTGTACCAAACCTTCCGGCGCACGCAGTTTCAAACCTTTAAGATCATCAACGCCATCAATCGGTTTTTTAGAGATGAAAGATTCAACACCAGTTGTAGAAGCTCCAACAAACTTCACGCCATAAGGCGCGTACAATTCCGTCATCAACTCATTACCACCGCCATAGTTCATATATTGCAGCAGCTGTGTTGTATCTGACCACGCACCTACCATGTTCCCAATTAAACCAAACGCAGGATCTTTCCCTGAAAAATAACCCGTTGCCGTGATCTGGCCATCTAGAATACCCATTTTTATCGACCCCAAAGTCTCAGTGTGCTTAACCACTGCACCAACAGGTAATAAATCGATATCGATACGACCATTTGACATGCTTTCAACACGTTCAGCCCAATTCTGTTGAACCTTATAGTTCAAGTCACCAGAAGGGTCAGAAGACTGAATTTTAAGCTTAAAATCCGCGGCTATTGCTGATGTCGCAAATGCGCCCGTGATGGTGGCAGCAAGCAAAGTTTTCGTCATCGCGTTCATAGTAGGGGTATCCTTTGATTGTTTCAGTTTCAGCGCAGCCCTCATTGGCTAGCTGTAAAAAACCGGATTGTTGTTATATGTTACCGGTAACGTTAAAGTCATGTTACCGGTAACAACAAAGCGTTTTCCATGACGAAAATCACAAGTTTTAGATTTGTTAATAACACTTGTGAAAATTAAGAAAGAAGTGTGACGCTCAGTTATGCAACAAATACGCGAGGTTGTGACAAGTGTTATCTAACGTTGCCTGAAAACCCATATAGGTCCAATCAACAGAAAAGCAAGATCATCAAAAAAAGAAGGCTTTTTCCCCTCAATTTTATGACCGATAAACTGGAGTAACCAAAGTGAAGCAAACATAGATAGGGAGATTAGAAGAACAGGCAACTGCATTATTTCGAGAGACCAAACTAAGGAGATACTTGCAAGAGTAAAACCCAGCATCATTAAAAATACGCTGAGCGATAGCTTAAAGTAGAAAGCCCAAACCGGAATAACTGCAATCCAAACCCAATTCAGCGTATAACCATAGAAGGAAACCGAAGGAATTGACCAAATCAACCCAACAACTGATATAAAGATGCCCGGAACTGCGACCTTATGAATTTTTTGGTTTATAGGGTTTTGATGGCTGTCCCCATAGTCTGACAACCACTGAGTTAAATCGCGCATAATCACCTCAAAACTCATTACCATACTAGTTCTATAGCATGAATTTTCAGGCTCTGCGTATTCAAAATTTAGTAAGCATTCACCCTTTGTGATTGACGACGCTTTTCTTGATACATCCGAGAATCTGCCAACTTAATCATTGCTTCTAAGTCAACAAAATCATCACTGTATAGAGCGTAGCCCACGCTAACGTGGATATTAATCAAGTGTTGCTCATATATCACCGGGCTTTGGCAAATTGCTTTCTGCAGCGCAATATTTATAACGTCAATATCGTTCGAAGATGTCACTCTTGGCAATAGTACTAAAAACTCATCTCCACCCATGCGAGCGACCACATCCGATCCTCTCAACGTTCTTTTAATTCGTTCTGCAGTCGCAATGAGTACCTTATCCCCAGCAGCGTGACCATAAGTGTCATTTATCTGCTTAAACTTATCGAGATCAATACTCAAGATGGCGAAGTTCTCTTTGGCTCCACTTTTTTCCGCCGCTTCAAATTGACGCTCAATGGTATACATAAAGTAGCGACGATTCGGCAGTTGGGTTAACGAATCTTGGAGTGATCGGCGATTCGCTGTGGAATATAAGCGAAAAACCAAACTAAACGAAAGGACAAGAATAAACAGCATTGGGTATGCAATTAACCTAACAGCGTGCACCTGATACCAAGGGCTATGCGATAGTAAGTCTTGCTTCTCACTAGCGGCAATCATCCAACTGCCATAAGGAAAATACACTTGCTCGGTCGCAAAAGCATTTTCGTAAACCTTAGGGTCTCCGTAAAAGTGCTCACCATCACTGCCTTTACTGTCAATGCCACGCATTGCTAGGTTGTACTTATGCTCAAACTTCTCTATTCCGGCATTATGAAATAGCGAGTCCAAGTCAATAACCACACTACACACACCCCAGTAACGGCGGTTGTATGGAGGATCTTCGTAAATGGGCACGCGCGCAATCAATCCCCTACCACCTTGAACAAGGTTAACGGGACCAGCGATGAAGATTTCTTGAACCTCCTGAGCTTTGCGAATAGTGCGCCATTGGCTAGGGATGGTTCGATAATCCAACCCCAATGCTTTCTCATTACCTTCTAGCGGATAGATATGTGCAATAACATCGTCAGGGGCAAGACCAATCACACGGATATGGTTACTTTTACGTAGAACACTCGAAGCGATAAGATCCCAGCCGGAAAACTCAAACTCAGGGTTTGCCGCAACCAATGTCGCTAAACTGTTGGCAACATAAATATCAGAAACAATAGCGGCTTCAAGTTCAGAGCGAACAATTGATAGTTCTTCTTTGGCTCTTCCTAACAGGCTGTCACGCACAAACGTTTTTTGGCTGCGATCTAAAGACTCAATACATCCAACAGCAAAAAAAATTAATAGACAAATCGCTATCTTCACAGACCAATGCCTGTCGACTAGATCTTGCATCATTTCCCCAACACTTACGGATTAAGCCATACCGTAACTAAGCATGGAGTCTCCTTCTTCGAGAAGTTTCCCGCCTAGATTTTTAACAATTCTATCAATATTATAAAACCTACAATAATTTGAGCTATTTTTCACCGAAAAATGCGCTTTTCTTGCGGAATAATGCAAAGAGTCTGGCATCAAACGTAGCATTCCCTCCTGTTTTTCGACTTGTAGACATACTCTAACTTCAGTAAAACGAGCTAAAACAAGATGTGAATACATTGTAAACACTTGATATTTTGCACCTATCTGACAGCGCGCTTACATCGAATAAACTAATATTTGCTAACTTACTAAGATATTAATTACTGCAACGGATTGTCAGGCCGATGACCGTTCAACCTTATCGGTGCACTTATGCGTCAAACTATTCTAGCCCTATGCCTTAGTCTTGCTATTTTTCCAGTAGCCTTTGCGGCCACCAGCTATCAAGACTCCGCAGAAACGATCAAAAAGACCTATGAAACTCAGCTCTATACTTTACCCGCATTTAAAGAAGGGCATTACGGCCTAAGAATGTATCGTCAAACGTTAGACAAGAAGTACTCTGCTGCCGTTTGGAGTGATATGGCGCGCGTAGCAAGTCGCTTGAATCGATTTGCAGCGGAAGTCCATACTCCTGAACAGATCTTGCTCTACTCAGAAAAACGCATTGCGGGTTACAGCGATGAAACAGATGAACGCAGTTTACGTCGATATACGGTCACCAAGCATATGCCAGAGTATCTTTACTTAGGTATTGATCTACTTGGCTCGATGGCTCGCGCCAATGAGTATGGGTTGAAACACAAGCAAGATGAAACGCTAAGAAAAGTTATTCGCCGTTACGACTTTGAAAAGTATGCTGCCGATCCTGAAATGATCCGCGCATGGGCTGCGCAGCTTGCGAATCAGGTCTTTTGGTTACGTCAGTTAGGCGAACAAGACGTGGTTGAACCTTTCATCAAAGCATTTAAAACAACCTACCCAGACTACGAAGATAAAAAGCTATCTAAACAGCAGTATGGCAACAAGTTGTATGGTATGACTCATATCATTTTTGCTGACTCTCAATACTACCAACGCTTAGTTAAAGAAGAGCAATATCAATGGATTTTTGATTACTTCAGAACCAACATTGATACGATCTTGCTAAGAGCAAAAGAAGATATTATTGCAGAGGTCGGGATTAGCTTCTTACTTGCGGGGCTAGAAGATGATCCTGTCGTGGAGAAAACACGTAAGGCCATTCAACAATCAATCGATAACGACAAAGGAATGATCCCTTCGGTCAGTGGTGATTTTGATCTTTCCTACGGTGAACACCGAAACGTACTGGCCATAATGTTATTGGATTGGCAGCAGGTAAATCGCGCCCCAACCATTTCGTCTCAGCCTAGAGTGTTTTCTAATCTACCTTATGGATTAGTCGCCAAATGATGCTAAAGACCTCAGAACTCTCATTCTGAGGTCTTTAAAGCAATGCTTTAATCACAAATTACTATAAACATTTATATCATTTTATTATATAGACAAGCACTATTAAGCACATTATTGTTAGAATTCAGCCACTTACCAACGTCAACAATCTAACGTTGTTTATAAATTGGCTTCATATACAACTACTTAACTATGCGTCAAAATTCTGCTGTCACCATAAAGTTTCGCGAATAAGAACTCAGTTGCATTATTTAGATACGCAATTACTCAATTTGTCCAATTGAATTCTTGAAGCGAAGTCACAGATAACTCCTAGACTTTAAGCAAGGATTTAATCTGGCAGGTTATAAGGGATGAGTAATTTAGTCGGTCGACGTCTGCAAGAAATGGCAGCCTTACGTGCTTCCCGCAAGCACAAAATGGTACAGATATGCTCAATCGTAGCTCTCACAATGCTATTCCTTTATGGTGGCCTACATCTGATTCAAGATAACCTAGTATTTGCTTTATTCGATATCTCAAGTGGTATCATTCTCTCCCTAAACCTCTTTCTACTAAACAAAAAACAGCACAGCAATCATGCAACGTTAGTGCTCTGCGGTATTTTGCTACTTCAAGGGGGAATGCTTCTCTTCTACGGCGGACATGGTGCCGGCTCTCTCATATGGATTTATCCAATAATCGCTGCGGTCATTTTTGCCAGTGAATTTCGAACAGGGTTAGTATTAAGTATCCTTTTTTGTGTTATTACCACTGTGACCGTTCTATTTATTGACCCTTCGGTTGTTGGTGATCTTACAGTAAGCCGGTTTCTAGTTAGCCTACTCGCCCTCTGTTTGCTATGTAACACCTCATCGTACTATTACGATCAAGCCGTTAACTACATTCAATCATTGTATAGAGAGGGGATAGAAGATCTGGCTTACATGGACCAATTAACAGGCCTCGCGAATCGGTGGAGTTTTGAAAGTTGGGCAAGTGAGAAGCTAGAAGAAGAACGTGATAGTAAAACCATCACGGCGATGATCTTTTTAGATATCGATAATTTTAAGTCCATCAATGACACATACGGACATGAAGTCGGTGACAAAGTACTGCAGTATCTATCAAGCCGGTTAAAAAACAACGTCAGAAACAAAGATAGAAAAACAGAAAAGCATGACTATTCTATCGCTCGTTTTGCCGGCGACGAGTTTGTTTTGCTGCTTTACGGCGTAAATAATAAACAAGATTTAGAAAACATCTTAAATCGAATATTGCATCTATTTGAGGATTGTTACCAAGGACCAGAGAAAATCGGAAAACTTGCGGTTAGTTTGGGAGTCGCACTTTACCCAGAAGATGCAACTAACCTCGCTGAACTGACCCGCTGCGCGGACAAAGCTATGTATTCTGCAAAACACAACGGTAAAAACCAGTTCCACTACTATCACCGTAAAGAAAGCACTATCGAAAAAAAAACAACACTAACGAACGTAGATAATGTTACCCCTCTTAAACACAGAACGCCTTAGCCCGTCATATACATTAGCCACAAACAAAGCGCCATCACGACGATCATCCAAGCGGCATAACGTGTTGTATTTGGCTTATCTTTTTTTGGTCTAACAACAGGTCTAAAAGCGGCATCTTTTGCCTGGCTCAATACAGACTGCTCTCTCGCCATTAATTTTTCTCGGCGCTTTTGAGCTGTCGAAGCGACTTGACCAAAACGGTGCAACTGGTCTTGAGTCAATTCCTTACTCGGATCATATCGAGAATGTTGGTCTGAATGTTTAGGTACAACAGCCATATCCACCTCCTAATGTAAGTTACCTGTACTTCAAGTATAGCCAATGGTTATTTTGATAACTTTGATAATAGCTTAAAATAACATCGGATTTCTCGAATTCATACATTAGGTCTATGCAACCGCAATGCCAGATATGAATTACATTGTGAACGCCCAGTAAGCTAAAGGCTCCAAGGTGTTGTTATAGTGGATAACTTCTTAGCAGAGAGTTTTGGATTGGCGATTTGAGTATCAAAATGAAACTCAGGAAGGTTAGTTAGGACTCAAATGCTGTGCCCTAACTAAACAGGCAGAATTATAGGTATTCACACAAGTAAGCGGTCGTTACTGGCAATTTCAGATCGAATGACGAATCACCTGCGACTTCAAAAGAGTCACCAGATTTAAACGTTGTCCAGTCTTGATCGCCTAATCGCTTAATGGTCATTTCCCCTTTTACGACAGTCATACGCTCCGGCGCAGCAGTACCAAAAGTGTACTCACCCGCTTGCATGACACCTACACTCGATTCTTCATCGCCTTGCGCAAAGCCCAGTGATTTAACCTGCTCGTCAAAATAGCTGTTTACCTTAATCATAATTCCTTCATGAACCTTATAAGCGTTTTTAATATATTGAATCCATGTTTTATATGATTTAGTAATTTTGAGCAACACATTCGTTATCGACCTCTCCCACCTCATAAGAAGAGTTCGCTGTGATAAAAGAGTAACCTGCGAATAATCTTCTAATCTTGTCTCTATAGCTAGACAATAAGTGCTAGTCTTAGGGTGGAAACGCTTAAAACTTCGTTATTACAAATTAGCTAGTACCATGAGTTCGCTAGATGGCCTTTTGTTGGGCTGAGGATCAAACTTCCAACCTCATTAATTGCGTCCTCGCTCATTATCTTACAGTCTATTAAGTATCTCGTAAGATATAGGACAAGATCCCCAAAAGGAATAATCGGCAATCATGAATAAAGCAAAAGCCATTAAACTTCTGTTTGTCGCGATATTTCTGTCATTAGCAGCAGGCTTTTCGTCACTACTTCTATTTAGTTATCAGGATTACGTGCACCCAAAACATGTCTACGGAACTTGGGTTGAAGTCGGCGCACCTCCGTACAGTACTGAAGTACTCACTCTCAATGCACAAGGTGTGTTCAGAAACCATCGACTCATTGCGACAAGTTTCGAGTTCGACGGTAAGAAAATTTTCGTTACGACAGGTCAAGGCACAACTATCTATCAAATTGCGGGAACGTTTAACTCTCCTCAACTGAGGCGCTTGGAACCTAATAGCCCGATACAACGTTTCATTAAGGAAGGGTACGAAAGTACGGTTGATATGGAAGGCGGTGGTGGTGCTAAACAGCGTCGCGCAGCATTGACGGAACACTTTGGGAATAAGTGAACCGTCAACCAAACTTGTATTAGCCTGTTAGCACATTTCCCTGCGGATATTTCACAAGTGAAGGCTCTGGTCTTGCAAGCATATAAGCCAAGGTAAGCGGACCGATACGGCCAATTATCATCACTACTATCATGATGTATTTACCCGGCTCTGATAGCTGAGCGGTTAATCCAGCGGTTAACCCAACTGTCGCGAAAGCCGATATTGTTTCAAACATGACTTTGTCAAAGCTTGCCTTTTCAGTCAGCATCAAAAGAAACATCGCCGTAGTCAAAATAGCCCCACTCACAACAATGATAGCCAGAGATTTTGTTACGACAGTCCAATCTATAGTGCGCTTAAACATCACGACATGTTTTTTCTGTCTTAAGAATGTCCATGTTGCGACAAACGCCACTGCAAAGGTGGAAACCTTAATGCCACCTCCCGTCGAAGTAGAGCCCGCGCCAATCAACATCAATATGATCATAATTAGTAGCGCTGGTTGAGTGAACTGAGCTAAATCAACACTGTTAAAACCTGCCGTGCGAGCACTTGCAGATTGGAAAAAGGCCGCCAGCCATTGCCCCGATGTAGACAAAGGTTCCATTGTATTCGCATTCCCACGTTCCAATAGCCAGAACATCGCTGTTCCTATCAAAAGCAAAGCCGGTGTCGCTACCAACATGATTTTGGTATGAAGCTGCAAGTTGCGAAACCCTCGGTTCCAATTAGCGCTCAAATCACCAATAACGGTAAAGCCCAAACCACCAAAAATAAAGAGTGCAGATAAAGTCAGTATCACGACTGGATCATCAACAAAACTCATCATGCTGTCGGAGAAAAGAGCAAACCCTGCATTGTTGAACGCCGATATTGCATGAAACATTGCGTAGAACAACCCTTGGCTCCAACCCAGCTCAGGTACCCAGCGAAACGCAAGAAACACGAAGCCAAACAGTTCAGCGACACATGCAAAAATGATGATTTTCTTCACTAGTTTGCGTAAGTTGACTCGTCTATCTTGTCCTAATGCATCCTTTGCTAACGCCTGCTGCTTCAAGCTTAAACGCACACCAAACATATAGAGTAGGACAGCAGAAAGCGTCATCTGCCCTAACCCACCAATTTGCATCAGGAGCATCAGTAAAATCTTGCCTGCTAAAGTGAAGTGCTGGCCAGTGTCAACGACACCTAACCCGGTCACACTGATGGCTGACGTCGCCGTAAACAATGCATCCGTAATGCTTAAGCCTGTAACTGAAAAAACAGGTAATGTCAGTAGTACCGCAGAGGGCAACAGCACTCCGAGAAAACTCAAAAGAATGATTCTTGGCTCGGAGCCTTTCTTTTGAGTTTTCTCACGACTTAGGGCATAGAAAAGCCCTTTTTGCGCGAAAGGATTCATAGTGAGCTCAGCTTTCTCGTTAAAGTGTCTCTAGGGCCAACGATAATAATCAAGTCACCAATCTCTAAACTTTTATCGAGTGAAGGTGCTTTTGTTACTTCAGGACCACGCTTAAAGCCTAACACTTGTACATCTTGCTCTTTACATAAGGCGAGGTCACCAAGGGTTTTACCGAGTAAGCGAGCACCAACGACAATTTCTGTCATTGCGATACCAGAACCCAGCTCTTGGAATTCTAGAACCCGTTTATCCATCATCTTTCGAGCGACTCGTATACCCATATCGCGTTCAGGGAGGATAATATGATCTGCCCCGATTTTACTTAATATTTTTGAATGGAATTTGTCGTTTGCTTTTACCCAAACGGTTTTTGCACCCGCTTCTTTTACGACTAACGTAGTTAAAATGCTTGCATTAACATCCGATCCGATCGCGACCATTACCATGTCATAATCACTCAAACGGAGCTCTGCTACTGTCTCTTCGCTGGTACAGTTAGCGACTAAGGCTTGGCTCACAAAGCTTGCCGCCTCCCTCACTCGTTCTTCATTGATATCAATCGCTAGAACCTCTGCACCTGACTCTTGAAGTTCTTTGCAAACCGAAAGACCAAATCGACCTAAGCCTATGACGGCAAACTGTTTGTCACTTGGTTTCATCGCTGTACCTACACATTATTATGAAAAAACAAAGTGTGCGCCTCGATTAACGACATATCAAACCAAACTCAACCTTTTTACAGTTAATTAACTGAAGAGACGAAATTTCTTACGACCTCCAGTATAGGAAATGCGACTAGTGTAGCTATTCGCAAACACATATAATTGTCGAAACGATTTGAATAAGAATCTGAACATGGATCAATTACTCACTTACCTTCCCCCTACGGCTGCTAAATTTTTGCAGCATTGGGATACCAACGTACTGCTCATCACAGTCGCGAGTTTCATCGCATGGCTTATTTGGCGCCTTGTTTACGGCCGACTAGAAATGCTTGTCGAAAAAACACGCTTTCATTGGGATGACCTTACCCTCGCCGCGCTAAAGACCCCTGTAAGTACGCTGATTTGGTGCTGGCCTGCAACCGTCTCTCTCGGCTTTATCCTGCAAGACCATATGGGTGATAAGCTCAATTGGTTAAGTACAGTAAAACTTCTGTTGGTCATTGCGATTTTCGTCTGGATCACCATGCGTCTTATCAACAATATTGAAGAGTATGTGCTGAGCCAACAGAATCGGGATGAAACGACCGTACAAGCGGTGGCGAAAGTTTCAAGGCTGTTCTTTATCGTCATCGGCGGCATGACGGTCATGCAAGCATTTGGATTAAGCTTGTCTGGCCTTCTGACCTTTGGTGGTGTGGGTGGCTTGATCGTCGGTTTGGCGGCAAAAGACTTACTCTCAAACTTTTTTGGCGGCATGATGATTTATTTTGATCGCCCATTTAAAGTCGGCGATTGGGTCCGTTCTCCCGATCGTCAAATTGAAGGCACAGTCGAGCGCATTGGCTGGCGCATGACTATAATTCGAACCTTTGACAAGCGACCGATCTACGTTCCAAATGCTGTATTTAGCAGTATTGTAGTCGAAAACCCATCACGAATGCTCAACCGCCGCATCAACGAAACAATTGGAATTCGTTATGACGATGCTGAAAAAGTCGCGACCATTGTCGATCAAATCAAATCCATGCTTGAAAATCATCCCGATATTGATGCTAAGCAAACCCTCATCGTCAATTTCAATGGATTCGGCCCCTCAACCTTAGATTTACTGGTGTATACCTTTACCAAGACAGTCAACTGGATCCGCTTCCACGAAGTAAAACAGGATGTTCTATTACAGATCATGGATATCATTCACCAAAATGATGCGGACATAGCCTACCCAACTCAAACACTCAAAATTGAGCCTCAAAGTGTTCATGTCGAAGCTCAGAACATCATTCAGTAGTTCATCTCGCCCTCTTAATTGAGGGCTTGCTTCACTCGTCAGACATTTCTTAAAAAACACCGTTCAGAAAGCGCCTACATACTGACACCGTCAAAAAAACAATAATAACCAAGTCTTTTCACACGGCTCACATGAGCACAATAACTTGGTTAATTTCAATGTATCGCATTATAGTGCTAGTAGCTCTGCTACTCACAGGATGTGCGAATGGACTACCAGATGTAAACGGAAATATTCAGGACGACATCGAAGAAAACAACGAAAAAATATTTGTTGGCATTCCCTTTTTTATGGGTTTAGAAGGCTCAGTCGCTCGCTTAGATGATGAGTGGTTAGTCACAGCAGCTCACAACAAACCTATTCTCGCATTAACGGGGAAAGAGGTGTTCTACCACCCTACCTGTGATATCGCATTAGTCAAAAAACATGGACATTCAGAACGCTCGGTAGGCTTAGTCTACCCAGGTCAATCTGTCACACATGTCGGATACCCACTAGGCTTACCTCTTTCGTCAAGTGAAGGGAAGTACGTTGGAGATGTAAATGTGCATGGCTGGGAGAAATGCCAAATGTCCGGTACAACCGGTGTCATCATGCAGGGAATGTCGGGAGGTGGTGTGTACAACAAAGAGGGGCAACTCATTGGCGTGAATCACGGATTCGTTAGCGGTGATGTAAAATGGCCAGACAAATCAATCCATAGCCCTGCGGTCTTTGTGTCACTTTTTGCAGTAAGAGATTGGCTATCGTCTGTCACCGGTAATCACTATTTTGGTTAATATGAAAAAGGGCTAACTTGAATCGTTAGCCCTAGTTTTATTACCAACTACGTTTGATTGACGGTCTCTCGCTCGACAACATCTTCTGTATGCTGTGCAATCCAATAGAGCCAGATCATCGCCATACTGACAATGAAACACAGACCAAACAGCCACTCGGCTCCAAACCATTCAACAACGACACCTCCAAGTGCTGGACCTATCGCAAAACCAAGAGAATAGAGCGCTGTTGCACCAAAATATGAGCCTCTTAAATGCGCAGGCGCAAGTCGATCAATTTGAACGTTGAGTGTAGGGAAGGTAATGACTTCACCTAAGCTCACAATAAAGCAAGCAACTCCCCAACCTATCGCAGACTGACTCGGCGTAACAATGAATGCCAACTGGCCTGCCGCTATCAGAATCATACCTATCCGCGTTCGAGCAAACAGAGGAACTTTCTCCATTAGCTTTAGCATCGGGAATTGAAACAATACGATGGTGACTGCGTTGACCATCATCAATAGAGCTATTAGCTTCGCTGCATCTTCGATACCGCTTCGCACAATGACTTGAGGGACCGATGATTCAAGTTGCGCGTAAACAAACATCAGCAACAAGTTGGCAAACAGCAACAGCACAAAAATTCGGTCACCGCTGATCTCTTTCACTGTTTGACGGAAGTTAGGCAACATTGAACGATCTGGCTTTGTATAGCGTCCTTTGCGCTCAATACCAAACAGAATCCAGCCGCCGTAAACGAGGTGAGTAATACCAGTAATCAGGAATAACATTTGCGGATTGGCGAGGGCAAGTGTAACGCCTAAAAGTGGGCCAACTGCGGCACCGATATTGAGTAAAAAGTAACGTATATTCAACGCCAGTTCCCGATCTTTTAAATCGGATAGTGAATCTCCTATTACGGCTTTAGCTGGTCCATCAATGAGAGGACGCATAAAACCCGCCATAAGAATAAGTACATAGAAGTGCCACACCTGGTTGGCATTCGCAATGCCCACGTAAGCCACAAAAGCAATCAAGCAGCCGGCGACCATAATCCACTTTCGACCAAACTTATCGGAAAGGTAACCCGAGTAGAGCCCTGTCGCAGAGCCTGTTAATGCTGAGAGTGCGAGCATGCTACCCACTTCAATCGCGGAGGCTGCATAATCTTGATAAAGAAAGACTATCAAAAATGGCCAAGCCATAAAGAAGCTAGTCCGCGCGATAAGAACGCCGATCAAGACTGTCCAAACAGAAAAATTAAATCGCTTTACCCTCTCCCACTGAAATAGACTTTGTTCCTTCTCCATAAGCACCTCCTTTGCCACTACCTTGTTGCATAGATGTAATTGAGTATAAGGAGAATTTATAAAAACTAAAGAGTAAATTTAATGAAATGGAAAAAGTCAGCGTAATCCCAATATTAATAAGAAAAGGCTAATGAATTAAATGAGTTACGAGTTCTAATCTTGGCAACTATTCATTGATAACTTCAGCATAATCTCTTGGATTCATTAATTAAAACTCATGTTAATCTCGTTTTTGGACTCTAATCGTTCAACAGTGCTTAAATCATTGTAGACCCACCATACTAGTACAGTGAAAAGCTTTTGAACTAATCCCGCTAAGGACTGATTATCGCTACCCAATAAAGTAAACGATGATGTATACTTTGGCTATGATGAGTTTAAGCTTTAGCATCATTGCTAGCTTTCCAATAGGTTCCACTCATGCTGAAAAGAAGTGATATAAAACAAGAAGATATTGTTAGATCTGCTATTAAGGTTTTTTCCGAAAAAGGCCTAGAACAAGCCAGTATGGAAGGAATTTCGAAGCAAGCTGGGGTTTCAAAACGTACTCTATACAAATACTACCCTAACAAAGAGGCTTTGTTTGAAGTCATTATCGACAGACTCATGTGCCGCTTTGATGATCAATGCGAGTTGCAATTTCAACCTGCGATTTCATTAGAGAAGCAGTTGACCGAGCTCACCTTGAAACAGATGTGCTATATCAATACGGAAGACTTTCAGGCGACAGCGAGATTAGTGATGGCCGAAAGCATTCGTTGTCCAAATACATCGAAGCTATTAATGAACCGTTTTGAAGCAATTGGCGACTCTTGCGGATTGCATAAATGGGTAACACAAGCCATTGATGCTGGCATGATTGAAGTGAACGATATTCCGCTAGCCGTCGAGCAATATATTGGTAGTATTAAGGCCGTGGTTTTTTGGCCTCAACTGTTAACTCACCAGCCCCCACCAAGTTGCGAGCAGCTTAAAAACGTGGTTGCTCAAGCTGTCCGCATGTTCATCGCGACCTACAGCCTAAAATCCAAATAGCTTCTCTAGTATCTAGCTAATTTCACCATGATTGATTAGCTAGATGCTGCATTTTCCGCGGCCGCAATATTACTACCAATTGTTTGCATCGCGTTTGATAAGGCTGTTGCCAGTTGATTGTCAGTTACAAACACCGCAAGCACCATGGCTGAGATAACCACGCCAATAATGGCGTATTCAATAGCCGTCACTCCACGCTGATCGTGTTTAAAATCATCCAATGTGGAAAAGATTGTTGCGTATAACTTTGAAAACATCAGTATTCTCGTAAATCTAACTTCATAAACTGAAAAATGGGATATGCTGCGCAAGTCTAGTGCACCCTAGCAGCAATACGCAAGGTAGGAAGCCAAAACTCTTGACGCCAGTATGCATAGAACCACTATTTCATGAATAAAACGCCAAGTTGGGACCATATACTTATGAATACATGGTCCCAATCAGCCGTTATTGGTGATGAATAATCACATCGTGGTCAAGCAGAGATGAAACAATCTCTAAAGAACTTAAACCATCTAAAGTGACTTGCGGAGCAAGGTCTTGAACTAAAATGGTTTGCTCTCCCTGACCGCTTCCCGGATGAAGAGTCAACTCAATATCTGAACCATCAACCACTTTGGCATCAATATGTTCTAGAAGCGTATCCATATCTAACGATGATTGCTTCAATTCAGGAAGTACTTCTCTCAAATCAATTCTATCGCCTTCAGCGACACTAAAATCAGTAATGGTATCTGTTGTACCATCATCAATTTCTAGCCATACGAAGGTATCCATCCCAGCTCCACCCGTTAAGATATCGGAGCCTAATCCGCCATCAAGAATATCATCACCATCGCCACCAATTAGGGTATCGTCGCCCGCACCACCTTTAAGTACGTCATTACCAGAACCGCCTTCAAGTAAATCGTTTCCACTACCTGCAAGGAGTTCCGAATGACCGCCATCACCCAGTAACTGTTGATCTTGAGTTTCAGATGAATGGTTAATAACAGAGGCATTCGCCACAACATCCAGTTGGATTTCTACTGGCGTCGACTGCGCTTTGTCACCATTCGACTCTTCAGAGACAGCCGTAACTGTTAGTGTGTGATTGCCGATATCCGCACCTTCGATTTTAAGCGTTGCCACTGCGTCTGGAGATATGCTCCAAACACCAGCAGCAAAGTTAATGCTGCCAACATCACTGGTGAGGGTCGCTTCAGAAGGTACACCACTAACTTCGACCATAAGCGTTTCACTGCTATCTGTCAGAGCAGCCATGATTCCAACCAAAGCAACGCCGTTGAAACTTGCTGTCTGAGTCGCACTGATGTTTTTCACATAATTAAATGCAGGATCAATAGCTAATGTAGGTGCGTTCGCAACCGGCGTGACGGTAATTGAATGCTGAGTTGTCTCTTGCATCACCATGCCAGATGGATTGCCTGAGTCAGTCGCTGTTACCGTTAAAACAATAGCGTTTGATGGGGCAAAGCTCGCATCAAGCATCACACCGGATCCCGGCACCGGCGTATCAAGTAGTGCGTTCAATTCGAGAATTGTGCCCGTCAATGTAATACTGCTACCTATTGCCGGCGATACAGTAATCGAAGAACCGGCCGGTAGAACTACGCTCAGTTCGCCATAGCTCACACTCAATTCAACAGACATTGAATCGTTGGCATAAGCATCAACATAATCTACATCACTAACGTTGATTCCACTGATTAACTGACCTGATGTTTCATCAATCAGTGTAGTTATATCATCGGTATCGAGCTCTGGCTTATCATTGACGCCTTCGACTTCAAAACTCACTTGCGCAGAAGCTTGTTTAAAGTCATCGACACCATTCGTTTGGCCATCATCTTCAACGGTGTAATTAAGCTTAACCTGACCATTAAAGTCGTCTGCCGCGATAAACGTCCAAGAAAGGCCATCAGCACTTGGGGTAAGCGTTCCTTGCCCTTCCGCTAATGAAACATCCACAACGCGAATAGAATCACCTTCAACATCTGACGTCGCACCAATAAGTTGTTGAGCTGTGATTACGATCTGACCTTCTTCATCAATAGCGTTAAGATCGATGTTTGCGGCCACAGGTGCGTCGTTAACACTTTGAACCTCAAAGGATATCTCTGCACTGGCTTGTTTAAAGTCGTCTACGCCATTGCTCGTGCCATCATCTTCAACGGTATAACTGAGTTTCACCGAGCCATTAAAGTCATCCGCCGCTATAAAGGTCCAAGATAGACCATCGGCACTAGGAACAAGTTGCCCCTCTCCTTCAGCGATTTGAACATCAACAACACGAATCGTATCGTTCTCTTCGTCTGTCGTCGCAGCAATTAATTGCTGTGCGGTAATCACAACTTGCCCTTCTTCAGCAATTGGCGTTAAGTCGATATCCGCTGCGACTGGCGCATCATTGACACTTTGAACATCTAGTGTCAGTTGCGCACTAGCTTGTTTGAAATCATTGACACCATTTGTTTTACCGTCATCTTCAATGGTGTAGTCAAACTTAACCGTACCATTAAAGTTATCAGCGGCAGTGAATGTCCATGACAGACCATCAGCACTCTGCACCAATTGGCCTTGTCCTTCTGCAATGGTCAAGTTCACTACATGAAGATTGTCGCTTTCAACATCACTCGTCGCATCGATTAGTTGCTGCGCTGTAATGACTATCTGACCTTCTTCGACGATTGCGCCTAAATCAAGGTTCGTCGAAACAGGTGCATCATTCACTTCAGTAACATTGATTTCAAACGTTGCTTGATTGGTTGATGACGTCGTTAAATCACTTGGATTAATAGCCCCATTATTACCTCCATCATTCACAATAGCAGTGACGCTAACTGAACCTCCTGAATTCAGATCATTACTGTTCAAGTCAGGATTAAATAAGATATTCCCTGCGGCCAAAGCGGCATTGATGTTACCCACCGTCCCCGCAATAATCAGGTTATCGTTCACATCATAACTGAGCGTTAAGTTGTAATCGTTAGCTGTGTCAGGGTCGAAACTCAACGTTCCTTTATCAACTTGCAGCGTCAGCGTGTAAGTCGCGTTAGGGTCGTCATACTGAGCATCAATATCGGCAATTTCAAAGCTATTGATCGCAATTGATGTATCTTCTTGGGTTTCAAGATCAACGACGTTAACAAATGTCGGTTGGTCATTAACTGGATCAACGGTGAGTGCAACGTCAAAATCAACCGCAGGTCCTAAGAACTCATTACCCAACGCGTCTTTATCTACTGCTTGAATCGTGACTTTCAATGGCCCAGTAATGCCGTCCACATTACCGGCATCACTATTATGTTGCCCTGAATTGAAGATAATTTTATCTAACTCTTGAGCATTGACATCTAGAGTCCAAACGCCTGTATTGGCATCATAAACGCCCAAATTACCATCCGCATCGTAAAGCTTCGCGTCCGCTGGAACATCACGCACTTCAACTCGGATAGTCTCTGGCGCATTCTCCGAGTAAACACCTGAACCCGAAGCAGACATCGCTTTATCAACAACAAACGCGTTAATCTCAATGTCTATGTTTTCGCCTTCATTCCCAGAAACAGAATCTGTCGCATCAGTATCAATAACGTCCCCAACAGGCGTGATGTTGAGCTTAAAGTTAGGTAAGTTACCTGCTTCTGTCGGTACCCCAAGCAGAGATTCTTGAGTGAATACAGTTAAACCAAACTCAGCACTACCACTGAAATGTTTTGGCGGTTGTACTGTTATTGCACCAAGGTTGAGCGTATCCCCTGAGCCAGCAGGTAATTGAACACTCCACTCTCCGCCACCGTTATTCTTAACCACGTAACCGCTAGCAGGATCAGCCGACAGTAAGAACCCTTCCGGAACATCGGTGAACTTAATAGAAACAAACTGCTCTGAACCATCTAGATCCGTCAATGAAACCGTTACGCCTCCGGAACTACCCAGAGATATCGCAGTATCTTCATCACCGGTAATTTCAATCGTCTGACTAGGATCTACGCCTGGGCCCGTCACTTGAACTGGGTCTACGACAGGCACAACATCAAAATTCACCGATGTAGTAAAGCTCTTCGAATCAGTGGCGGTTTGACTTGGCGACAATTCGTTGAAGGTTGCGGTATCTGTTACCGTGCCGCTTACATTAATCTTAACGGTATTGTCATTATTTCCCGTTGGGTAATTCTCTTTCGGTTTAAACAAAACATTATCTAAAGCCCCTGCCGCGACCTCAGCCTGATTAAACGTTAAGCTTGTACCTAAGTCTTGGTAAGAGAAAGTCCCATCGCCGTTATCAACGATTTGATAAAAGGAACCAATGTTTGTGTCATCAAGAGATAAGGTAATTGATGAAAGAACTTCTTCACCACCTTCAACACCCGTCACTTGATCAGCAATTTGATAGCCAAAATCCAATTGAATATAGCTATCTTCATAGCCCACTTTATCTGGGCCTACATTGCCATCTTGATCGATTGGGTTTTGGTTTGCGTCAAGGGAACCTTTCACCACTAAAGTAATATCAGGCTCGCTGCCCGTTACATCAGCGATAGGATCAACTTTAACAATCACGTCTCCATTGAGCACGTTCTCATCACCAGAAGTGGTATCCTTAGTAATCACTGTAATTGGCAATCTAAAGTCACCCGAGTAATCCTCAGGCAAATTAAGCATTAAACCATCAAAGCTCTCAACCTGACCCGACGCCGAGATGCCAGTTTGGAAAATATACTGACCATTTACGAAATCAACTTCACCACCAGAGACCGAAATCGGATACGTCACTCCACCTACTGTTATGGAATTACCAATGACGATTGTCACCTCGTCAGCGGAACCATCCGCACCCGAGAAATTGATAACACTATCAAGCTGCTTACCAAGATCGACTTGATTGTCTTCAGTCGCGACAATTTCACTGTCGGCAATGATTGTAATATCCGCTGCGATTTCATTTCCTGAAATCACTTCTTCAGGGAACGAGAGTGTCACTGAGGTTTCGCGCAGAGAAGGTTTCGAGTTTTCATTGCTATCTTCACCTTGGTCAATAACCAAAGTTTGGATGTTCATTTTGATGTTATTGAATGCCGCGGCATTGTCATCATTAGAGTTATTTGGCGTAAGATCTAAACCATGTGGCGCATTAATGCTAAAGGCATCTTCATTGGCGATCACCCAACGGCCATTACCTTCATAAGCCGCCCCCGTCACAAGCAGCTGTCCTAGCACATCGTCACTAAGTGCTGAACCATCGATATTGGTCAGAGAGACGATCACTTCTTGAACAATCTCTTCAGAAGACGCATCTGTCTCCTGATACTTCACGACATATTCACCATCCCAAGCTTCAGCGCCACTGCTATCTGTCGCCGTGTTGTCACTGTTGGTCGTGAAACGAATCACGCCCTGCGCATTCGCAGTAATCAGACTCACTTCACTTGCACCAGATTCATCTGTCACAACCAGTTTGTTGTTGCCGTCTTGTGGTTCAACGATAGGACGTACAACCACAGAAATCTCACCAGTGATAGTGGCGGTAACACGACCTCCTTCACCGACGATGCTATCGCTAGTGTATTCATGATCGCGCTCTTCGACATCAACAACCGTGTTGAGCTTAAAGTCGGTACTCGAGTCTTTTGGAGGCGTAATTTGAATGAAGTTTGTCGCCAATGAATCTTGCGTGAAATCTGCGGCAGACTGTCCAGCCCCAGGTTCAATCACTAGAGTCCCTGTTGCTGCATCATAAACAGCAGAAACATCGCTACTATTCACATCTACTACAGATCCAGTAGGAATCCCTGTAATCTTGATGGAAGTAAAATGTTCATCACTATCAATGTAATCCGCACCTTTAGGATGCCAATCGATATTAATCGGTTTGTCTTCATCACCAATCGAGCCATTGGTATAAGTCAAAGAAGTATCAATTTCAGGCGCAACGTTAATGCGTATCTCTTGTTGGAACTCTCTACTGTGACCATCATTTTCCGTCACGATAACCGTGCCCGTGATGTGAATGTTCTCAGTTGATGAATCTACAGGGCGAATGATGATACCTGAGCTTGTGTTGAAGCCAGTAATATTCGCTTCATAGATCGGCTGGCCATTGTTGTCATAACCAACAAAGTTTAGGTCAAGCTGTGCACCATCGTTGTCTTCAATGACCACACCATCAGGGATGTTAGAAAGCAAAACGGTAAGAGATTCAGAGCCATCAAGTGGCTTGTCACCTCTCTCTCCCGAAATGATAGAAAAATCGAGCTCTGCGTAGCTACCACCATTTTGACTTTCAGTAATAGTCGTTTCTAAACCTGATACAGCACCATCCGTAAACTCTTTCCAGTGACTCCCTAATGCAACACCCTCTGGCGTATCCGCAACCCCTTTAACGCTAACATTAACGGTCTTGGTACCTAGAATGGCCTCATCAACCTGAGTTGTCGCCAATAACGTCGCACTATCTTTAACCACGCCAGTCACATCGAACTTGAAGTCAGCGTTGCTATGTAACTCAGGGATCACCTCAACATTATGCAGCTGATCATAAGGTACTTCTTGGTAGGTCACGCCATTAACCGTCACTGTCGTGATCTGGCTTGGCGCTGCCCCCTCCCAAGATAGAGTCGCACCTTCTGTTATGTTAGAGATACGAACATAAAGCACTTCGGAGCCATCCGTATCCACTGACGGATTCATATGAATCACTTCATCAAGTGTGAACGGGTCTTTGTCTGTCGCAGGATCTAACGTATTTTGAGTTTTTGCATTGTCCTCAAATATACTGATTCGATTCACGCTAAAGCTGCCTAAATCAGCATCTGGACGAACGTCAAACACCAACTCTTGCGTGACAGATTCAGCAGTATCTTTACCTGACAAAGCGTTGCTCAATTCTGTCGTTATCGCGATGGCATCAATTCGAATCGTACCTGAGAAGTTATCAATTGGGTTCACCTGAATCGTGTTGATATCTGCCGCTGAAACAATGTAATTACCATCCGCGTTAGGTGTCAGAGCTGTCCCGTTTGCTCCTAAGAGCTCAAACTGCCCCATGCCTTCAGTAATTGTTAACTGATAAGTAATGGTTTCCGGCGCACTGTCATCTTGAGTTACGGCATTTAAATGAATAACGCCATTTGCACCATCTTCATCTAGGGTGTAGTGGTAAGTACTATTGCTATCATCCCATGTTGCAATATCCGCAACACTTTCGACTTCAATCGTGAAACGAGAATTGATCTTGTGATCCAAAGTGCCATTGTTATGGATTTCAAGCTGATACTTGATATTGAAGCCAGCATCCGACGTGGAGTAATGACGATCTGGCACAAAGAACAGATTGTCGATCGTCGTGATTTGGTCACCATTACCGTTCACTACGGAGCTTTGCTCAATCAACGCACCATCAAAATAGATTTTTCCAGAGTTATCAGCCACTAGCTCGACATATTCTGAACCGTCGAAGTAATAGAAGGTACCGTGGTGGTCCCCCGCTTTAATCGTCATACCACCGATAGATTCATTATTATCAGGGTCATACAAATTAGCTTGAAGCTGAATTTGAGTTGGTATGCCGACACCTGGAATATCGTGTTGGTTATCTTCTACGTTGGCTCTATCAACAGCGTTAGGGTTATTCGCATCGTAATTGATATTGCTGTCACGGCCTGAATCTTCAAACGCAGTTACTTTCAGTGCAATTGGTGTTGCCTTGCGATCATCAATTGTGATCTCTAATGGTGCTGTGCTTGTATCCTTGTCGCCATCTGTCGCAGTAATATTGATCGAGAAAACAAAATCGTCCCCATCGTGCTCAAGATTATCAAAGGCTCTAAATTCAACTTCACCATTCGAGTTTATACGCAGTTCACCTAACTCTCTTGTTTCACGCTGGCCTAAGCTATTTTCAAACTCTTCAGCAACAACAACTCTCTGACTTCCAGAGTTAAGATCCACAGTATCGACATAGCTGCCACCCTGTTTAAAGAGAATTTCTGATGTGCCAGAGGTCGTCCCTTCAATTCTAGTCAGCTCAGCGCCATCAGCTCCCTTATCCGTCGCCACATCGAACATATTAACTTTGGAACCATTAAAACCTTGTCCTTCAACACGAGAGATATCTTCCCCAGTTAATAAAGGTACGTCATCTTTAACTGTGATCGGCAGTCCTATTGCATTTGAAACATCACCATCAAAGTCAGTTGCTGCAACTTTAAAATCAAGCAGCACAGTATTGTCACTATTGCCATCAGGATGGTCTATAGGCTGATGTAACTCGAATTTGTAGCTGTTATCTGAAGCATCAAAAGTAATGGTGAATACTGCTTGGTTACTCGTCGCGGTTTGCGCGGTATAGCTAAATTCTGTACCGTTTTGAGAAACGGGTAGCCACTCTAATGACTCACCACCACTTTCTAAGCCAGACAAAACATCACTTGCATCGACAAGATGATATTCGACAACCGTATCTGCGCCCTCATCAATCGTGAAATGACCATTAATTAAGGTATCCACACTTTGATCAGAGCCGACCGCTGAAAGATCATCTTCATCAACAATTTTTTCGCCCGTTGTCGCACTAATAATCGGCTTGTCATCTTTAATCTCAATCGGCAATTCGTAACCGATCGAAGAGTCTCCATCACCATCTACCGCGACGACTTCAAATGGTATTGATAAACTATCCGAATTCGAAGCATGATCAACAGCTCCTAGCAGCGTAAATTGATAAGAACCATCATCCCCCAATTCCAGAGTAAAGATTGCCTTTCCGCCAGCCACTCCCTGGTAAGTCGTTGTATTCGCTGCACCAGGGACTTCAGATACCACGATGGGTACGCCACCCGACTTCAAACCATCAGCGACTTCATCTAGGTTACTCAAGGCGAAACTATCAATACTGTCTGCTCCCGGCGTTACAACGAACGATCCTGAAGCTGATGCAGAACTAGTGAGATCATTTTCATCAACACTGAAGTGACTGCCGCCCGTGGTGTTATTAATAATTGGATTGTCATCTTGAATGGTGACAACCAAAGGCTTCATTGCGGAGTTATCTTTGTCCGTATCAACCGCATACACTGGCAAATTAAAACTGAGAACTTCGTCTTTCGAGCCAGACTCAGCGTGATCAATTGCCTCCAACAAAGTAAAGGTGTAATCGCCTTTGTTGGTGCTATCAAAATCGAGCGTAAAGACGGTGGTTTCGACGCCATTCGACGTGGTGAAGCCAATGTAGTGGCCAGAGTCAGCCGGCTCTTCACGCAGCTCAACAACAAGACCGTTCGATGTGAGTGAATCATCACTGTTGAATTCGCTTGGCTCTAGGCGGAAGTGGCTTAGGTTGTCACTGCCTTCGGTGTAACTGATGCTGCCCGTCGCTTTCACTGCACTGCCCGATGGGGTTGAACCATCGGCTAGGTTCGCCTCCGATAAGCTCACTGGCGGCACCACATCAATCACCGGATCTTGGCCATCTTGAATAGTCAGTGTGACAGTGGCAGAGACGGAGTCTTTATCGAAATCACCCGAGGCCACCACAATCGATTTAACGATGTCGCCACTCTCATGGTCTAAATCGCGGTTCGACTCAAAGCGCATCTCACCTTGAGTGGTGATATAAAGTGTACCCTCAAGGTAATCGAATTTCTGTTCACCCGACACGCTTGGGTCAAGCTGCTGCACCGCTTCATCGCCAAACTTGAACTCGGTAATGAGCGCGCCATCGGCACTTTGCGCAGGCATCACATCAATGGTGGCAGTCGTTGGATTATCACCCGTGTTTGGCTCAGAGATGGTCCACGCGCCATCTTGCATCAACTGAACATCATCGGTGATGGTGACGTTTAGTGGCGCTTTGGCAGAATTATCACCGTCGGTATCCACCATGTAGACCGGCAGCTCAAAGCTTAAATCGTTATTACCATCGGCATTGGCATGGTCAATCGCTTCAATCAGGGTAAAGGTGTAATCACCTTTGTTGGTGCTATCAAAATCGAGCGTAAAGACGGTAGTTTCCACGCCGTTCGACGTGGTGAAGCCAATGTAGTGGCCAGAGTCTGCTGGCTCTTCACGCAGCTCAACAACAAGACCGTTCGATGTGAGGGAATCATCACTGTTGA
>Ga0209379_10000685_pt1 | contig 25633 bp, 21 predicted proteins | sample tdDd001_FD_187124 | JGI IMG/M metagenome (GOLD analysis project Ga0209379, IMG submission 187124) | Marine sediment microbial communities from the Atlantic coast under amendment with organic carbon and nitrate - tdDd00.1 (SPAdes)... | ecosystem: Environmental > Aquatic > Marine > Coastal >...
CAACATTAGGTTAATAAAACAGGCACTTAAATACAACCAGACGAATTCTATTTTGCTCATTTTTCTTTCTGATACATGTACAAAAAAAATCAACATATTCTACTTCTTGTTAGAAGTCTAAATTCAACTAAAAATGCACTAAACCACGCATTAAAAATCGCACATACCTTCAATTCAAAAGTATTAGTTGCAAATACCCCATTCTCGAATAATAGAATTACCCATAAGGAACTGGAAAATTATATTTCTAATATACCCGAGGCAAGTGCCATTCAACTTAACACATCTGATAATGAGCCAAACCAAAGCATTAAACAGCTCAATATAATTTTCCTACTGGTAGAGGTCGATAATAAAAAGGATTTTAAGTTCTTTTTAAGAAACAACATCTTCCACTGGATTCTAAATGCAAAAATCCCAACGTTCCTAATTGGAAATAACACATCTTTAAAAACTGATTATTCAAACATCATACTACCCATAGATCACAAGAAAGAATCTAAGGAGAAAATGATTTGGGCAAGTTATTTCGGAAGGTTTAATGAGTCAGCAATTCATCTGATTCCTGCAAAAGAAAAGGAAGATTCTTTTATGAAGAGTATCAGGAACACCCTTTTATTTACAAAAAAAATGTTCTCACAATTCAATTTTGAATACAAGATATTGAAATCAGAATGCTCAAGCAAACACATTGACGAAGAAGCATTCACAATGCCGACAACCAATGAGTCAGATCTCGTAATATTAATGACTGGAAAAATTCAAGGTATCTTTTTGCTAAGGTTCAACTCGATAAAAATCAAACACTTATTAAACAGTTACGCAAATCCAATCCTTCTAATTAACCCTATGAAAGATTATTATCTTCCCTGCGAGGGATAATCCTTTTAAAAGGAACTAATTATAACACTTCTATGATCCCTTTTATATTAATTGTAATTTTAATATTGTTCTTTTTAGAGAACACCATCAATTCTTTATTTTACTTGAGTTTGTTTGTAAATTGAAATAGACATATGAGACGCTTTATCACAATAATATTTATCTTACTACCTTCTTATTTCATAAGTGGACAAATTGTTTGTGGAAAATCAGAAGCAAAACCAATTACCAACAATAAAATTGATTCGTTACTTAACATCCTCAATTCACCCGATGATACGTACGTGATGGTGGTTGCTCATAGAGGAGATTGCTCTAATGCTCCTGAAAATTCTTTACAAGCAATAAAAAACGCCATTACAATAGGAACGGATATTATAGAAATTGATGTTCAATTCACTAAAGACAGCATACCTATTTTAATGCATGACAAAACTTTAAACCGAACAACAACTGGGCACGGAAAGGTATCTCATCGAACATTTAATTCGTTACAAGAATTATATCTCACCAATAGAAACGGCAATGCCACTCCTTACAAAATTCCTTCACTCGAAGATGCTTTGTTACTTACAAAAGGGAAAGTATTGATTAACCTTGACAAATGTTCGATGCATTTACACAAAATAATTAAATACCTACACAAAACGAATACTCTTAATCAAATTATCATTAGTGTAAAAAGAAAGCATTTTGAAATCCCCTCACAAAAAAAAATATCAAACTCTCGAATTATTTTTATTCCCAGAATTATTAAAAAAAGTAAAAGACAAAAAAAACTTATTCATGAATTCATAAGTAAACACTCACCTCCTCTCATCGATATTAAACTCTCAAAAAAAGACTCCCATATTATTTCATGGGTTAACCAATTGAAAAAAAAATCGTGCCGAATATCCACAAGTACAACTACTGTGGAAAACATTAATAATCGTAATTCAGGGGGTAAACAACTTAAAAGTATCGAGAAATGGGAATGGGCTTTACAGTTAGGAGCAAATATTCTCATAACAGATGAACCTGCATTACTAATAGATTATTTAAGGAATAAAGGTTTAAGAAAACAAAGGGAAAAAAGCTCATCTAATTTAAATAGTTCAATTACCAATTTTAATTAAAAAAATACCTTTATTTTCGGGACGTAAAACAAATAACGTCTGAACTTTTTTTTATAAATAATGGATATTTTCGATCTTATACTTCACACTTGGTACGGTGGTTTAACTTTAATGATTATTTGCTCTATAGTAATAGCAAAATCTTGCAATAGTTTTGAGGTGGCTACCGATTATCTAGGCAGAAACATGAGTGAAGGTGTAAAAGGTGCATCATTAAATGCTATTGGGTCATCAATTCCAGAACTTCTAACGACCGTATTCTTCCTGATATTCGCTTCCCAAGCTAATTTGGCACGTGATTTAGCAGCGAGTATCGGAGGCAACACTGGTTCTGCTATATTTAATAGCATAGCCATTCCCATGCTAGTTATTGGAACCGTTTTAGCAACCATACCCGGAGTTGTAGGATTAAAAATTAGCAAAAAAGTTATTCTTCGAGATGGCTTGTTTCTTATAGCTGCTGAAGTACTACTTATAATATTACTTTCTAGTAAGTATATTACACATTGGCATGGTTGGGCTTTTACTCTCTTTTACCTTATTTATCTTGCTTATACGATGCTGTCGATGGAAAAAGGCGCAAGACATGAACCACAGGCTAACGAAGAATGTGAAGATGGAGTGTACCTTAAATATGTACTAAAAGCCAATACAGGAAGGAAACGCAGAAGTTGGTTATTATTAATAATTTCTACCTTAGTAATTGCTGCTGCCTGTGCGGGATTGGTTGAAGGCTGTAAAGCTATTTCAGACTCATTAAGTATAAATCCTCTTTTTGTCGCCCTAATATTAATTGCTGCTGCCAGTAGTGTTCCAGACACTATTATATCCATTAGAGATGCAAAAAAAGGGAATTATGATGATTCTCTTGCAAACATTTTGGGTTCCAATATTTTTGATATCTCAATTAGCCTAGGACTACCTTTAGCTCTATTTCTACTATTTACAGGTCAAAAAATTGAATTTACAGAGGCAGGTGCCACTCTCGTTGATATTCGAATTGTCTTACTGATTGTCACCTTTATAACTATTGCGATCTTTTACTTTAGTAAAACCCTAAAGAAGCGCCATGTCTTTATATTAGGGATACTATATGTCTTATTTGTATTATATGCAATTGGAGCAGCAGAATATTACGCAGGCAGTCATTCATTTCTTGCAGAAATAGCAGGTGCATTCATTCAATACTTAAGACAGCCTGGTGGCATAGGAGAGTACTTACAAATAATAGCTGAATATTTTACGTCAGGATGGTAAAAATACTTTGCTAATATAAATTATCGATATAACTTTAAATTCAAATCTCAAATACGATTTATCATGTTTAGCTCTTTTGAAATAATCTACAAATTCACTTTACAATTGTTGTTGAGTTTTTGGATTCTTGTTTGGTCAATTGGCTCATGGTATGGTGTTGAATTAGCAATTGGAATTAGTCTGTGGCAAATACCAGCAACTATTATAGGAACTCTTCTTGCTGTTGTATCGGGAATTTATTTTTACACCATATTATCCATCCCTTATAAACTATCTCGAAAGTTTGATATCATCAAAGACAAAGTGGCTTTAGAATCTTATAATAACTGTGAAGATTTCCAAAAAGAAGTCGCTGATTTTATAATTGACTTCTTCAACTATCCCGGTGCTAATGTTATTGGCGGAAGTTTTCATTTCAAAAATTGTAAGACATATATCAATAATTCTGGTGAAGATTTAAATAAATTCAAAGCAGATTCAATTACAAAATACAAGCTCAAGTCTGGGAAAAGAGCAATTTATGTTCCTATTAAAATTGCAGATCACGACTTAGGAGGAATGTTACTTATAATGGAAGGAAGCACTTTGCCACTTTTCAAAAGCATTATGGCAGATTTTGAAAATTATTTTCTTGATGACCAACTCTATCATGTTCTAAATTCTGTATCAAGAAGTCAAACGAAATAGTAATGAATTTGCATTCCGATTATATTTCGAAAATAATTACAAGCTATCTCTTCTAGAAATAAGACCCTTAAGTCTATTTTAAAATTTTCCATCATAATATATTCCCTAAAAGACTTTCTTTTTAAGAATATTATATCTACTTTCAAGGTAATAAGATTAATCAAAAGGGCTATTACAAGCCACATGTGCACAATTACAACTGATCAGTTACTATTTAACGAAATATTAACTCATGCTCTCTTGAGCAATAAAATATAGGAGGAATTGTGATGAATATGAAAATGCAATCCGTAGGTTTTAAAGCAGATAAGAAACTTGAAGCTTTTATCAACCAGAAGTTGAGTAAACTAAATAAATTTGATAGTAGTATTTGTGACTATAACGTCACTTTAAATATTGAAAATTCAGATCCAAAAGCAAATAAAGTCGTTGAAGTAAAAGTCAACGTTCCAGGAAATGAGCTTTTCGCGAGAAAACAATCTAATTCTTTTGAAGCAGCTGCAGAATTAGTAGCTGATGCATTAAGAATTCAGATTCTAAAAAATAAAGAGAAATAATCTCTTGGCATAAAAATGAAAACTCTGATACAAATTGTATCAGAGTTTTTTTTATTCCTCAAAATTAGCCAATTCATGAGAGCCATCGCAAAATGGCTTGTTTTTAGATGTACCACAACGACAAAAATAAGTTTCACCCATTTTAACCTCTCTTGCACCATCTGCGTTAACCAAAGTAATAGCTCCTTCTATCATTAATGGCCCTTTAGGTAAAACATGAACTTTCATACCTGATTCAAGAGCCATAGGATTTTCTCTCACTTTATCTTCAGGCATATTCACATAAAAGGAAAGCGCTTTAGTTGGACATTTTTGCACTTGCTGCATAATTTCTTCATTGCTTGCCCCACTCATTTTTATCCAAGGTTGTAAGCCTGGTTGAAAAACCGATGCTAATCCTTTTGAACATTCACCTGAATTAATACACAAATCGGTTTGATACACGACGGTAATTTCACCATTACTGTATTCCTTTTTAGAATTTTTCATTTTAATAGCTTTTAAAAATTATCAGTCAAAACCCGTATTTTATAATTTAACACTAAAAAATGAAAAAAACATCAAAAATTTCTTCATTAACAATATCAAACTAATCATCTCATTCTTAAAACGCTAGCAAAACAAGGCCTTCTAGAAGTTCAAAAACTTTATAATTCTTTATAAAAAGCGCTTGCAGGAATCAGAAATTGTTCTACTTTTGTCGTCAGACAAGGCAAAAAACACACAACGTTTACTTGTTGACAGACGGGTGTAGCTCAGTTGGCAGAGCACTGGTCTCCAAAACCAGGTGTCGGGAGTTCGAGTCTCTCCACCCGTGCAAAAAAAAGCCTTTCGAATATTAATTCGAAAGGCTTTTTTTGTATTCAATAATTTCAGAAAATTAATCAAGTATCATATTGTGAAAAGCTTCTGCACAACGTTCACCATCCATTGCGGCCGATACAATTCCTCCAGCATAACCAGCTCCTTCTCCACAAGGGAATAAACCAGCAATCTGAATGTGCTGTAAGGTCTTCTTGTCACGAGGAATCCTAACAGGAGATGATGTTCTAGACTCCACAGCTAAAATTACAGCCTCATTGGTAAGAAAGCCTTTTGATTTGTTTCCAAATGCCTTAAATCCTTCCTGAAGGCGATAACTGATGTGTTTAGGCAACCATGCGTGTAAATCTGAACTTTTCAGGCCTGGTTGGTATGAAGATTGAGGCAAATTTGAACTATGAATACCTTTTACAAAATCATGCATCCGTTGGGCAGGCGCTGTTAAGTTCTCTCCTCCTTTTTGAAAAGCTAAGCTCTCAAGACCTTCTTGGAACTTTAATCCTGCTAATTCACCAAATTCTTCGAAATCAACCAAATCTTCTTTCATGACTTCAACTGCCATTCCCGAATTTGCAAAAGCGGTATTTCTTCGTGATGATGACATTCCATTTACAACTTGCTGATTATCTCCTGTAGCTGCTGGCACAATAACCCCTCCTGGGCACATACAAAAGGAATAGACGCCACGACCATCAACTTGTTGAACGAAACTATAGCTTGCTGCTGGTAAATACTCTCCCCGCCCTTGAGGATTGTGGTATTGAATTTGATCGATTAACTTCTGAGGATGCTCTACACGAACTCCCATTGCGAACGTTTTTGATTCTATCGCTATCTTTTGAGAATCTAGAAGATAATAGATATCTCTGGCAGAATGTCCTGTTGCTAAAATAACTGCTTCCGCGAGAATTTCGTCACCAGATTCAACACGAACACCTGAAATTTTATCATTCTCTACTAGTAGATGATTCACCTTCGTTGAGAAATGAACTTCACCTCCAGCTTCGATTATGCTCTCACGTATTTTAACGATGACCTTTGGTAATACATCTGTTCCAATATGTGGATGAGCATCAATTAAAATATCCTCCTGAGCTCCGTGAAAATGGAGAACTTCAAGAATCTTTTTAAGGTTTCCTCGTTTTTTTGAACGTGTGTACAATTTCCCATCTGAAAATGTACCTGCTCCTCCCTCTCCGAAACTATAATTGGAATCAGGGTTTATAATTTTATTCTTATGAATTGAAGCTAAATCTTTCTTTCTATCTTCAACACATTTACCACGTTCTAAAACAATGGGACAATACCCAAGCTCTATAAGCCTTAAGGCAGCGAACAAACCGGCGGGGCCCGCTCCAACCACAACGACTTTCTTTTTACCTGAGACTTTCTGATATGAAAAATCAGATAATTTCAATTCTGGAAAATCCTCATCATAAGCCACGCGAAAACGCATGTTAATTTTAACGTTTCGTTGACGTGCATCAATTGAACGACGTAATATTTGAATGCCACTAATCCTGTCGCTATTTATTTTTAAACTTTTAGCTACGGGGAATTTGTAATACTTTTCGTCAGAAGCATCACGAGGACTTAAAACCAAATTAATTTCGGTAAGCATATTTAGTATGTAGTGAGTGAGTAAGTGTTTACTCAAAATGAAACGAAAGCGTAATTACTTTCGAATTCATTCTGTTTATAGAATGTGTGTAAAAATGCGCATCTGGATTTTCGGGATCTAATTTATGGTTCAAGATATCCCTTAGACCAAGAGAAAATTTTAGTTCTGTCGCAAATTTAAAGTAAGGCAAATAAAAATCGATACCTGCACCCAGTTCGATACTAAAAAAATTGGGTTTTAAGCTAATCATCACATTATCTTCAGTATCTAGGTGACTTGGTGCTTGAACATCCATTTTATAACAAAGACCACCTACTAAATATGGTCTGTAGTTATCAATTCTTTTTGATCTGTACTTAAGTAATAAAGGTAGATTTATGACAACACTCTCAATAGTTGTTTCAGAGACTGGTGTTGATAAATCAGTATCATTTGCATATGATATGGTACGTTCACCAAACTCGAGGCCAGGCTGAAAGCGCAAAGAATAATTCTCCTGCAATTTTAAATCAGAAACTATACCTACCGAAAAACTGGGTGAGAATGTCACTTGCTCTGCCCGATGATTATCTTTTGCTGAATTTTGAATACCATAATCCATCGTATTCAAACCTAAAGTAAAACCAAAATGAATTCGTTTCTGATCTACCCTTTGGTTGTTTAAAATTTGACCCGAACGATAAACTCTCTGAGAGTAAAGTTGGTTGTACGATAATAATATCAATAATATAATAATTGTCTTCTTCAATCTGATTACATGTTGTTTCAATAAATAACCTAATTATTGGAATTTTATTGTTCTATTTAATCCCAATATAAATCGAGGCAATACCAAAGCTTAATCTTTGTTCTTGAACTGTTTCAAATCCACAAGATTTACAGATATCTATAAATCGTTGTCCATCAGGAAAATTCTCCACAGATTCTGGTAAATATGTGTATGCAGACATATCTTTAGAAACAATTCGTCCCCAGAAAGGAAGTATCTTGAAAAAGTAAAAATTATAAAATTGTTTAATAGGAAATTTTCGTGGTTTTGAGAATTCCAACACAACAAGTTTTCCTCCTTTAACTAAAACTCGATGCATTTCGCTAATTCCTTTTTCCAAATTCTCAAAATTACGAACTCCAAAAGCCACGGTTATGGCATCGAAAGAATTCGTTTCAAATTGAATATTTTCAGAGTCGCCTTCGAAAAGTTGTATTTTACTCTCTAAACCTTTTTTAGCAATTTTCTCACGACCAACGGCTAACATTTCGGTCGAAATATCAATACCTACGACTGAATCAGGATTTAACTTTAGTGCTGCAATTGCAAAGTCACCTGTACCTGTAGCAATGTCGAGCATACGCTTAGGCTGATGTGACTTGAGTAATTTTATGGCTCTTTTTCGCCATAACTTATCGATACCAAGAGAAAGGAAGTGATTCAAAAAATCATACTTCCTTGCAATATTATTAAACATCATGGCAACCTGTGCCTTTTTGCCTTTATCTAAATCTTTATATGGATTGACCACGAAATATATTTTCTGAAATTAATAAATCTAATAATTTGATCTTCTCTAAAACAGTAGATTTGAGAAATCAAACGCAAATATATTAATTGTCAAGACAAGCCGATTACAAAACATACTTTTATTTACATGATTCCATATCAATCAAAAGGTGAACTCAACTGAAAATCGGTTTTATAATCATCTATGAATCCAAAAGGGATATCATCAATACGTAATTCTCCCTTAGTAACGTGCCCTAAAGTTGAGAAAGACAAACCGTATTCCATCATGGTGTCGATAAAATCATCTTCATTTTCCATTGAAACCGTAACGACAACCCTAGATTGAGATTCACCGAATAAAAAGGCGTCTTTTCTTACTTCGGCTGGTGAGGTTATATCAAAGCCAAAACCTAAAGGCATTGCTGATGCAACCAAATTAAAAAATAAACCACCCTCATCTATACTATGAGCTGAAACAATCAAATTTTGTTTAATTAAATTTTGAATGCATCCATTTATCTTTTTCTCTTCGTATAGAGAGAAATGCGGAACACCCAATGGAGCGTCTTTTTTAACACATTGTAAATACTGAGATCCTGCAATATCATTACGAGATTTTCCAATCAAAAATATCATATCTCCTTTTTGTCTGAAAATATAAGATGTATGATCTTCAGGTGAATCCAAAATTCCCATCATACCAATTACTGGTGTTGGTTGAATGGGTATTCGATGTCCTTGAACGGTACTCTCATTATAAAAACTAACATTTCCACCTAAAACTGGAATATCGTAAAACTGACATGCTTCTGACAAGCCCTCGACAGACTCAACAAGTTGAGCATAAACTTTCTCATCCAACAAACTTCCAAAGTTCAAACAATCATTAATAGCAATAGCTTTACCTCCCGAGCATGTAATTCTGCGAACCGCCATTGCCATGTTGATTTGAGTTCCAACATAAGCATTAGAATCACAATAGTTCGAATTGCCTGAAATCGTAAAACACAATGGGTTCGTTTGTTTATCATACAAAACAATAGCATCGGATGGAGAATGATTTTCTTCAACTTGATCGTGCAACTGAATATGGGATTTGACACCTATATTTTTGTTTTTCAACAAATGTCTTATCAATTTCCAATAATCGTCAGGTTCAGCGATACTCTCAAGTAAACCTTTATGGTTACACTCAGCAGAAGGCTTATATTCTCTTTTTTCTTGCGGAGCTGCATAGCCCATTACAAGATCTTCTGGGAAAAATTCTGCAACAACGTCATTTCCATCAAAAAAGCTTAATGTCTTGTTTTCTACTACAACCCCAATTTGTGTACAAAGAACTTCTGATCTATTGAATAAATTCTTCACATCTTCAATTTTTGTTTGATCAACAACAAGCATTAATCGTTCCTGTGTTCTTGACAACAAAATTTGATCTACAGTCAAACTATCTTTTTCTAATGGAATTTTATTCAACTCTATATCAATACCGTATTTAGTTTTAGCACCAATAGCAGAGCAGGCACTTACTAATCCAGCCATGTCCATATTTTCAACATGCAATAAAGCATTTTGCTCAGCTAGTTCTAGAATCGATTTAATAATAGAGCTTGACAGATCTGGATTACTTTTTGCTATGGAATCACCTCTCCCTTCTATAGATACTCCATCATCACTCGTTAAATTACCCACTAAAAAAACAGCATTCCCAACCCGAATTTCTCTGTTAGAAATTAAATGATCTTTATGAACAAGACCAGCGACTAATACATTTACAAGCGGATTACAGTCGTAACAAGAATTAAACCTAATTTCACTATTAATATTCTTCACATATTGCAAAGATGAATAATCATATACCCCTTTCTTCACCTCATCCATTAGCCATTGAGTCCTATCAAGATTTTGATTCCCAAATCGAAGTGAATTCAGAGAAACGATAGGTTTTGCCCCAAGCGAAGCAACATCACGAATAACATCGCCCACACATGTTGCTGCTCCTTCGTATGGATCGATTCCCGACGGATGATTATGACTACCCATTTTAAAAACGCAGCACAAATCATTACCAATATCAACAGCACCAGAATTGGCAACACCTGCACCTACAATAACACGATCACCCTCAGTTGGTAATGACTTAACCCATTGATAAGAACTTTTGTAGGAAATCGTTTCAGCCCACATAGCTGAATATATCAGCAACTCTAGTTCATTAAGCTCTCGACCTAATCTCGATGATATAGAATCTAAAGTGTCTTTATAAGCTTCTAGCTCTTCCGTAATCTTTAATGTATTCGCCTTGTTTTTCATGTGTTTATAATTTTCATATTAACAGCACATGGAAGTCACCACATTAACAATTGGTTAATCATGGCTCGTTTCATCTGATTTACAATTATTATTTATCCACAACTCGTTCCCTATCTAAATTAATATTTAAGAAAGTCAACCAACATTCTCGTCTCTTTGATAATCATATCATTATCCAAATTATCGGATACATGATCACTAACTAAATTTATAAAAAAATAATGAACCCTAACATCAATTAGATACTTTGTTTCTAATTTTAGGCCTGAAAAGATGAAATTCTAAACTTACTAGCTGTAAAAAGCAGAGCAAATATAAAACACTACAAAACACAATAAATGAACAAAATAGCTTTAATAACAGGTGCTTCAGCAGGAATTGGTGAAGCTTGTGCAATAAAATTAGCTGAGAATGGTTATGATTTGATAATTGCCGGAAGACGCAAAAAAAATCTTGATGATCTCTCAGATAAGATTAAGAAACAATACAATAAAGAAGTCTTAAGCCTTTGTCTTGATGTGAGAAACTTCGAAGAAGTTGAGAAAACAATAAATTCTTTACCTTCTGATTGGAAAAACATTGATGTCCTAGTTAACAATGCAGGTTTAGCAGTAGGCGTTTCTCCTATTGAGCAAGGTGTTATTGATGATTGGGATAGAATGATTGACACAAACGTTAAAGGACTTTTATATGTAACTCGTTGTGTAACTCCACTAATGGCAGAAAGAAAAAAAGGATTAATCGTGAATATTTCATCTATAGCTGGTAAAGAAGCTTATCCTGGTGGAAATGTTTATTGTGGAACTAAGCACGCGGTTGAAGCTATTACAAAAGGAATGAGAATAGACTTGCTACCTCATAATATTAGAGTGAGCTCAATTGCACCAGGTATGGTTGAAACAGAATTCTCGCTTGTTAGATTTAAAGGTGATGAAAATAAAGCAGAGCAGGTTTACAATGGATTCGAACCTTTGAGAGCAGAGGATATTGCAGATAGTTTACTATTTATTGCAACACGTCCTGAGCATGTTTCAATTAATGATATACTAATTATGCCTTCGGCTCAAGCATCTGCAAGAGACGTAAATCGTAAATAAATAAAACCAGTTTATATTTTTTAAGTATCTTACGTAATCAATAAGGATACATTATGAAAAAAATCAGCAATTGCAATATCAAGCGTAATAAGAAACTTCTTGTATCAGATATTATAAAATATTATGAAACCAGAGGATACACACTTGTGGATGCAAATGCGTTCGGTATGACACTACAAAAGGGATCAAGTTGGGGGAATCTATCCTCTCTTAATCCCTTAAAGTGGCGGACTGTAGTCAGATTAGATGTAAATAAAGTTGAAAAAATGAATTATGATCTGAATGCTAAATATAAATTCAGTTCATGGGGCCTGTTCAATTCTGAAAAAACCAATCTCTATTTTTCTGAAGAAGCTAAAGCATTTACTGAAGCGATGCTTAGTTTTAAAGTTGATATCGATAAGATAGAACGGATTGGAGAAGAGGCTTGTGCTGAAAACACTAAGATTCTATATTCTTCTCTTATTATGGGGTTTCTAATTGCTATTCTTTTAATTTTTGCATTAAAAATATACCTTCCTTTCGAACTACCTATATTCGCAAATTCAGGAATTACATTACTGAGTATTATTCTTTGCAATTATATTCTAAAACGCCCAAAAAAGATCAAAAACTAACAAGAGTAAAAACCTCTTCCACCCCTTTACTGCAAGGATGAAAGAGGTTTTATTCAAAATATAATCTAAGGAGTATAGTCTTCAGGTAAAGAATTTGCTGGTGCTCGCTGTCCCATTGCACCTTTCAACTCAAATAACAATTGATCTGAAGTACCATTGGAACGCACTTCAAACTCTTGCCCTAGTGATAACAATGTTGAAGGAAAAGTATAATAAGAATCCGTGGTATTACTTAAACTAATTGGTTTTCCATTTTCATTCTCGGAATAAACCACATCAATCCGGTCACTTACAAACTTATAGCGTTTCACATTATTCTCTGTCAATGTGAGAAGAAAAGGATTTCTCAATGTATCGGGCTTTTTATAGGTAGAATATCCATTTCTGGTTAGTTTATTTTGATACAGACTTTTTAGGAAATGTCGCAAAGAACCATAGTAATGACGACGTCTGTTATTCGTTATCATCTTCTGTTTTTGCAAATTGGTAATATCAAATTCCTGATAATAATAGAACCCTTTAAGCTTAAAGACACCTGTACCTGCTCTGGAATTTAAGCCAAGTTTTTCACCTGTTTTTACTTGTTTGATACAAACATGAAAGTCTTGAATTAAAAGCTTGATATTATAACCTAGATATTTATTCTTGAGCAAAAGTGGGCTTTTACAATAGGCATGAAAATCATTTTCACTTCGTACAAATCGTAAAACCGAATCATTAAGCACCTTAACATCCTGTTTGGTCGTATTCCACATAAAATACTTATAAAACAACCTCAGATTCCTTCTTCGCATGTTTTTGGCAGTAACTCTTACTTCACTCAGATTAAGAGGTCTTTTAGCAAGCTTAAAATCATATGAACCTGCAGATTTAATATCAAAAACCACAAGCTTATAACTAACATGCATCAAAACTATTCGGCAAGGTACATAAGGTGATACAAGCCTAAAATTTCCGTTTTTATCGGTCGTTGTTCCTATCGTAGTTCCCGATATAAATACTTCCGTATTTTCTATCGGTTTTTTGCTACTTGTATCAATAATCTGACCAGTAAGTATATGTTTGCTTTCCTGAGCTGTTATCTTTTGATTTGAAGTAAACAACAGGAAGAAGCTTAATAAGAGAATTTTATTCATGAATACTATATTTCGATTTCATTCTATATTTTATCTGAGTCTCCACATTTGAAGTACGTTCGCAATAATTCCATAAATAAAAGACGCTCCAAGTCGCTTCCTATAGTGAATCGAAGATAAATAGAGATCCGTAATTAGGTGGAGTAACAATACGCAACTCTATTCGAATCGAGTTGAGGACACTGATCGAAATTCAATTTCTTTATATATGGCTCTCAACTTTTTACAACCCATAACAAACAGAGGAAATATTCCAATAGGAAGAGCCAATAGAGGGGTAAAACCTGAGGTAAAATACATAAAACCGGTTAGAACAATGAGGATACTCAGCAGTACAGCAAATATTGTAAGTAAAGTAATATAATTTCTCTTTTTTTGCTTGAGTCTATCTAAACTCAAAAATGATAGGTTTTCTTGTTTCATTGGGTTAAGGTTTATTTATTTAAACGGTATCAATAAACTTCCGTTTTAATTATATCTGCTTTATAATAATCATCTCAACTTATGCTTAAATGGCGAAGTTGACTTTCTTTGAAATCCTGAGTCATTTGGATGTTCAATAGCTTCATGATATAAAAAAGCAAGACACTTAGATTTATTATCCATAATCAAAAAATTACTCCCTAATTTTTAAGCAGGTACAAATAACATTTATCATATTCAATGTAATTTCTTTTAAACTTTTTCTCTTTTACATATTTTACCAATTCGCCAGCTTACTCTATCTCACAAAAAAAAATCACCCAATTGTATAAAATGTAAATGAGACACTAGATCGTTAAGCATCATAAACAATATTTACCGAGGCTTTCTATTCATTAAACCACTCAAGTTCTTAAAATTTACTTAATTAACAAAATCATTTTTTCCATTTATGAATAGTGATTTCAAATTAACATACTTGCGAACAATAATTCTATCCTTTTAAAATCTCATTAAAATTACAAAACATAACAAATGAACCATAAAGTAAAGTATTGTAAAACAAAAGTCGATTCTAAAACAGAATTAATCTAAACAGAAACGTATGGTGTCAGCTTAAAATTAATTTGTAACAGTCACCCATTTAAACTTTCACTTTTTTTCTTTTCTGACTACAAAACATTCATTGCTGTCAGTCAATTATCAGCTTAAAAAGCTTACATAAATATTAAGAGAACCTGCATTTTTAGATGGTGAAAATATCGTTTGAGCATTACGTAATAATTTCCTCCAACCTTCTCCACCTTTCTCAATCTAAAATATTAAATTTACTGATTATCACATTTGACAAAAGATGGAAGAAAACAAAGAGCTTAAACTGGCTTACGACTATATAGAGAACACCAATACAAACATATTTCTGACAGGAAAAGCTGGGACAGGAAAAACAACCTTTCTGCACCGTTTGCGTCATGAATCGCTTAAGAGAATGATTGTTGTCGCACCTACTGGTGTTGCTGCAATTAATGCGGGTGGGGTTACGGTTCACTCATTCTTTCAACTGGGGTTCAGCCCTATTCTACCTGAGGAAGAATACACGAATAAAGGAGAACAAGCTCCTGAAAAACGTTTTAATAAAACGAAAATAGACATTATTAAATCCCTCGATTTATTGGTGATTGACGAGATTTCTATGGTTCGTGCCGACTTATTGGATGGTATTGATTCTGTATTGCGTCGTTATCGCAAATCAAAACTACCCTTTGGTGGGGTTCAATTACTCATGATTGGAGATCTCCAACAATTGCCTCCTGTAGTGAAACAGGAAGAATGGTCTATATTGAAACGATTCTACGCCACTGAGTTTTTCTTCAGCTCAAGAGCTTTGCAAAAGTCACCACACATCTGTATTGAGCTAAAACATATTTACCGTCAAAAGGACCAGGATTTTATTCAAATTTTGAATGAGATTCGTAATAGTCAACTTTCTGATGCTTCACGCCGAAGATTGAATGCCAACTACAAGCCTGATTTCGATCCAGATGATAAGGATGCTTATATCACACTTAGCACTCATAATAGAAAGGCTGAAGAAATTAATGACATAAAACTGGAAAAATTAGAGGCCGATAAAATGAGTTTCGAAGCCAGTATTGATGGCCAATTTCCAGATTATTCCTTTCCTACCCTCGAGGACCTTGAGTTAAAAAAGGGGGCACAGGTTATGTTTGTAAAAAATGATTCCCAATCAGCCAAGCGTTTTTATAACGGAAAAATTGGGATGATTACTTATATGGATAAGGACAGTATTAGTGTAAAATGCGAAGGCGACGAAGATGTTATTGAGGTGGAAAAGGAAACTTGGCAAAATATTAAATTCACGATTAACGAAAAGACGAAAGAAATTGAAGAAGAAGTGATTGGTTCCTTCACTCAATTCCCATTAAAATTGGCTTGGGCTATTACCATTCATAAATCTCAAGGCTTAACCTTTGAAAAGGCCATTATCGATGCCGCTTCAGCCTTTGCCCATGGACAAGTTTATGTAGCTCTATCTCGTTGTAAATCGCTTGAAGGAATGGTTTTAAAAACACGTATCAATCCACATGGTATCATATGTGACAGTTCTGTATCTAGTTTTAATCAGGCTATGAAAGATAATCCGCCAAAGCAAGAAGATCTTTACAAAGCTAAACGAGACTACCAACTTTCATTACTGAAGGAACTTTTCGATATGGATTTGATTTACCATTACGCATATCGGCTTAATAAAGTTTTTGAAGCCTACCCTACAACCTCGCAGGGTGATTGTAAAGAAAAGCTAAAAGCCGTTATCGATAATCTAAAACCAGAACTGGTTAAGGTCGGACAGCAATTTTCCAATCAGCTCTTTCATATGTTTGGTTCCTCTACTAATTTGGAAAATGATAAACTCTTTCAGGAACGATTACATAAGGCTTGTCAGTACTTTATTCCAAAGCTGGAGCTTTATCTTATAGAACCTATACATCAAGGTTATTTTGAGACAGATAATCAAGCCCTAGCCAAAAATGTAAAAGATCTACGTACTCGTATTGTAGAGTTGACTCAGGTTAAACTGGCCTGCATGCTACATTGTAATCATGGCTTTGTTCTTAAGGATTTTCTTGAACTTAAAGCTAAGGAGCATTTGAAGACAGTGAAATTTAAACGCATGCCAAAGCAAGAGGATTTTGCAGCAATTGTGGATTATCCTGAACTGTTTAAACAATTGAAAGATTGGCGATATGCCAAGGCTGATGTTTTAAATACAACAGTCGCCTCAATTATTAGCCTAAAAGTAATCGTTCAAGTCTGTAACAGCCTACCTCAAAACAAAATGGCTTTGAAGAAAATAAAAGGCATGGGAACCAAAAAGATTGAACAATTTGGTTTGGAATTACTTAAATTGGTCGATACTTTTAAGAAAGAAAATAATTTAGCCCAAACTCCTGATATCTTCTCGACTTCAAAAACACAAGAGCCTAAGAATATCAGTAGTAAAGAAAAAAGCTTTCAGATGTATAAAACTGGTAAAAGTATTCCAGTAATAGCAGCTATGCGTGACCTGAGTCGATCTACTGTGGAAGAACATTTGACCTACTATGTTGGTATCAACGCTCTTCCTATAAGCAATTTTGTTGCAGATGAAAAAGTTGAAAGTATTATGGCCTATTTCGACAACAATGAAGTCAGTGCCCTTAACGATGCTAAGAAAGCTCTCGGGAATGAAATTAGTATGAGTGATTTACGCTATGTTCTCGCCCACTGGGAAAATGTAAAAGATAAAACTACTGACTAATTTTTTGAATAAAAACAAGAAGATCACTCTGGTGAGTTTGAGAAAGTCGTTGCATAAAACTCAATTCATATTTTAATTGATGCAAGTGTTTTTTTAAGATTAGGCTTTTGATATTAAGAGAGTGGGAAAACTGAAGCTCACCTATCTTAATATAGGTGCAAATATAGAATAATTTCAAACGTTTGCGCTATGTTTAAGAACTTATCTTCAAGATATAACAAACTCCAAACTTATGACTAGTTTTGACTGTTGATTTTAACTCAAAGTACTGATAAAATCGCGACTAATAATTTGAAGTTTGATGTTTAAAATGGCTGTTCATTTACTTGATCAGCCATTTTTGAATTCTATCAGTTCTAACTAAAACTTAGCTATAAAACCAAAATGTATTTTAGCTGATTTTAAATCACTTGATTGTTCATTTTGCCTTCCTAAAGCATAGTTTAATGTAAACAAGCCCGATCCTGTTGAAAAGTTAAAACCAAAACCATAGCCTTTCGGACGATCTGAAAGGTTTTTATTTAAAATTTCTTGTTCATACCAAGCGTAATCGTAAAAAAGATAAATACTGGTAGTTTGACTTGGGACGAATCGGAATTCTTGCCTCGCTATGGCATATTTTGACGCTCTAAAGGAATCTTCATTAAAACCTCGTATTGTTTTCATACCTCCCAAACGAAATAAATCATTTTCAAAATAGTTTTCACGCTTCATCCAAGCTCCCATAACATGCCAATGGAAAACCCATTTTGATAGAATTGGAATGTAGTTCTTCAAACTGAATGAGCTCTCAAATATTTTTGTTTCTAGCTCAATGTCATTATAAAGTTCATCGGGGATCTTTATATTTTTTTTAATCTTATTTTCACCTCCTGCTATTTTCAATTTCAAATCCCATCCTTTAAGGGGATTGAATTCTCTGTCTAGTCTCCGATATTTATACTGAAACCCCAATAGATTTGATTTCGAATCTGCAAAATCAGGTAAAACCGTTATTCCTGCAAATTGTTTCGTAGAAATTAAGCTTGACGATTTTAATTGATAAAACAAGTTCAGAACACTGTTATTACTCAGTTGAAAATTCAGCCCTAAGCTTAAATTGGTATTCACATAGGAGCTATCTTGTTTCAATAATTGGAAAGAAAAATCAGTTCCAAGCTTCGAATTAAAAATATAAGGGTATTGCAAGCCAAGTTTTAAAGTCTGACTAGTTTCTTCTAATTTTCGCCAGTTGAATTGAATGTGTTCTCCTCTTCTAAAGGAATTAACTAAAGATAGATTTACTTCTCCTGTCAGTTCTAACTTATCGGTTTTATTATTGTTCTGAAATCCAATAATCCCATCAAATCTATTGGCAGATTCTTTTTTCAGATAATTATGAACCTTAGCAACTCCGTGGAAAAACTCGAGTTCTGACGACTTAATTTCTGATACAAAGTCGAGCTTTTCAATCAATCCTGAAATCGCTTCGAATTTCTTTTCGTTGTATACCCGCCCTGGTTTTATACCTAAGTGATTTTCGAGAAATTTTGTGTTTATCTTTGAATCTCCTTTTACGAGCATACTATCCCAAATGACTCTCTGATTGAGATTCACATTACAAATACCATCTATTTTACCATTCTCAATCTCTAATTCGGATACATTCAATGTAGAAAAAGGATAACCATGACTTAAACAATAATCCAATATATCAAGCTGCTTGCCTTTAATCTCTTTAAAAGAAGTCAAGTTCAAATAAGGGAATCGAAATTCCAATGGATATTCTCCTGTATTTCCATCAACAACTAAATCGATATTTTTCCAGTAATACGGTTTCCCTATATGAAAAATGGCATAAAGAGTGTCAGCAATTATATATGTACTATCTATATTCGTTTCCAAATAACCTTTCTCTATTAAATAGGACTTTAAGTTTTCAAGTTTTAAATTCAAGTCTTCTATTTCATTAAAACGATATCTCTTTAGCTTTTTTGCCTTATTTTTAAAAACTGAGATTTCGCTTCCTTCAATTTTTAGATAATGCACTTGATCTTGAGAAAACAGAGAAGAAACTGCTAAAATCAAAATAACCAACAGAAGACTGAATTTAATCAATACAGATGTTATCAAATCGTTTAATGACATATTATTAAAGGAACAAATACGAGTTATATTTCTAAATAAATAGAATTAGTTTCAAAAATGGATGATAATTTCTGTAGTTACAAGAATATCATTATCTTTTGCGCAATTATTGTTTTAAACCTTATGTTTTTCGTTAATAAGCTATGAGTCTAAGCTATAAATATTAAATTTGAGACCTATTTCAAAAAAAATAAATCTATGAAAAAGCTACTTTACGCCCTATGCCTACTTCTTTTTGTAGGGACCATTTTAAGTTCTTGTGCTACTGACAAAAAATGTCCTGCATATACTAAAGTTGAAACACAGAAATCTTTTAAATCTGTATAAAGAATAAAAAAATCTCATATAATGAGATTTTTTTTTACCCTAATTTCACTCAATTGCAATCGTTACAGATTCAAATAACACACTGTTATTCAGACACAACACACACATAAACATTCTGAAAATGTCTGATTTTTTTTCACATTTTACTCTCGTTTTCTTATTTATTTCCATACTTTTGCCATTCAAGAAACAAAGGGTTTATAAATTAAAACTTTATACACAATGTCAAAGATTAAAATTGGTATCAACGGATTTGGCCGTATCGGACGTTTCGTTTTCCGTCAGGCTGTTGCACAAGGCAACATCGAAGTAGTAGCTATTAACGACCTTATTGATGTAGACTATATGGCCTACATGCTTAAATATGACTCAACTCATGGTAAATTCGACGGTGACGTTGAAGTTAAAGATGGTCAGTTAATCGTAAATGGTGCTACTGTACGTGTTACTGCTGAGAGAAATCCAGCTGACATTAATTGGGGTGCTGTAAATGCAGAATACGTAGTTGAATCTACAGGTCTTTTCTTAACTAAAGAAACTGCTCAAGGTCACATCGATGCTGGTGCTAAAAAAGTTGTTATGTCTGCTCCTTCTAAGGATGACACTCCTATGTTTGTTATGGGTGTAAACAACAAAGAGTACACTAATGATATGACTTTCGTATCAAACGCATCTTGTACTACAAACTGTTTAGCTCCTGTTGCTAAAGTATTGAACGACAAGTATGGAATTATCGAAGGTTTAATGACTACTGTTCACGCAACTACTGCAACTCAAAAAACTGTTGACGGTCCTTCTATGAAAGACTGGAGAGGTGGACGTGGTGCTGGTCAAAACATTATTCCTTCTTCTACTGGTGCTGCTAAAGCTGTAGGTAAAGTAATTCCTTCATTGAACGGTAAATTAACTGGTATGTCTTTCCGTGTTCCTACTCCTGATGTATCTGTTGTTGACTTGACAGTTCGTTTAGAGAAAGGTGCTGATTACGCAGATATTTGTGCTGCAATGAAAGAAGCTTCAGAAAACGAATTCAAAGGTATTTTAGGTTATACTGAAGATGCTGTTGTTTCTAACGACTTTATCGGTGATACTCGTACTTCTATTTTCGATGCTACTGCTGGTATTCAATTATCTCCAAACTTTGTAAAAGTTGTTACTTGGTACGATAATGAAATGGGATATTCTGCAAAAGTATGTGAATTGATTACATATATGAATTCAGTAAAATAATTTACTGACTACAATATTTCTAAAAAGACTGTCTTTATTGACGGTCTTTTTTTTGCCCTAATTTTTTCTTAGAACTTATAAATAAAAAAAGCTTGTAGAAATTCATCTACAAGCTCGTATCTTTAAAATCGAAACACCTTATTTCACTTCTAACTCTGTTAGGTTTTCCATTTTCTTGGTTTCAAGAAATTCCGAAATACCACACAGGTGTTCTTTTACTTTCTTGTTTCCAAATTCGTATACTTTATCTGCCAGGCCATTTAGGAAATCTCTATCGTGAGATACAAGTATTAGTGTACCATCAAAAGCCATTAAAGCTTCTTTTAAAATGTCTTTAGTTTTTAAATCAAGGTGATTGGTTGGCTCATCGAGTATTAAAAGATTAACTGGTTCAAGCAATAGTTTAATCATTGCCAATCGAGTACGCTCTCCTCCTGAAAGCACCTTAACTTTTTTAGTTGAATTATCACCCCCAAACATAAAGGCTCCTAACATATCCTTTATTTTTGTTCGAATATCGCCAACTGCAACATCGTCGATCGTTTGAAAAACGGTTAAGTTTTCGTCTAATAATGAAGCTTGATTTTGAGCAAAATAACCAATCATTGTATTGTGTCCCAATGTCAGATCGCCAGTATAATCGATCTCATCCATGATGGCTTTTACCAAGGTTGACTTTCCTTCTCCATTTCGACCAACAAAAGCAACCTTTTCGCCACGTTCAATCGTAAATTTCGCATCGGCGAAAACTAAATTTTCGCCATAAGATTTACCTAGACCATCTGCAATAACTGGATAGTTACCTGATCGAGGTGATGGTGGAAACTTTAACCTTAAAGCTGAAGTATCTTCCTCATCAATCTCGACAATCTCCATCTTTTCAAGCATCTTCTCTCGAGATGATACCTGATTCGTTTTAGAGTAAGTCCCCTTAAATCTATCAATAAAAGCCTGATTATCTGCTATAATTTTTTGCTGCTCTTCGTATGCTTTTTGCTGATGAAGACGTCTATCCTTTCTTAATTCTAGATACTCTGAATATTTCGCTTTATAATCGTAAATACGTCCCATAGTTACTTCTATGGTACGAGTGGTAATATTATCGACAAAGGCACGGTCGTGAGAAATTACAATTACGGCTTTCCCAGAGTTCATCAAGAAATTCTCTAACCATTGAATCGACTCAATATCCAAGTGATTCGTTGGCTCATCGAGAAGAATTAAATCTGGTTGACGCAAAAGAATCTTTGCAAGCTCAATACGCATTCGCCATCCTCCACTAAATTCTGACGTTGGACGAGTAAAATCATTACGCATAAAACCAAGACCAAGCAAGGTTTTTTCAACTTCTGCATCGTAGTTTATCTCTTCAATAGAATAAAAAGCTTCACTTAATGCTGACACACGCTCAATTAACTGATAATATTCATCAGATTCGTAATCGGTTCGCGATGCCATTTCTTGATTAATCTCCTCAATTTCTTTTTCCATTTCAAAAATTTTGGAAAAAGCCTGAGAAGCTTCTTCAAATACCGTTCGCGTATTATCCGTCATTAAATGCTGAGGTAAATAGGCAATTACGGCATCTTTAGGAGCACCAATTCGTCCACGAGTTGGTTTATCTGCACCAGCAATAATTTTCAACAGTGTTGATTTACCAGCACCATTTTTCCCCATTAGGGCAATTCTATCCTTCTCGTTTATTACAAAGGAAATGTCTTTAAATAAGGTAGTGCCACCAAACTCTACCGCCAAACCATCAACTGAAATCATCTTTAATCTTTTTCGGTTTGCCTCACTTTTCAAAATCTGTGAACCAGACCATATTTATTTTCAATCTGCAAAGATATAAGAGATAGCCAGAAACTAAGTTTCAAAAGTAATTTTTTAGTCAAAGATCTGAGAAACAGAATTTAGATTCGTTCAGCTTATCGACTAAACCGTATTTCTACGGTTTATTGCTTTATTATGTCGATTTTTCTTCTACTTTTGTTCTCATAATACTGGAGAGGTGACAGAGTGGTCGATTGTGCGCGCCTGGAAAGCTCGTGTACCGCAAGGTACCGGGGGTTCGAATCCCTTCCTCTCCGCAAAATAAGAAGCACCGAACTTAATAAGCTTCGGTGCTTTTTTTATGGCAAGATATTCCTGGAATGAAAACTCATTCCTCTCCACAAGAAATAAAAAAGCAGCATTTTTTAATGCTGCTTTCTAACTGCGCATATGTTAATTTGTTATTTACTGTTCTTTAAATGAATTCGTTGATTTTATAGATATTCCTCTCCTCCTAAAGATTTAAAATTTTAATCGGCTGCTATTACATCTTGAAGACCATTAATAAAATCCCAGTCTGTTTGGTTTACACCGTATCCATTGGTTATGGCCCAAACAATTTCTTGGATAGCTGTCGTTATTCTTGTATACTCTTCCATTTCTTCAGGAGTAAATTCACTGACATCAATTTTTTTGTATTCTAAAGCTAAAACAAGTTTAGCAATCCATTCCGATGTTGAAACACCTCTGATAACATAAGTTGTCACACTACTACTTCCTTTTTTCCCTTTATTGATGCAATACAAATAGAGTTTTATTTGGATTTGATTGTTACCTAAAACGTGAATACGAACATCTTGTAAGGCAACACCATGTTGATATCCATCTTGCTGAACTTCAAACACACAACCACCAGGAATAACAAATTCTTGATTGACGGAGCTCGCATTACTAAAGATTAATTCTAAGGCTAACCATTGTCCACCTGAACCTAAAACAGGATTATAATAATCTTTAACACGATTGTTAATTGGAACGGCAGCTCCAGATAAAGGTACTTCTGAATCTCCGAAACCTTTAATTTCTCCAACTAGTGATATTCCTTCAGGCAATACAAAGGGTGCTACAACTTCTAATTGGCCACCAGCATTTCCCATACCAGGAATGTTACCAGGCTCCTCTTTATTATTTGTATCACTTTTTTCACAAGAAAAAAATAGACCAGAAGATATAATTAAAATAACAATCAAGAATCTCTTACTTTTCATAACACACAGTTTAAGTTGAACAAAATTATTAATGGGAATAGGTGTAGCCTTTACTAAACAATTCCATATATTTATAAGTGAAACAACGCATGTTCCATCAAATCTAATTGGTATATACATTGCTCTATCATCTATACAATTACTCAAACTGGTAATTGTAAAAGTAATACGCTTAGTATTTTTTGGGGAACTTTATGTTATGATTAAAAAATAATACTGCAAGTCAGAATCATACATCTATAAATAATCTATGATGTATAAACTAAGCTTGGAATAAATACCATTTAGTCATCTGCAACATTAGGCAAAGAATTTATAAAAGTCCAGTCGGCTTCAGTTAGTCCTGGGCCATTTGTTATTGCCCATACAATATCCTGTATTCGTGTACAGGTTTCGTTAAACTCAACCAAATTGTCTGGCAAATAGTCACGAATGTCTATTTTTTTACCCTCCAAGGCTTGTACAAGTTGCATAATTCGATCTGAAGTTGAAACACCTATAATACGATAAGTAATTGATGGACTACTTCCTGGTTTTCCTTTGTTTATACAATATACAAACAGTTTACACTGCTTCGTCTTATTAGCTTCAATAAGAATATCGACTCTATTTATGGCTATTGCATGTTGAAAGCCTTCTGTCTGACATTCAACAACACTACCTCCTGGTAAATAGAAATTTGCCTCTTTATCGGTTGTATTTTCAATTAAAACATTCAAAATAACCCATTGTCCTCCAGAACCTACAGGATTATCAAAAGGTCCCGAGTCCACCTTAACGCCCGTAATATCATCAGCAAGAGCTGATACAAATTCAATAGACAAAGTTTCATCTGCTTCTAGGTCTCCTCCATCATCTCCCATTCCTGGAATTGGATCAGGGGCATCATTGTCAGAACTAGAACTCTTTTTCCCACAAGAAATAAATAAAATGGAAAATATAACGAAGACAATAAGTGTAAATTTAATTTTTGTCATAGCACATAAGGTTTTAGGTGACAAGTTCTTATTTAGATCTCATAAAATTAATGAATGCTCAAAATGTTATCAAAATCTATTTGACAGAATCTGTCGTAATTAATATCTATTCGATTAATAAAATTCCTTCCATGTCAATAAAACTGCATTATTTACGAATTAAAAACAGTCATTTTTTTTAGGACCTTAATTTTTGACATATGGCAAAGAAGTTTACACAAACAAGACAAACAAATGAGTTTAAAACACTGACGTGCACTAATTAACAATGGCATTATTCGTCTGTCAGTAATTCCAAGCTATTCCCATTTCCAGATATCATTGTTTAAATAATAAGACCCACTCTAAAAAAGATGAACTTCTTTGAAACAATTCTTTTTTTCTAGCGTATATGTGATCGTAAACCTCTTTTACTAGGAAATTGAGCTGAGATTTTAACTCTAGCTTGGGTTTTCTATGTTGTTATGATTATACCCAACACTAAATTCTAACTGAAATGAAAAACCGATTTCTGCATTTGCTTTCGCAAATATCAAAAGGAGATATAAAGACGTTCTTCATTAGTATTTTCTTTTTATTAT
>Ga0209379_10000686_pt1 | contig 25629 bp, 21 predicted proteins | sample tdDd001_FD_187124 | JGI IMG/M metagenome (GOLD analysis project Ga0209379, IMG submission 187124) | Marine sediment microbial communities from the Atlantic coast under amendment with organic carbon and nitrate - tdDd00.1 (SPAdes)... | ecosystem: Environmental > Aquatic > Marine > Coastal >...
AAAAAAAGTGGCACAGCAAAGCGAGCCAACTGGTTGAGTATGTACCCAATCCAAGGCACTCCATCCCACTGCCAATAAGTGAGAGCCATCTGACAGTGAAGCCCAACGATCGCAAACATTGCGATGATCCGAGCGAACTCTAAACTGGCAATTTTCTTTGTGGTTGCCATAAATACTTACCTAAAAAGTGAAAAATCGCTGAGAAATTAGCAGCTAATACCCCACTCATCGTGGTAAAAAATCAACTCATGTGCATTTGATGGTAACCAGTTTCCGAAATTCAGACCCATCTCAAATTTCGAAAATTCGTATACATTGAGTTGCTCAATGTATTGCGATCGAGAGTGTGCCTGATCGTAATATGTAGTGTTCACTTAAGAATAGAACTGGCGAGTTAAACAAATCAATAATTTATGATCTGATTTCCAGTTAAGAAAGTTAGGGGAAAGCAGTAAATTCCACTTAACAGCTAGAACTCATGGTCATTTTTCCACTTAAAACTGAAACTGACCCAAAGAGGGATGTTATTTAACACCTTTGAAAGAGAATCTAAAAGTAATTAAATAGGACTATATGTCTACCAATTTTCTATAGGGTAGCAGGAATGTTAGTGATTGTTAATTGGAGTTACCAATATTTAGTGAAAGTGGTCAGTGCGAGGGGGAAGCAGAACGTGGAGTTAGTGGGTGGTTACGAGCAGCTTGACACATTAATGGAACAATTTTGTCAAACAAAACTTCAAGTTTAGCGCTATCGATATTTGATGCTTCGGCTAAGAAAAAAGTAGGCGGCTGGTTTGGAGTAATATCGACTTTATAAATTTCAATGTACCCGTTCGGTATCGATATTTGAGCCATTTCTTTTAAAAGCCTCGATATCAAAAAGATATACCGCTCCTCAATGTGTACATCATCTAGAACTACAATGTAGGGGTAGTATATCTCGCAGATATGGCTTAATCGGAGCATGCTGTCGCAATGTTTGTTAAACAGCGCAGATTTGACGATGATCTCTGCAATATAAATATATTTTTTGACACTAAGGAAGGGTGTGAGAAGCAAATCCTATAACTCTTGAGAAGACGAAGGACTGTTTCTAATTCGAGATCTCTCAACATGCACCAGCGATTAACTAAAATATAGTTAGCAAAAAACTCCTTTAGAACTCTTTCAGGAACATATGTGTGCTTTCCATCAACTTTCTCCCCCCAAATACCAAGAAAAGCAAGGTACTGTAATTCGCTTAACCCACAAACTTTTTGAAGCCGAACCCTAGAAGCTGTGACGTAAGTGATATTGAGAAAAACCTCCTCCAACTCAGCGAGTAGAGCTTCTTTGTTGAATAACACATCATGAATACCATGTGGTGAACTATGGAGCAGGTGGCGTGGCAGCGATGATTGTGCAATTGCTTCGACGATTGCTCCTAAATCATGTCTGTCTCGTAAGTCAAATAGTGGGGATTTGTCTGCTAGTTCACGCAGTGAAATGTGATGAGGAGGCTTATCCTTTACCTTTACCGCATACCTAGTGATATTTACTATGAACTGGACGATTTCTCGAATAGAAAATAGAAAGTGATGAATCGCCTTTGGGTTATTGAGTACTTTTATGTGCTTTTGAGCGACTAAATATGCGATTGTTGCGTGCGATAAGTTAAGTATCTTTGCAACATCGTCGATGTTAATTTGCTCCCAAGCAAGTGAGCTATCGTGCAAGTATTTCTGTCTAAACTTAGATATGGCCTCTGGATATTGGGTCGTTAAGGCCGGCAAGCTAACTTGTTTTTTTTTGTATTGAATTGCTCTGCTCTAAACATTTTATCTTTGGTTGAAGCTTGTGACATAAAGCTTCAAAAAGAGAACTTGAACCACTTTGATTTTGAAAAAAATCACAACGAACACTAACCCAGTGGTCGTAGTAAGGCTGATGACTACACAGCTTATATGCCTGCTCAAATAACGTACCTAAGTTGCTTAAATTATTGGGCAAGGTACGGTATACATCATAAGTTAAATCGTAAGGTCGCAAGACATGAGTTAGTGCTTTGTAGAGCACACGAAGATAATCAGCTTTATCTTCCTCAATTAAGTTTTTTTCAATCTCTAGGTACGCAGGAACGCCTTTAGATTCAGAAGCGTAAGAATCCCATCGGAAGCCACATAGGCAGCCTTCAAAGAGGTTAGCTTTCCACGTTAATAGGGTATTGCACTTAGGACAGACGTCAATCAATCGAATGCCATGTTCTAAACAGTGTGTCGTATGGGCCAACATCCACTCTTCACGAATGTACGGTATCTTCTCTTTCATACATTCAGGGCAAACGCGTAGCTGCGAAACGCGGATGTCCATGACAGCTCTGCTACTGTCGACCGCTATGTTCAAGCTAGAGTTGAAGTAATCTCTTAATTGGTATCCCTTCATCAGAATTGTTTCTGCAAGAGCGTCAATGAATTTTGAGCTGCACTTTAAAGAAGTAAACCGAGCTGGGGTTCCTACCACGACTTGAATGTCGGCAATGGAACTAAAGCCATTCAGCCATGCTAATCGAAGGGCATAACCCTTTAGTGCTTCTCCTTTGATGGGACGACTCCTTATGGGAAAGGTTAGCTGCATCAGTTCATCTCCATTGTTTTTGGATAAAGTTGTAGGTTTCTCAAATGCCTTTTAACGCACTGAATGTCAGTAGTGAAAGGGTTTGGTAGGTTGTTACCTACTCCGTAGCTGCTAATTAGCACTCTGTCCCAAGCATCTGCAAAATGTTGCTTTTTTACTGTCATATCCGCGCTTGTTTGCTCAATAACTTGGATGAGTAAATCGTTAATATGGCGTGGTATACCTTGTGTTGCTAAACAAAGCCTCAATAGCCCATTTGTATTTTCACTCAGCTGTATTTCTCCAGCTGCATTAGTTTCCAAGCAGTTGTAGTTTGAATGAACCTTTCGTGGGAGCATTTCAAATTGAGCGTTCATGTAGTCAGCAAAATCAAGTTGGCTGTCTTCGGTTAGGCAGTTGAAAGGATTAAACGTGATAATTGATTGCATGCGGCTCATCAGTTGTTTGTTGAGACGGAGGATATCTAAAGCTTGTATGTGTCCGCACAGAACCAGAGGAATTCTTGATGAGTTCATTAGCCACTTGATCGTTCCTAGAATTTGAGGGGACTCGTTTCTCGCTTTACTTGGTAGCATTTCGTGAGCTTCATCAATAATGATCATGCCCACTTTCAACCCCTTTAGTAACTTGAGTAATCGACTTCCCTTAGCTGCGTTTCCTCCCCTAAATGGGGCAGGATCTCCTAGCCCTTCCAAAAGAGTACTAAGTAAACCGCCAGCTTTGGTTCCATTCAGAATTTCAACATATAAGACTGGAACGGGAGTCAACTCTGGAGTTGGTGCAATGGCATGTTGCCGAGTATAGTCTTGGCAAAAGAAACTTTTACCGCAGCCATGCTCTCCAACAAGTAACATTCCTTTTACTTGATTCTGGTATCTGTGCAGCCTTTGGATGGCATCTTGAGCATCTTCAAAGGCCAGGTGCTCACATACGCCTTCACTAAATTGCTCACTTTCTGTCTTTAGCTTCATTTCAGTCATTCTTTTTTCCTTGACGAATTTTGGATGGTTTACGCACCTTTTTAGGGTTGCTGCTAGGCTCTTTTGCTTTGTGTTTAGGAGCTTGCTGCTTCTCAGAGTGATCATTTGCAATTCGACCGATTTGTGAATCGACTATATCCTCTAAGTCACTAGCAGACTGACTTCCAGCGATTGCGATGGTGTGATTTGTTTTTTGTCCGGTATCACCACACTCTTTTTTACTATTTGAAGACTCGGGTTTGTCCTTCAATGAAGGGGATGGGCGAGTTAAGACACAAGGAGGCCGCTTGTCTATTGATTTTTTGTTTGCTTTGTAGACGTGAAGCGATAATCCAGCTTCAACATTAGGATGAGTGCAGGGCACTTCAAGGATTTCGAGTGTATTCGGGTTAATGACAGTTATTTTGCTGATGTCTTGAACATTGTAGAGGTAACTAACTTTCGGATTGCCTTTCTCTTCGTATGACGAAAGTTGGTTATAGAGAGTGCGCAACTCTGTTGAGTTGTAGTGTAAATTATTTTTGCGCAGTCCTTCGTGCGGGCTAATTTTGCCCGTCAGCTCTTGACCGCCGAGCGCATCAAGTTTGCTTGCATCAGGTGCTATAGCGGGACATGTTACTCTTTGCGCTGCTGCAACCGCTTGTGCTGGAGATAGACCTTCCAGCCCTCTGTGTGGGTTTTGGTGATAAACGTCGACAAGATACTTCTCGAGATTCTCTCGAAACTCTTGGTCATTCAGTTTAGCCATTTGCTGAATGGTTTTGTCGTACTGTTTTCCGTCAGAACGACGACCCATGTAACCATCGAGCTTTTTAGCGAATTGGGCTCTGAGAGTACGGTTGAATCTCTCAATGAATGGCTTTTTCCATGGGGTACCAGTCTCAGTTGTGTTATATTCACAACGCATAGTGGCAAGCAGCGATATGACTTGTTTTGCACGAAATGCAGTACCAGCATCTCCGGCAACGTAAGTCGGTATACCTAAATACTCCCACGAATTGGAGAGATAATCCTTATCTTGTTTCGGCAGTGCTACGTGCTTTAAGCACTCAATGACAGCAGCTGCTGTTTCCGAGCCTTTGCTGCTGTAGCTGATGCTGTATCCGATGATGTATCGGGTATAGACATCGATCGCTAAATAGACGGTTGGGCAACCCAAATAGACACCAGTCGCTGCATCATAGATACCGACCTTTAGATGTACAGCATCAATTTCAGCACGTTCACCCATGAACTTAGCAACAAACTTTCTTACTGCAATGCGTTTGAATTTTCTTGCAGCGTCACGTCCTTCACGTGCAATAGTAACTTCGACAGGGCATAGTTCTTTAAACAACTCATAAAAGCGAGATTTACCAATGCTACGAAGTTCGGGATACGTCTCTTGATGACGCTTTTTATAGACGCGATACACTTCCGCTTTGTCCGCCCCGTTGATCTTCAAGTATTCATCCCATATACATTGATCTGCTAAATCGAAAACGCACTCTTCAATCTGTGCTTTTCGTTTTTTGATGCCTTTAACGACGAGTGGAATCACGTTGCGATCATTCTCTACCCACTCGTTATACCAGCGGTATAGTTTCGAATCTGATGGTATTTGTGCTCCCTCGTAATCGTACTTATCCGCAACTTGCGAAATCACTTTTTTCATTGTTTTACGAGACCGAGGGTTAGTTTCGTTATCAAGCGCTAATAGATAGTTGTTCATTAGTTGCGCTTGTTCGATATGCTTTTTTTTGACTAAAGGTTGATACACTACGGGTGGAGTCTTTAGTGCAATCTTTAGCTTGCCAGCAGCATAATCAGCAAATAATTCCTTCGGCTTTTGCATGATCTTTTGCCCCTTATTGTTCTCTAGAACAATAAAGTCCGGTTCTAGGGCTCGAATTAAGTAAGATTGGTTGTGCCAACTGATGTTCATCCCTGCTTCGAGAATATAAGTACCGTTCATGCAGCTACCTCAACTGTTGTTTGACGAGTAAGTAGTTTGTGGTTGTTAAATTTAAGAGATTGGTTAGCAACTAAAGCCCACGCACAAGACGCATTTTCACCAAGCTCAAAAAACAAATGTTCAATTTTTTCTAGTGTTGGTTTATCAATGCGCCGTGCGTTGTTTAAGACTTTTTCGACTACCTTTTGGTCGAGCTTTACATCAAAAAATCGGTAAAGAAGCCTCATGTTGCTTGCTTTTTCGCCCTTACGTACATCCTTGTCGAGAATCAACTCGATCGGATGACCGATCTCACTGCTAAAGTAATCTTGTAGTTGTAAGAATTTTGCTATGAATTTTGGTTTTTGGGCCTTATTCAAAGGCTTAATTTCAAGAAACTTACATGTCTTGTCGTGATAGATAACGAGCACATCAGGGGTGTATCGCGTGCTTTTTCCGTTAACCATGTATGTAATACTGCATGGTTGTGTCACGTATTTGAGAATTCTGGGATCGAATTCCAAAAAGAGCAGTGCGTCAGCTTCAAGACGACTTTCGCACGGCATCATCGCTCGATTTTTTCGTGAGTAAAAAGCGATGGTAGGTTTAACTTTGCTTGTCTGGTCAAAATTCCGTGTCTGCATATTTCGTTCCTCTTCTCGTTCGTGAAACTTTGTGTTTATGACTCGCTCATACTTGTAAAAATTGTACATAAAAAGCAAAATTTCAAACTCAAATCTGAGCATAACTTAATGATATTTAATATGTTTTTAATTATTAAGAATGTCAGTATTTGAGCGTTCAATCGTCGTGTTATTTTTAAATTGGATAAAGTGTTTGAGCTTTTTTCAAAGCTTCTAATATGGATAACTAAAAGGTCACAAACTTCGGACAAAGTAATTTAATTTTTTATTTCAAGTGGATAATTGGAGACCTGATGCTCAAGGAGGAGACGAAGAATACAATGCAAGAAACGAGAGGAATGTCATTAGAGCAAGTAGAGATCGATGAATTCTCAGTTGCGGTTTTTGAAGCAAGAGAGTCTGTCAAAAAAAGTGCCCAACGTATTGTGAAAAGAAAGCTCAGATCGTTTATTGGCGATAAATCAACAGAGTACGTTCAGATGGCGGAGGATTTTCTCTCTTTTGCGACAATAAGACTTTTAGAGGGAATTCGTGCAGAAAAAACGGAAAAAACTATCACGCCTGAGCAACGGCACACGCGTCAGATGCAATTGTGGTACAAATATAAAACAGACAAGGACTATCTCAAAAAATACTTACACACCGCGGTGACAAGTGCTTGCTATACGCGCATGCGACGGTGGTCTTTAGATATGGAAGAGATGCTTTCAAATGAAGATGACGGGCATGATAGTAAATTACTATCAGAGACTCGTACTAGGGAAATTGATAAAACCCCTGCATTAAGGGCTCGCGATTCTAGACCAAACGACGATGGACAGTCAGACGAAGAGTGGCTTGTCAGTAACTCAAGCCTTCTTCGAGTGGACGGAGACTTTAGTGGTGTAGATACGAACGACTTACTTGTTTTTTTTGAACAAAAGAAGTTAAGCAGAGAGGAGCTTCACCTTATTTTGTTAAAACTGTCAGGTGAGAGTATCGAGGATATAGCATCACTTTCGAACGAGAAGAGTACGACAGTACAGAAGAGGTATCAAAGAGCGTTAGAGAAGTTGGGCCTTACCGCAAAAGAGATGAAATATGTTTAGAGCCAAAATCGGCTTTTCTATCTTCTGTTTAGTTACTCCAAAACGAAGCTGAATATTTTAGTCAATGTCTACAGTAACTCTGAACGCAATGTTACGAAATTTGGAGAAAAATAAGATGTAATTCTTCTCCAAATTGTTGCTTCAATCTTTGAAAGTACGACCGCTTTCTAATTCTTAGTTTTTACTAGTATCCATCAATAGCGGGGTGATAATCTGGCACTTCATAACGCTCTTCATCGTAGTTAAAATTGATAAATAGATTTCCATCAAGCCAGATTATATCGGAACAGGAAAATGAACTTAATGAATACTCATTTGAACGAGGGAAAAGACATTCTTTAATCAAATCATAAGCGACTTCTACTTCCCAAGGAGTATCACTTAAAAGCTCTACATATAGAGAGTGTACGGTACAGCGATATTCTAATTTGAAACTTCGATCACTTATCTCTTTTTCACCTAAAATTCTTGCCCCGTGTCGTTCTACAAAAACTTTCTGCAAAAAGTCATCCAGCAATTTAACTTTGTCAGTTACATACTTTTTACCGTCAATCACTGTCAGAATGTGAACTTCACTTCTGGGATCTAAGGTGAAAACCAAGCTGTGCTTTTGATTTGGGTTACGCTGTTTTCCGTGGTTACCCATAGCCTTTGCATAAGTATTATTAACACCATCAGTACCCAAATTGGCGTTGACGATATCGGACTGATGATTTTTATTTTTCTTAGCTGATTGAAGGGCATGTAAAGAAGGAAATCCTTCCTCTTTAGCTGCTAGTTCTAAAGCTTGAGAGTAAGAAATATTAGAGTTACGTTGTATATGACGAGCTTGTTTTTTGAGTTTTGTTTTGAGAGTTTTTGAGATATTACTAGACATTTTGACTCCTTGTATTTATTAAATCATCAAAATCCATCCCTAATTCTGTGACTATCAACATACAAAAATCTTTGTCTGTAATTTAATAGAAAGAATTATTTTTAGTGGTCCTCGAAAGGTGTTCGCCATTGGGATGAGCTGGTTTCCACAAAACCGATGACATAGTAATAAACAATTGCCTATAAATCAAAGGGTTTAAATTCTTTTAGCCTAAGTTGCTTATTAAGCTTGATTCCTTTAGCGTGAGGACTAGGACTTAATCAATTTAGGGCAACCTGCCAAATCTAGTAACATCGAGGTAACGAAACTGACAGATTTCATTCAGGCTAATTCATGTTAACCAAGGTGCCCGTTACTCATCTTGCTGAGCACTACTCTCTTGTAGTAGGTTCTTAAGTTTACCTAGTATTGCGCTAAGCTCTTCATAACCTCTATCACCACAGAACCCATCTCTTTCAGCTTGTGTTAGATGAATTAGTATCTCTAGCTCTCGTGCAGTTAGCTGTTTCATTCTTTTCCCCAATCATTTCGTTTCGACTCTATTATAGACCCTTGCTCCTTAATTGATATTTTCGGACGAAGTGCTGGTGTTCTTGAGCAGTCTGTATTCGCTAAAATATTGCTCATGTTAGTGTTCAGTATTTTATGCTGAAATAGTATCTTTTATCTGTTACAAGTCACTTCGGGACAAAAGCGCCTTAGTGCTAATAATCTAAAAAGTATGTACCTCATTGTGAGCTAGTCTTGAATTCCTAACCTCTTTTTTTTGTCAGTTCTTGACCTACTATCCCTTGAAGCACATTATGACTTTAGTTGTATATTTTGGGTTATAAAGAGCTATTGTTCAATTTGTGATAAAAAACGTAGTTAGACGGAACAATTACAGAGCAGTCAATACTTTACTAAGTAATAGTACTCTTAAATAAAGTGGTACGGAGAAGAGATAGTGAACGATTATAAGGACTTCCTTGGCGACAGCTACAATGAGGAAAATGGCGAGTTTGATCACCAAAAGGCTAAAAACAAGGCTTTAAACGAAAAAGAAAGATGCAACATCATCATTTGTGGTGCTAGCGGTGTGGGCAAAAGCACTTTGATTAACGCTATTTTTGGTGAGGACGTGGTGAAAGCAGGTGTAGGAAAGCCTGTCACCCAGCATCTTGAAAAGGTTTCCATTCCTGAAAAAGGTATTTGCCTTTGGGATACCAAGGGTATTGAGGCCGAAAACTATCAAGGCACAATGGAGTCACTAAAAAAAGAGTTCAGCCAAGCTATTGATAAAGCTAATGACGACAGAGATCTTCCACATATAGGCTGGGTTTGTATTAAAGCTAGCAGCGATCGAGTTGAAGACCGTGATCTCACCTTGATAGGTATTCTCGCTGAACGTAAGATTCCCGCGATCGTAGTGTTCACACGTGTGACAGGTAAGGCCGAGAGAGAGTTTGTTGAAGAAGCTAAGCTTATCATCGACAAAAAATATAGTGATTTTCTACGGGGAGCATATGTTTCCGTCAATTCCGTCCCCTACGAAATTGATGAAGACATTGTAGTAAAGGCCAAAGGGCTTGAATCACTGATTGAAGTAACTGAAGCGCGATTTCCTGAGGGCAAGAAGTCGGCAAAAATCGCTTTTCTTAAAGCACAACGTTTAAAAATGGAAAAGCGCCTTGAGGCAATGCAAGAAGGAGCTAGAAAAGTGGTTCACGTAGCTTCTCTCTCTGCGGGAACCGCAGGTGCTTCACCTATTCCCGGTTCTGATGCCCCAATCATTGCGGCGATACAAAGCGCTATGATCTATAAAATTAATACCGAGTTCGAACTAGATGCAGATAATTCAAAAATGACATCGGTATTAACTGGAATTATGGGGACTACGGCATTAGCTCAAGTAGGGAAAGCACTAGTGTCTAATGCTCTGAAATTCATTCCCGGTGCTGGCACCCTGATCGGCGGCACTATTTCTGCTGCGACCGCGGTTAGTATCACGGAAGCTGTCGGCCATGCTTACATTGCCGTATTAGAATATTTCTACGACAAGGATACTGGGGAAGTCGTTTTTCCTGAGAACTCAGACCGAATTTTATCTGTCTTTAAGGAAGTGTTTAGCTATAAGAAATAACCCCCTCCCATATTGAGAAACGTCGAGCAGTTTTAGGCTCAGTTCGGACATCGTAGCGTAAGAACTGAGCTTTACCTATGCAAGCGCTCAAGGCCCCCATACACTCCCCCTAATACTAATGATATGTCTTCAGATAAATCGAGCTAGCAAATTCTGGTCAGAGACGTCTTATGTATTGCGTTTTGTCTAAATCAATAGGCTCACTAGCATGGTGTAGTAATGCTATGAAATTGGCTCTCCCTCACGGCGTGCACTAGGGAAAAGGACGTCGGTTGGTGTCAACGAGTTTTGAATGATCCACGGTGACAACGTTTACTATATCTTTGGCGTGATTTCGAAGTGTACTTTTTGCTGAGCTTTCTGTTGTTTAACTATGACTCTCGACATTACACAACCGCTGCGGCTGACGTCTCGCACTTATTATCTGAATTCGGGAGTAACAGGCCTTCGGGACAAAAGCGCCTTAGTGCTAATAATCTAAAATATTTCTGCCTCATTACTGCTTTGAGCTGTTACTCATAACATTGCTGAGCTGAGTCTAGCTCTTTGGAGAGGAAAGCCAAGCTGCCAGATGATCTGGCATCGAAATGGACTCCCTAATTGGAGCCTTATTTGTATGGAACTCTACATATTAACCTTAACTGAGTAACCCAAGGCTCTCAGTGCCTTGTTGGTTCGACCATTTCTAGGTGGAGTGTCTTCAGGTCTTGCCCATCCTGCAACTTCAGCGATTGAGTTGATACCATAGTGACTAAATCTGTACTCTGGATCCTTACCTGCTAGGTAAATCCGTTCCCACATCTGATCTGCTTTCCCACCATACAAAACGAACTTTAGAAGATCAGCTACAGTCTGTCCCTTTTCATTGCGTTGAGCCATTAGCCATTCGGTAAATAGGGGGAGCCTTTCATTTTTGGCAAGAGACTTCGCATGTGGTTTCCCGAGTGATGCCGTACTCATCTTGATTAGATGGTCCATGGTTGCATGAGTTGCCCTCAGTATGCCTGTTAGCTCGCTCTCTGTTAGGGAATCAATATTGGCTTTATTTAGACTTTTTCTAATCAGGGGAGCATAGTCGTATAAGTTTATATCTTCATGTGAAGGTGGTGATGGAAGTTCTTTCCACCATGTTAGCATATCAAGAAGTGCAGCTTGAGGGTTCTTGCTGTTAGTCTTGTGGTAGCTTTCATAGGGGTAAGTATTGTCCTTCTGTTTGACTTGGTTGTAATAGTAGGCATGTAGAAATTGGTCCACTTGCCAATATGCAGGGGTATCTTCACTAATCCAGTGAGGTCTGTAGTCGTTAATTTGAGATGCGATATTTCGGATATAAGATAACGTGCTATTCCATTCCATACGGAAATTTTCTTTGCGTTTGTCCTTGGCTTTCTTGTCTGAAACGAAACTAGGACCTTCCCAGAGTGGTACTTTACGTTTGGGAGCTTTAGCTCTCTCTTCTTTCTCTTTTTCTCGTTTCTGTTTGAGCAGCAACTTCTGTTCATCAATGATCTCTTGGGTTAGCTCAAAGGCTACGTCCAATTGTTCCAAACCATCAAAGAACTCTTCCAATTGCTCTAGCATACCGGACTCGTTTAGGTCGCTCTCACTAAAGAATACACCAGCTTCTATGTTGCCGTTCCATGCTCGATCAGTGAGGTTAGCTGAGCCAACATAAGCACCGTATCCTTTCCACCAGATGACCTTGCTGTGTAGGCAGTCCGGAATCAATTTACAGAATATATTGTTCTTAGCATTCGCAAGCAGCTTGCTAAGGAAACTAGGTGCAACTGGTACTGTTTGGTCATAGCGCATCCAGATATCTAGTCGATACTTGTTGTTGAGACAGTGCTGTAATAGCTGTGTTCTATCGTCTCCGTATGCGATAGCTGCTACCACACCATCAATCTCTGTTCCTGTTGGTGGAAGTAGAGACCTGAAATACTCACGGTTCAAACTGTTTGCTACTAGTTTCATCTTGCTCATTGCCTTAGTTGCTACTCACTGCATTAAACATACATCGTTTAGTAAAGAGTGAGCAAACGTAAGTCTTTGTTATGTTGACCACTTTATAGATTGGAGGCTCAGTAATTCGAAGTTAAATAGACGTGAGTAAAAAGTGGCCACTTGGCTGTGAATTAGACCTAAACCAAGGGACTGTCTTCATCCTTACGCTCCAGCAATACTGAACAATCATCTAAGCGAAACTTGCCATACTTCAGTTGATTCATTCTTTGCTAAATTAGCAAGGACGCAACTCAGAAATGTCCAAATCTGAGCCAGCCTACAGTTGACCGACATTGTGATCGCCAAGTTTAAAAGAAAAAAGCCCCTCAAAGATACAACCCAATATGTCTATGTTAAGTATGTCTATTAGACGATGAAGCAGCACCTTAACTAGGGCTGCTCACGAGAATGCTCTTAATTCAACGCCGTAATTATTATCCCCACCGGCGTTCTGCAATAGCAGCTACATCATATTCAAACTTGTTTTCAGAGAATGTTAACCTGCCAAAGTCCTTACATAATGTGTCAATAAAGACATCGCTTTTCAGTACAGTTTTGATAGGCACTGGAACAACATCATCATCATGGAAATTACTTAGGGATAGGCCATAGCACTCAAAAGCATGTCGCTCTTCATCACTTAGAGATGATTTCATTTTATGTTCGAAAACTCTTCCATAGAGCCAGCATTTGATATTACCAAGCGAAAACTCAACCATTGGCTCCCCAAAATGAGAGTGATCTTTCTTATCATTAGCTTTCATCATAGCGTGAAGAGTTAGTACAAGAGATACACTGTAAGATTTACTACCAATTTCTATTTCTGGATTCCCGTACTCACAACTATGATCAGGGCCAGACAATTCATAGCTCTTTTCTCTTCTTATTTTTGCTGCATCGAAGAACTCTTCCCGTAGGTAAGGATGAGAATGGGCTGTGCCTATGTATTGATGCTGCTCGCCAAACACTTTTGCAATGTCTTTTTTAAGTCTGAGAGAATCAGCACTGAATTCAACTGAAGACCTTGTGCGTTTGGCAGAAGTCTCAACTGAAACATGTTTAACAGTACATTTAAACGGCTGTGATTTATTTATGTATCCCCAGAGTAGAGCGCCAGTCTCAACGGACACACGTTTACTTCCTTGGTGTTTGACCGCATACGCTTCTAAACCTGCCATGATTAACTCAAATACTGCACTTTTCGTTACAGAAATAGTTGCTGTCATTGATTTTCCTTTCTAAGTGTCATTTAACTGCTCGATGAGGCATGTAGTAGTGCATTAAATAGAATACTTAATGTGATTTTCAAGTTTGCTTTGATAACGCTCATACAGCGCATCCCATACGTCTTCACCAACCATTGTTAAAGGTACATACTCGTCGAAAATAACACCGTTATCGTCTGGGTATGCAAGTGCGGTGTAGGCATGAGAAGGAGGAGCTTCCTGAAGTTCCAACCAGCATTCGATACACTCCCTTTTGAACCATTCTTTTTTAATTGGCTCTGGGTCATCGTCCAGAAGGTGAATTAAGTTTGGAGTTTGATGGAATGGATGAGCTTGGCTCTTTGCATCAAAAAGATAACTGGTTAAGAGAGCGATCGCCCTTCCATCCCAAAGTCTGTATCGATGATATCGGTTCACATAATGCTCTTTCACTTTATCTAGCAGATGGTACTCAGAAAAAGCATATACTTCACAGTGGTGAACTGACGGTACGCTTGGGATTGGGTCTACATCATAGAATCGTCTATGACCGAACTGACTGTGAAGAGTAAGTTTTTCGGCGATCGATTCAGGCGAACCTCGCAAAATGATATCGTTGACTAGTAGTTTTTGCGATGAGTTGGCAATGTCGCGGGCAAGATTGTTTACAATATTCGAAGCCTCTGATTTTACCTTTTCTCGCATTTTGACACTTAAGTAACCTTGACCTGCGATAGGCATTCCGTCTTTCTTTTCTGGGATATATTCATGAGAAGAAAGGCACACCTGAGTTGACCAATTTATCGAAGCTACAGCTGCCTGTTGGTCCAAGTCCACATTTAGGTATTTACAAAAGAAGGCAAGGTGCTCTTTGAAACCCTCAATAAGCTCTAGCCTTTCATTTTCGAGTTCTTCGAGTTGCTCGATAGAGATTTCTTGGTAACCCGTATATGACATAGCGTTCTTCCTAGTAATGCATTTTGTTGCACTAATATATACTCACTTCTGAGAAAAATCTGACGTTTTTGACTAAAACTCAAGTCGTTAGTTGGATCAATCTAGCGGTGAATCTCCTGACTTAGATTCGCTCAAGTACGAAGTGGATATAAGAAACCTCTTGTTGGGTAGATTGTTACTTAATCGCTCTGCCTCAAAGCTTCCAATACCTGGCTACTCCCATAAAGTCGTATATAGAACGAAGGTTCTCTTCTGCTTCGGGGTTCTCATATGCCCTTAGCCAACGAACTTCAATCTCAAGGTAGGTTGCCCACGCGACTGCCTTTTTAAACCCTCTATAATCCTTTACTTTAGCGCAGCTCTCAATATATTGATTTACAAGCAGATACTGCTGATTTCCTGCCACATAACGCGCAAGTTGGAAAGCCTGTGAGTAGTGTAAGTGAGCATCGCCAAAAGCTTCCTGTCTGTAGTAGTAAGTAGCGGTTGCCCACTCTACGAGCCAATTAAGTGAGTCATGCAATTTGGCTGACTCAACTTCTTTTTTGTAATCATGAATATCGTGTAGGGATACCGGCCGATTTTTTAAACTGAGTCCACGTATAAATAGCTCTGGGAACATCGTTGGTATCCACTCTTTCGGGCTGTGCTTGGTTTGATTCATTGGGCTGTAAATATTTGATGCGCCCAGATTATTGATCAAAAGTTTGATTTGGCTATGTTTACCAAGCTGAGAGCTATTTCTCTTTAAATGAATTTCAATTTTTGGCCATAATTTCATTAACTTATCGGCACGTAGCCACCAAAAATGATGAGTAAGGTCATGCCATGCTTGTATATATTCCGAGCGCTTAGAAGGGGCGGCGATTAGTGCATTCTGGATATCTACTTCAAAGCTCGATGTTTCTATTTCATAGCGGCGGTACTGTTTTTTGATATCTCGAAGCAATTGAATCATAAAACCTTCACCATAACTCTTTTGAATCGATTTGGAGATATATGTAGCCAACCTGCTTACAAAAAGCATCATTTTGTAGCACTTATACTGTGTTGTATTTTTATCAAAGCAATAAGATGAAACTGCCAATGATTCATTCAAATTTTTGATTAGTGCATGGATATTTGGCAACTGTTTACCACTAGTCCACCGTTGTGCATTTTCAAGGTTGCGTTCACATTTCTTATACTTCTCAACAAGTTCACTATCAAACTGATAAGAAGGTTCGTTGTTTATAGGGTTGTGAAATCGAGTTTGTGACACACCTTGAGAGGAATAGATCCATTGCCATACTTTGGTCAGAGGAAAACGCCACTCATTACGATGATGATCGTACTCAGGTAGCCACCAAAACGTATTATCAGGCAGCTCATTGTTGAAATGGTTTACTTGGAAGGCAAGCCTATTTTTAAACAGAGAGGTGAGGACTCGATCAATCAACCTATTCGGGATGATCCATCTGATATTGTTTTCGAGAGAAAGGTACGTCCCATCGCCACGTACCAAGTCTTTATACTGTGCAAGCGCATCTTGTATCGAAGCCATAAATGCTAAGGTCAGCTTCTCATCTTCTATCAATTCATAAAGAATATTGGAGAAGGTATCCAGCACATCATCGAGCTGCGAGTCAATTTTTGAGTCTTCTTTAGCGAGCCTTTCGAGGCTTTTTTGAATGGTTTTTTTATGTTTTTCATCCTCGATAATCGAAGTTTGGTCGTGTTTCTGTGGGAGAATTCCGGTTGCGTTAAAGAGTTCTTTAACGACTTCACCTATCGTTGGAAAACGGTATTGTTTAACTTTCATAATATTTTTATGGGCCTGAAGACAGGCCCGGTGTTTATTCGCCTAGCCTTTCTTCGAAGGTGCGTTTCCTCGACCTCCCCCAGATTTGTTTCCGGTTGTTGAGGGCCAGTTGCCGCCATTACCTGGGTGACTTGATGAACCGCGTCCGCTTTTACCATTTGCCATGTAATATTTCTCCTTTAAAAATCAGCCATAACAATTTGTTTAGAGCCACACAATGTGAACTCGGAGAACAGCGTAACTGTGCCATCAGCTATTCACTACCTGCGTTTTGGCGACACGTAGTGTTCAGAGTTATCGCTAGGCAACTCTTTCACTTTTTCAAGTTACCATGATGTGCTCCTTACTTCATAAAAATCACTATTAAGTAAGGCAGAAATCAAGGTAAATCGCTTGGTTACTGGTAGAATGCACGCAATATTTTCGAATCAAAGAAAACCGAAATGAATCAACAAGAACAACTATTCCTGAAAGAGCTTGAAAGCAAGCTCTGGACAGCGGCAGACAAGCTGCGTTCAACGTTAGATGCAGCACAATACAAACACGCCGTACTTGGCTTAATCTTCGTTAAATACGTTTCTGATGCGTTTAAGCTGCGTCAGGAAGAGATCAAAGCAGATCTTGCTAATCCAGATCACGAATACTATCTAGACCCTGCTGACTTCTCAGAAGAAGAGTTGGCAGCCGAGATCGCCGTTGAACTTGAGCAACGCGACTTCTACACCGAGAAGAACGTGTTCTGGCTACCAACCGAATCTCGCTGGCAGTTCCTACAAGACAACGGCCCTCGTGTTATTGGTGGCGCTGATCTTGAGATCGACGGTAAGGTTAAAAAAATCACTTCTGTTGGTCACCTGATTGATAACGCTCTTGAGGGTATCGAGCGTGACAACCCGAAACTGAAAGGTGTGCTGAACAAGTCCTACTCTGCTTTGAAGATTGACCAAGCGAAGCTGAACGAGCTTATCAACCTGATTGCTACCATTCCGTTTGATCACAACTCTCTAAACAGTAAAGATATCCTTGGTCACGTATACGAATACATGCTTGGTCAGTTTGCTCTGGCTGAGGGTAAAAAAGGCGGTCAATTCTACACGCCAGCGTCCATCGTATCGCTGATTGTTGAGATGATTGAACCGTTTGAAGGTCGTGTGTATGACCCAGCAATGGGATCAGGCGGTTTCTTTGTTCAATCAGAGAAGTTCATTGAGCGCAGAGCTAACCAAAAAGAAATCGACCCCCTGACGCAAAAACAAAAAATTTCGATCTACGGTCAAGAATACAACCACACCACATGGCAGCTAGCAGCGATGAACATGGCGATCCGTGGTCTGGATTACGACTTCGGTAAAGAGCCTGCGAGTACCTACACTAACGTACAGCACCCAGATTTACGTGCTGACTTTATCATGGCGAACCCGCCGTTCAACATGAAAGAGTGGAACACGGGTGTTGATGATAACGATCCTCGCTTTAAATACGGCCAACCGCCAGCAGGTAACGCGAACTTCGCGTGGATGCAGCACATGCTTCACCATCTTGCTCCTGAAGGCTCTCAGGCACTTCTGTTGGCAAATGGTTCTATGAGTTCAACCACCAACAACGAGGGCGAAATTCGTAAAGCGCTTATCGAGAACGATCTTATCGAGTGTATGGTTGCGCTGCCGGGTCAATTGTTTACCAACACCCAGATCCCCGCGTGTATTTGGTTCCTAACCAAGAACAAGACCGCTCGCACCGATAAAGCAGGTCGCAAACTGCGTGCTCGTAAAGGTGAAGTATTGTTTATTGATGCTCGTAACCTTGGCTACATGAAAGACCGCGTTCTGCGTGATTTCACTCGTGATGATATTCAGAAAGTTGCTGATCTTTACCATGCGTGGAAAACTGGTGCAGAAGTGAATGGCATCGTTTACGAAGACCAAGCTGGTTTCTGTAAATCGGCAACGCTTGAAGAAATCACCAAGCATGATTTTGTATTAACTCCGGGGCGTTATGTTGGTGCAACTGAAGAGCTAGATGACGGCATTCCATTTGGTGAGAAGATGGCTGCGCTAACCGCTAAGTTAAGCGAGCAGTTTGCTGAGTCAGCAACGCTCGAGGCAGAGATCAAGAAGAACCTAGCGGGGTTGGGTTATGAGTTGTAATTGGTCTGAATTCACTGTAGCTGATTTGGAAAAGAAAAGGCTAGTTCTTGTTCAAGATGGGAATCATGGAGAGTATCGCCCAAGGAAGGATGAGTTTGATATCGATGGTATCGCATTTATCCGAGCTGCCGACTTTTGCAATGGAACTTTAGATTTTACTGGAGCAGAAAACATAAATGATGTTGCTTTTCAGCGTATAAGGAAAGGGATTGGCAAAGATTTAGATACTATTCTTTCGACAAAAGGTACGGTTGGTAAGATTGCGTTTGTTCCAGAAGACTCTCCTAAATTTGTCTGCTCACCCCAGACAACATTTTGGCGCTCGCTGGATCACAATTTTCTTCATCCACAATATCTTTATTATGCGCTTCAATCTAAGCACTTTGTGAACCAGATTTCATCAAGAAAGGGTGAAACTGACATGGCTGACTATCTGAGTCTAACAGCACAAAGAAGCTTATCGTTATTAATACCAGACATATCAATCCAAAAACAGATTGTTGCTCAGTTGTCGGTCATAGACGCAAAGCTTCAACTAGGTGCGCAAACCAACCAAACCTTAGAGCAAATGGCGCAAGCCATCTTTGAGTCATGGTTTGTCGATTTCGACCCAGTCAAAGCTAAGATGAATGCTGAACAGCCAGAGGGTATGGATGCAGCCACTGCCTCGCTATTCCCTGAAAAGCTCGTTGAGTCTGAGCTGGGTTTGATACCTGAGGGTTGGGAAGTAAGCACCTTATCAAGCTTGATTCAGCTTACTGGTGGCGGAACTCCAAAGCGTTCGGAAGAAACATATTGGAATGGTGATATCCCTTGGTTCTCAGTTAGAGACGTACCATCGGGAAGCAATGTATTTGTTGTTGATACCGATGAGAAAATTACCGAACTTGGTCTAAATAAATCCTCGACTAAGTTGCTTCCGAAAGGGACAACAATTATCACAGCTCGTGGTACGGTCGGTAAACTAGCCCTAGTCGGTACTGACATGTGTATGAACCAGTCTTGTTATGGCATTCGAGGTAAAGAGGTTGGTGATTTCTACAATTACTTTAATTTGAATGAGGCGGTAAGCACTCTTCAACGCAATACTCACGGGGCTGTCTTTGACACGATCACTACCAAGACATTTGATACCTACTCAATGGCATTTAGTGGAATTGAGCTTGCTAATAAATTTGACGCATTAGTTGCTCCTCTCCTCCAAAAGATTGAGGCAAATGTACGCCAAAATATAGAGCTTTCAACTCTACGTGACACACTGCTGCCTAAATTGTTGTCAGGAGAATTAATCCCAAGCTCGATGGTGGAGGAAGTATAAGTGACCTCAGTTTCATCAATTGAAGAGCATTACGAAGAGCAAGAAGAAAAATATTATCTAAATCTCCCTGTTTGGCCTGAGTTTAAAGTACACAATAAAACCATTGATGGAATGATACCGTCATGCCGATTAGAGTCTTGGGAAGATTTTGATCAAGTGGTAAAACACTACTGTGATAACGATGCTGAAGGAAACTATGTATTTAGGGGGCAAAAACACTATACGTGGCAGTTGGAACCAACATTAGATCGATTAGTTAATGGTGCTGTAACTAAAGATATTGCAGAGAAGCAGCTACATAATTTTCGTCTTTCGACTAGAGGACGAATTAATGATAAAGCAATATTGAGCAGTGATAGTGAACTGTGGGCATTAGGTCAACATCATGGATTGGCGACCCCTCTGTTGGACTGGAGTCGTTCGCCTTATGTTGCTTTATTTTTTGCTTTTGAAGGTGCAGATGATCCTACATGGATAGAAAATAGCGGAGAGTCGTCAAACTACAGCAGAACGATATTTGTATTGAATAAGTCTTTTATACAAGCCCTTGCGGGTACTGGTAGGTCAGAAGATGGTTCTGTTCTCAAAATTGTTGAACCATCAATAGATGATCACGGGCGACTTGTTAATCAGGCGGGATTATTTACCTTTTCACCATATGGTGAAACATTAGAGTCTGAATTAGAGCGTCACTTAATAGAATTTGGCGTAGATACTAATAAGGATGAAGAACTTTCGGAATACATTTGCCGAATTCACATCCCTAATGATGCAAGCACTAGAAATAGTTGTTTAAAAAAATTACATAAGATGAATATTCATCACGCAAGTTTGTTCCCAGATTTGATAGGTGCCTCTGGTTATTGTAACGATCTGATCCGTGAAGCATTATTAGCACGCCAGCCTAAGAAAGAAGAAAGTGAGAACAAGGTAATACCTCAACCTCCGTTAACATCAGTACCAACGTCGTCTTGGGAAAAACATAGGCTTGAACCCACTAATACAAAGGTAGCTTTGCTTGAGTCACTGGTCGTTGATGAGTCAATTCGTGGACAATTTTCAGCAGAGGACTTGGGGAAAGTTATTACTGACTTACTCTCATTCATAAACGAAAAAGCAGGCGTCGATTGGTATAAAAAAGATGCCACCTTAGCTCGTTTAAGAAACATGATTCGCAGAGATTTAAGAAAACTGAATTTTCCTGACGATTTTATTTCACCAGCAGCAAATGCAGTGATCTCTTCTGCTGCTGAAATGAGTGAAGCAGCAGAAAAAGAAGGGGCAAGTAAAGATGGTACTTTCTAAATTGCTTTCGGGCGAAATCGAGTTAAACCTCGCTGAGGTTAACGCGAATGACTGAACAACTATTGACTGCCATTGAGTCTGGTAATTTGGCGTTATTGAATGATGTGCTTGAGCAACAGCCAGAGTTAGTTAACACCGTCTTTGCAGAACTAGAAGCAACGCCGTTTGAGCTTGCTTTGAAAAATGGGTTTTCGGCACTCGCCGAGAACATCATTAACAGTGACGGTTTTAATATCAATCATGCAGGTCATAACCCACTTCGGTTGGCGATTGAACTCGGTTTCTTGGATATTGCTAAAGCACTGTTACACAAAGGCGCAAACCCGAACTATCGACCACAACAAATGAGCAGCGCATTGTTGCTTTGTTTAGACAATGAATATTTTGAACTCGCTGAGTTGATGGTCGAAAAAGGCACTGAAGTTAACATCCGTAATGACAAGGGCTGGACACCATTGATCTGGGCATCAATGAAAGGTCGGATCAAAGCGGTTGAGTTTTTGCTTAAGCACGGTGCAGCCGTCGATGTTTGTAACAACGATGGTTGGAATGCGGTAACGGGCGCTTACTTCAAACAACGCATAGAGATAGTAGATAAGCTACTCGCTAAAGGAGCGGTGTTCAGTGCGAAGTATTCAGAAGCCGCCATGCTGTCAGCATATCAAAGTGGGCACATCAACATCGCGAAGAAGCTGCTAGCTGATGGTGTGAATCCTGATGTTGAAAACGAAGATAAAGAAACGATGCTGATTATCGCCATTACTAAAGGTGATGATGAAATGACCAAAGCGCTCGTTGCTGCTGGTGCGAATCCGAACACAAGAAATAAAGATTCACATCCAGCGTTATCTTTGTTAGCTCAAAATGGCAAAAATGAACTCATTGCATTGCTAATTGATAAAGGTGCAGATGTCAATCTTCAGAGTAAGTCTGGTCGCACCGCTGCTTATTGGGCTGCTACTTATAATCAGTCATCTACGCTAGGACTATTGCATAGCAAAGGAGCTAACCTTGATTTGCAAAATGAAGATGGGTGGTCCCCTTTGATGGTAGCGGCAGATAAGGGTTACCTTGAGTCCGTCACTCGACTAGTTGAGCTTGGAGTAAACACTGAATATAGAACCCGAAAGGGGAATACTGCCCAAGATATTGCAAAAATTAATCGTCCAGAAAACAAATACGGTGTGATACAGAGCAGTTTCGTAACAATTGTTGAGTTGCTATCAGGAACGCGCCAGCAATGATTGCTCAAAGCTCAGTGTATGATGCAGTCCGCCGAGGCTATAACGAGCTTGAACTCGCAAGTAACGACGAAATCCTTGATTACTTTGCTGATGTTAACCCCGACGCTATGTCAGGGCATATCAGCAACATCAAGGGTATTGTCTTTGAGCAAGAAGTTGTTACTGCACTCAATGAGCAAGGTATGGATGCCATGCTCTTTGAAGCCACTAACCATCCCGTTTCTGATATTGCATTAATGAGTGATGGTGACATTGCGGCTGAAGTGCAATTAAAAGCGACCGACAGTGTTGCTTATATCAACGAGACATTGGCTGAAAACCCAGACATCCCGATTATTGTCACAAGCGAAGTCGCAGACGGCTTGGAGAGCACCATGGTAATTGACTCTGGAATTGATAACGTTGCTTTAAATGATGCGGTGTCAGAGGTATTAACGGGTGAAATAGCCAACCATGTCGGTGAATCTGTAGTCAGTGACGTTGCAAGCGAGGGGCTGGCAGAACTTGTAGCCGATGTAGCCTTGCCAATTAGCCCTATTGGTATTATCGGTGCCTTATTTGGATTACCATTTTTGTAAGGATGAGTGATGGCGATTATCTATCCGTCATTAGAAAATATATCGCGTTTAAAAGTAAAACCAACCGAAGGAGAGTTTTGGATAGTTAACTATTTAAACGAAAACTTAGATGAAAGCTATGAGGTTTTTTTCAACCCTTTTTTGGACGGTGACAGACCTGACATTATCATTTTAAAAAAAGATGTTGCCATTTTTGTTATTGAAGTAAAAGACTATGAGCTGAAGAACTACAATGTTGATAGTTTTAACAAGTGGTCGGTAGTAAGCCACCAAGGTAGCAACCCGATATCATCGCCACAGTCACAAGCATTTACCTATAAAAATAACTTATATCAACTACATTTGCCCGTCTTAGGTTTGGGTTATTTGTCTAATCGTAATTTTTTTAATCTAGTTCAGCCATTAGTGTATTTCCATAAAGCGGATAAATCTGAAATCGATGGTTTTTATAAAAAAGCTGAAAATGAAAATAGAGAAAGTGCCAGACTTTTATTTGAACAAAAAAAAGCTAATAAAATCTCGATTGAACAATACAATCGAAAAGCCGATGGTATTGATTCAAGCAGGAAGAAACTGGGCAGAGACAAGGCGATGTCTTATGGCTCTGATATGTTGCCAAATTTAGTACGTAAGATTAAGAGCTATGGCACCCACGTTCTTTTTGATGAGCGTGTGTATGATGACTTTAAACGACGATTAGAGCCTTGTGATCACGTACTAAAACAAGGTAAGAAAATTCCCTTAGATGCAAAACAGGAAAAGTTGATCGTAAGTTCGGAATGCAAAGAAAAAATTAAAGGTGTTGCTGGTTGTGGTAAAACAACAATCATCGCGAATAGAGCAGTAAACGCTCATTCTAGGCATGATTCAAAAGTGTTGATAATCACGTACAACATCACTTTAAAGAACCTTATCAAGGATAGAATTAGTGATGTGTTAGGTTATCGAGATAATGAAAATTATGCGGTTACAAATTACCATCAGTTTTTTAACTCTCAGCTTAATGCAACAGGTCAAAATATTGAAAGTCTCATTGAGCAATATGGTTTAGAGAAGATGTACTCAGTCGATTGTTTCGCTGAACACGATGTATATCAATACCAAACGATATTACTTGATGAGGTACAAGACTTTGAAAGTGACTGGGTGAAAATCATTCGGGATAACTTCTTAGCAAACGATGGCGAAATGGTTCTATTTGGTGATGAGTCTCAAAATATCTATGCTCGTGATAACGAAAGAGCAGCGGTTGTCGCTCAGGGTTTTGGGCGTTGGAATAAATTGAAGCGTTCATATAGAACTAGTTTAGATTCATCTCTGAATCAGGTATTCAAGTCTTTCCAGCAAAATTATCTTGTCGAAAAGTATGCTGATACAGAGCTGCTTGAAACAGCACAGGCTCAATTGGGAATGACTTTTGAGCTTCTGAAATACCATCAGGTAAACCAGAATTGGGAGAATGAAGCATTTGAATTGATTCAAACCTACGTCAGAGAGCATAACCTACATCCTAATGATATTGTCATACTGGCTTCGAATGTATATTTGGCACGTCGATTGGCTGATAAGTTTAATGGTGTTGAAAAAACACATTGTATGTTTGAAACGTATGATGAATTATCACAACTGTCGCGAATGTATGACTCCAATTGTGATGCTGAGAAACTTAAGTCAATGTCTGAGATTGAGTTAAATACGTTTATCAAGAAGTACCCAAAGTTAAAGCAAGATTTAGAACGTGCTCGTCGTATGAAGAAAAATCATTTCTATGCGAATAGTGGCTTGATTAAAGCGTCCACCATTCACAGTTTTAAGGGACTGGAGTCCAAGACGGTATTTTATTTAATGGATGAGAAAGACACGCCAGAGTTAGTTTATACATCCATCACGAGAGCCGCAGAAAACCTTGTTATTTTAGATAAGAGCGATACAAGCCCATACTCTGATTTCTTTTCGGGAGTGATGAAGAATGCAGGTGGCCTAATTTGAAAATCACAGAAGACCAACTAGAACAGCTCTGCCTTGATTGGTTTACCGACCAAGGCTACCTATACAAAAATGGCTACGACATCGCCCCTGATGGCGATTCTCCTGAGCGTGATGATTACCACCAAGTCGTGCTGAAGCAGCGCTTGCTTGAGCGTTTAGAGGTATTAAACCTTGAGCTGCCACAAGAGAGCTTGGATGTGGTTGTTAACACGGTCAGTACGCCAGACACGCCAGTACTTATTAAAAGCAACCGCGCTTTCCACAAGTACCTAATTGAAGGTGTGCCTGTTGAGTACACTGTGTATGAAGACGGTGAAACCAAGACTAAGCACACTCATGCTCGCTTAATGGATTTTACCAATCCAGATAACAACGAGTTTCTGGTGGTGAATCAGTTCACCATTACAGGAAAAAAAGGCAACCGCCGCCCAGATGTGGTGGTGTTCATTAATGGTTTGCCCATTGCGGTTATCGAGCTGAAAAACCCTGCCGACGAACATGCGGACATTTGGCATGCTTACAACCAGCTTCAAACCTATAAAGATGAAATCCCAGATCTGTTCGTTTTCAACGAATCTTTGGTGGTGAGTGATGGCTGGACAGCGCGTGTTGGCTCTCTCACCGCAAACAAAGAACGTTTTTTGCCTTGGAAAACCGTCTCAGGTGAAGATGACAAACCACTTTGGGATTACCAGCTTGAAACCATGGTTAAGGGTTTCTTCAAGCCTGATTTGCTGCTTGATTACATTCGTTACTTTGTTTTGTTCGAAACTGACAACGACACCGTTATCAAGAAAATTGCTGGTTACCACCAATTCCACG
>Ga0209379_10000687_pt1 | contig 25594 bp, 22 predicted proteins | sample tdDd001_FD_187124 | JGI IMG/M metagenome (GOLD analysis project Ga0209379, IMG submission 187124) | Marine sediment microbial communities from the Atlantic coast under amendment with organic carbon and nitrate - tdDd00.1 (SPAdes)... | ecosystem: Environmental > Aquatic > Marine > Coastal >...
TTTCGCATTCCTTTCTGCTGCTTAGGCGTGTAATAATCGACGACGATAAAAACCTCAATAAAGCAAACATTTGAAGGATCAAAATGACTGCAACGGAATACCTAAACGACCTCAACCAACGTTACCTCGCTATCCATCGCACCAAAGAAGATTTCTTTTGGGAGACGTACATGGGCATCAGCGACGACCACGATGGTTCGACAAAAGCACAAACCGCTTGGACCAATTTCTTAAGCAACGCCGAGCAAATCTCAGCTATCAAAGCACAACTTGAAGCGACTGAAACAATTGCAGATCCACAAGAGAAGCAGCAAACACAAATTGGTCTGCAAGGCTGGTTAGCAACGTTTGAATCGCATGCGATTGAAGGCGAACAAGCTCAAGCCCAAAAGAATGCTCTGATTGCATTTGAAGCCGATTTGTTCGAGAAAAAGCAAAATCACGTCCTGACGTTTACCAATGAAAACGGTGAACAAACCGAGGGCTCGTTGCCAGTATTGTCGTCGACCATTCGCGCCAATAATCACGAAGAAGTGCGTCAATCCGCACACCAAACCCTGCTCGACCTTGAGCAATGGTTGCTGCAAAACGGCTTTATTGAGCTGATCAAACTGCGTAATCAATTCGCACGTTCTTTGGGCTACGAAACCTTCTTTGACTACTCAGTGAAGAAGACGGAAAAGATGAGCTCAGAGCAACTGTTCAGCATCTTGGATGACTTTGAACAGCGCACGCGTGATGCTCACTTAAGCAGCTTGGCAAACCTTGCTGAGCAGAAAGGTCAAAGCGCACTGACTGGCTACAACTTTGTGTACTCGTTCGCGGGTGATGTCATGCGTGACTTAGACCCGTACGTACCGTTCTCAAAGTCGCTACGTCGCTGGGTGGAATCGTTCGGTCGTCTTAACATCGAATACTCAGGCGCAGAGCTGACGCTAGACCTGCTTGACCGCAAAGGCAAATACCCGAACGGTTTCTGCCATGGTCCGATCCCATCGTTCTACAGCCAAGGCGAATGGGTTGCCGCGCAGGTGAACTTCACCAGTAACGCTAAACCAGACCAAGTTGGCAGCGGCTACGATGGCATCAATACTCTGTTCCACGAAGGTGGTCACGCTGCGCACTTCGCTAACGTTAAGATGAACGCGCCATGTTTCTCTCAAGAGTTCGCACCAACCTCTATGGCATACGCAGAAACACAATCCATGTTCTGTGACAGCCTGTTGACCGATGCCGATTGGCTCAAACAATACGCGTTGGACGCAGAAGGTAACCCAGTACCGGATGAGATCATTCAAGCGATGATCAACAGCCGTCAGCCATTCAAAGCGTACGAAGAGCGCAGCATTTTGGTTGTGCCGTATTTTGAACGTGCGCTTTACCAATTAAGCGATGAAGAACTGACGCCAGAGCGCATCACTAAACTGGCGCGCGATTGCGAAAGACAAATCCTTGGTTTGGAATGCAGCCCACGCCCATTGATGGCAATTCCACACCTTCTGTCTGATGAAGCAGCGTGTGCCTACCACGGTTACTTGCTAGCACACATGGCGGTTTACCAGACTCGCGCTTACTTCCTCGACAAGTTTGGCTACCTGACTGATAACCCAGAGATTGGTCCGCTACTGGCGAAACATTACTGGCATGCAGGTAATCACCTATCGCACAACGAGACTATCGTTAGCCTAACGGGTGAGGGCTTTAACGCTAAGTATCTGGCAGACGTGTGTAACCTATCGCCAGAACAAGCATGGGAAGTACAGCAGAAGAAAATTGCCTCGCTGCAAACTCGTGAACGTGCCCCAGTGGCGTCTTTAAATGCCAGCATCAAAGTGGTGGATGGCAGCAAAGAGCTTGCAAGCAACTCAGTCTCAGACGAACAGATGTGCGAGCAGTTTGAGCACTACATCGAAGAGACTTACGGTCGATAAGCGAAACCAAGAGCTAGGGGGTATTATATACCCCTAGCTCTTTTTCTATCAGGGAAGCAACCATGTATCAAGATATCCTGACTTTCTGGTTTGAAGAACTGGAACCAAAAGACTGGTTTGTGAGTAATGCAGACGTCGATAAACAGATCGAAACGCGCTTTCTCACCACCTTAAAACAAGCCGCTCAATCTGAATTGTTTGACTGGCGAGAGACGGCAAAAGGTCGCCTCGCAGAGATCATTGTGCTCGACCAATTCTCTCGCAATGCTTACCGCAATACACCCAAAGCATTCGCTCAAGATGCCCTCGCGCTTGCCTTGGCACAAGAGGCAATTCGTCTAGGCTTAGACCAAGAATTGACGGACGTTGAACGCAGCTTCTTGTACATGCCATTTATGCACAGTGAATCTAAGCGAATTCATGAAGAGGCAGAGAAACTGTTCAAAGCTCTTGGGCGAGAATCTAATTACGAGTTCGAGCTAAAGCATAAAGTGATCATCGATCGCTTTGGTCGCTACCCACACCGCAATACGATTTTAGGCCGTGATAGCACCGCAGAAGAAGTGGAATTTTTACAACAACCGGGATCAAGTTTTTAAATACGGAAAGCACAAGATTACATAACGATTATCAATTGATATTTGATACCCGAAAGCGCGGTAGCCCCCTTCACTTTGATAAAGATCTCGCACAGCACAGATTAGAAAGCCAGCAACCGTCACCTTGCTGGCTTATTGTTTGTCTCTTCTATGTCTTGCTATGCAAGTGAAAGCAAGCTTATGAAAACATGAGTGAGATCTGATTATCTTCGCACTAAGACTGGCAAGATTTAAGGCCATTCACCCTTCGTTTGTATCAAAAGGTTTTGCATGAAGTTAGACGCCGTACTGTGGGATTACGATGGCACCCTCGTAAATTCTGTTCCGAAAAATATCGACATCACCAAAGCGATATTGTCCGTTGTAGCACCGCATCTGACCGGGGATAACTTGCCGAAATACCTACGCAGTGAAACAGATTATCATCATGCCAATCACGCAGCGAAAAACTGGCAGGAACTGTACGTTAACTACTATGGAATGTCCCATGATGAAATGCTCATCGCGGGCACCATGTGGGCAGAGCACCAAGAACAAAACCAAACACCCGTGAATCTGTTCAATGGCATTACCGATGTGGTGAATGAATTCGCACGCTTGCCACACGGAGTCTGCTCCCAGAACTCACAATCCAATATTCGCAACGTACTCAGCACCAACCAAATTAACGCGCCATTCAAAGCTATCGTGGGCTATGATGATGTGTCCAACGGGCATCAGAAGCCGGATCCTTTTGGTGGCATTAAATGCATCGAATCCATCTTTGGACACACCGATAAGCAACTGCTGATGTACATTGGTGATCACGAAGCGGACACGCAGTTTGCACGCAACATTGAGCAACACTTAGGTGGTAGCTGCAAAGTGATTGCCGTAGCAGCAGCGTATAGTGGCGCTCAACCGAAGCGTTGGAACGCCCAGCCAGATTATGTGGCACATCAAGTAGAAGACTTGCTCAGCATCATTGGCAAGTACGCTTAGCCTCAGAAAACCTGCAGATTTGCGATAAGACAGAAAGCCTTTTGCTCTCTCAAGGCTTTGTGTATCGTACTTGTCTTACTCTGACTTACTCGACTTACGCGCAGATCCAGATAATTCACTCTCAATACCTAAGGTAACGAAATGATCACATGGCCTTGTTTACTTAAACTCGATGGCGACGATGAATTAGTGTATTTGGCTTCACCAAAACAGCTAAATACAGAATGCCAAGCGTTAATTTGGGGGCAGGATGACATAGTGATAGATACGCAAGGTCACTGCTTTGCATTACAAACGGGCTCTGACAACGTGGTGGAATTAAACCTTTTGCCACAGACGTTAAACGTACAACAAGTGACAGAGCTGATTCAAAAACACGAGTTTGCTCAAGCACAACGTTGCATCATCAAAATCCATTTTGTGTCGGTTCAGCAAGCGATTGAAGCGTTAGCTGATTGACTTGTGAAACTCGGCTCGCGAACAAAACATTGCCGTGGTTGATAAACACATACCCAAATACCTATCGGAAGCAGAGCTAGAGATTAGGAAAGAGCTTAGCCAATACCTCAACAGTTTGGTTCATTAAGTGGGCAACGAGTCAGTATTTCTGGCTCAATTCAATTAAGTGATATAGTTTCTATTCATACCCCTCAATTTGTAAGTTGAATGATAGGAATATCATGATAAATCTATCCCACTTAATCAAAAATGATATGAACCTGCTGATTTGTCTGTACGTTTTACTGCAAGAGCGCAGCGTGAGCAGAACCGCAGAAAAGCTATTCTTATCTCAATCGGCCGTCAGTAAACAGCTTACTAAATTACGCCAGGAGTTTGATGACCCCTTATTCGAGCGAGAATCCAAAGGTTTATTGCCGACCCCAAAAGCGTTGGCTTTGGAGAGCAAACTGCAACAAATCCTGATGCAAATTGATCAGCTTCGTGAACCAGAAGAATTTGACCCAGAACGCTCGACTCGCATTTTTAGTATCGATCTAATCGAAACCGCTTACTCCACCATTTACCCACGTTTTCTGCCTCAGGCGTTATCCAGTGCACCGAACATCACCATCAAAAGTGCCGATTGGAGCCACAGCAGTATTATTCGATTACAAAGGCGAGAAATCGATTTTGGTGTCGGTATTTTTGAGTTTGATGATCGTTCGAAAACCCATGTCGACACCATCCCTGACACACTGAATTACGCGGAACTGATGCGCGATACTTCGGCATGTATATTGAGAAAAGGACACCCAGCATTAGAGGAAGAATGGAACCTCGACGCGTTCTTGAAGTACCGCCATATACAAGTTATCACAGGAGGCGTGTCTAGCTGGCTACTGCACGAGGTTCTTGACACAAAACGACTGCGCATTGATAACGCCGTCAACATGTCCGACATTTCCAGCGCGGTAAAACTGTGTGAAAGAAGCGACTTGGTACTGACCTACCCCTACAAAAGCATCCGCGAGTTCGAAGGTAAATCAGACATTGTGATCAAACCGCTCCCGATAGAGATGGAGCCCGGCGGGTTCTTCCTACTTTGGAACAAGCAACTCGACAACGACCCAAGCCATAAATGGCTAAGAGAGCTAATCGTCAGTCAGTCTTATGCTTAACTGAAAATGAAATAAACAATACCGAGAACGATAATAACAAAAAATTATTATTATAAAAATTATTGATAATTTCATGTAATTAGAAATTCTCCATATACTCTCCTCCATCGAAACGAAACACGAATTAATCATCACAGTTTTTGGAGCAGAATTATGAAAATGAATCACGTAGGCATCATGGTTGGCGATATGGACAAAGCAGTAGAGTTCTACACTAAAGCGCTTGGTCTTCGCATCGTAATGAACAACACAAAAGTTATCGAAGAGCGCGAATCGGCAATCGGTCGTATGTGTATCGCCGTATTCGGTGAAGGCTTCAAAGGCTTCAACATCGCTCACCTAGTGACATCTGACGGCATCGGTGTAGAGCTGTTTGAAATGAAAGAGCGTCAAGAGCGTCACGAAGTAGATTTCTCTCGTTTAGGCATCTTCCACTTCTGTCTACAAGTAGCGAAAGAGCAGTTCCCACAAACAATCAAACGTATTGAAGAGTTTGGTGGTAAAGCTCGCATGGACATCATGCGCTACCACCCAGAAGACGACAGCAAACAAGCTCAAATGATCTACATGGAAGACCCGTTTGGTAACCTATTCGAGCTTTACTCACACACTTACGAAGAGACTTACGCGTCTGATTACGAATAATTAAACGTCTAAGAACAAAAAAGGACTGGCACTAAGCCAGTCTTTTTTTGCAATAAAATCAGTTTATTAAGCTCAACCAATCTATATTACTTCTTTTTTAACTCCCACGTTAATATTGCTAGCACATAAAGATTCCCGATATTCGCTTTCTATTTCCCGATATTGCTATTGTTAAAACAACGCTTAGATGAGAATACCTCCCATTAAGGAGTCATCTATGCATCTAACGGACAAGATGAGCGTCACTCAAGCACTCATCTCATTATTAAAAACGGAAAAAAAACGCATCACTTATACCGGTGTTAGCGCTGTGTTGTGTGTGTTCGCAGAACTCGCCACTTGGATTTGCTTATACGCCGCATTGAGCAAGTACCTAAATACCCAAAGTCTCTATTTCTACTTAGCCCTTATGACCATTGCAGTCTGTGTGCGCTATTTTTTCTATACGATTTCGGTATGGCAGGCGCACCTTGCGGCTTATCAAATTATTCAGACCATTAGGCAGAAGCTCGTTCGTGCTCTGTCCGAAATGCCAACCGCTAAACTGATGCAATACCATCGTGGAGATATAGAAAAACGACTCAGCGACGATTGTCAGAGCCTTGAACCTCTTATTGCTCATCATACGACCGATATTATTACTGGTACTTTACTTCCGTTTGTTTTGCTTGGTTTTATGGTCAGCATCGACTGGCAACTAGGCTTAATCGCATTAAGCCCTCTCCCCCTCGCCGTGATTGCCCAAACAGTCATGATGCGTGGCTTTTCAGATAGACAAAAAAAGTACAATCAAGTCGTTGCGAATATGCACAAAGCGCAACTAGAGTTTTTGCGTAGCATCGGCGTGATGAAACTATTCGGCGTTGACGCGGACTCTTATCGCCAGTTAAGCAATAATATGACCAAGCACCACAAGCTGGTTTACGCTTATACCAATCAAATGGTTGGAGCATGGGTCACCTTTACCACCTTAGCTCAGGCGTCTTTGGTTCTTGTTATTCCATTCGCCATCGTCAAATTGACCCAAGGTTCATTAAGCCCGGTCGAGCTCGCGATGATCGTGATTCTTTGTGCCGGCATCCTTAAACCATGGTTGGACCTAACACAGATATTTGGGCAAGTGCAGCAATCCTTTTCTTCTCTAGAGCGAATACTACCTCTGTTGCCAGCAACGTCGGAGCAACATTTCAAATCCATTGCAACGCCTTATGCCGAGCTTTGTTGTGAAAACCTGACAGTCAAACGTGACTCACTCGATATCGTCAGTGGACTGAACCTTCAGTTATCTCATGGCGAGTGCATCGTGATTCAAGGCGCATCAGGCTCAGGGAAAAGTAGTCTACTGGCAACGCTTTACGGAGAATTAGAAACATACGAAGGCGATTGGTTTATTAACCAAAAAGCCGTGTCTTCGATGTCCGATAGAGAACGAAGCCAATTGATCTCAGTTGTCGACCAACACCCTGTTTTCTTCAGCGCATCAATACGCGAAAACTTGGTCTTAGGAGATCGATTGATACACGACTCCGTGATTATCAAACTCCTCGATATGCTTGGACTTTCTGCACTTATCGAACAGCTTCCAAATGGTTTGTATTCCAGTATGGATGAAACCGAACGCAATTTTAGTGGAGGGGAACTACAGCGGTTAGCCATCGCTCGCGCCATGCTAGTACGCCCTGCCATTCTAGTTTTAGATGAAGCGGCTTCTCATCTAGATAAGGTGACAGAAAATCGTGTTCTAGAAGCAATACGTCAACATGCACCGCAGCAAATCCAATTGGTCATCAGTCATGGTTCACAAGCATTAACCATCGCTAACCGAGCGTTTTCATTGTCACACGGGCAGCTTAAACAAATTCATCTTGAGGAGACCGTCTGTGCGTAACATTCTCAAGCTACTCGATCACGCAGATATCAATCCAAAAACGTTTTTGGTTGGCATTGCTGGCAAAGTGTTCAGTGAGATTCTGCCATTATTTTGTTGGCTACTGATATTCGGAGCCCTTACCCAAACATGGTTACTTTCTCTTGAAGCCCTATTCGCAGTTTCACTTATCACGGTTGTCGTTCAGTGGCGGTTAGGACAATCCGCCAAACAGAGCTTCTTAGGCGCTTATGACATTACTCACCAACTGAGGAAAGTGTTACTACATGACATTCGTAGCCAACCGTTTTCCAAGATCACGGGGCAAGGTCTGGGAGAGCGCATTAAGCTAATCACTCGTGATTTAAAAGCATTCGAAGACATTTTTAGTCACCTAATTGCTGACTTGATCGCAGCTTTGGTGGTTCCGTTCGCGATGCTTTGTGTACTGCTATTTTGCTCACCTTACCTAGCCTCACTTATGCTGATTGTTATGGTGATCGCGAGCCTATTGCTGTGGAAATTCGAAGATAACTTTTCCAAACAAGCACAACGCCATGTCAATAAAAACGCTTCTTGCACCAACAAACTGCTCGAATACATAGCTTGTTTACCAACGCTAAAACGCTTTGGTCGCAGTGAAGTATTAGCGACTCCACTTAATCAAGAATTAGCAGACTTGTGCAAAACAGGGTTAGGGGTTGAATGGGCTGGTGGAATTGGCGTCATTTTAGCAAGCTTGTTGCTTGAGCTTTCTATTCCGATGGTTGCGGCGCTCGGCGCTTACTTAATGAGCCTGGGCAACCTTACGCTCGGGGAGTGGTTAGTTTCAATCATTGCTGCCGTCGCTTGTATCCGACCATTTATACGCATGACTATTTTCTCTACGTTACTCAGATACATGGCTAAATCTGCCGATCGTCTATATGCCCTGAGCCAAGAACCACAACAACCTGTGCATGGTGTTCAGCCGCATCACCACGATATCGAATTCAAAGCGGTTGAGTTAACTCTGGATGGCAACACCATTCTTAAAGACATCAATTTGCAGGTTCCATATGGGCAACATATCGCGCTCATCGGTACCAGTGGAGCGGGAAAAACCACCTTGTTAGATTTACTTGCTGCATTCCACATCCCCACTCATGGAGCGGTAAGAATTGGTGGTTGCACGGTAGAAGCGACAGGGACAATGCACTGGTATCAGCACATCTCCTACGTAACCCAAAATGTGCAATTGTTCGCAGGGTCGCTAAAAGAAAACTTGCTCATCGCAAAGAAAGACGCGAGCACCCAAGAGTTAGAAGCTGTAATCACTACCGCAGGACTTGATGAGCTGATCGCTCGTTTGCCACAAGGACTAAACACCGAAATAAACGAGAATGGCAAGGATTTATCGGGTGGAGAACGTCAACGCTTGTCCCTCGCAAGAGCGTTGCTTCATGATGCGCCCATTGTGCTTCTTGATGAGTTTACATCCGCACTCGACCAACCCAAACAACGGGAAATACTGCATAGCATTACCGAGTGTTTTGCCTCTAAAACCATGATCACAGTAGCGCATCGATTGGACACCATTGCTGATGCAGATTGCATCTATTTGATGAACCACGGTCGCATTGAGGATTTTGGCTCGCACGACCAATTAATCGCAACCTCTTCCCACTACCAGTCTCTGTGGGAAGCTCAACATAACAATTAAAAATTCAGCGCTGTGAGTAGTGCTAACTTATTCAGATTCAAGGAAAACAGTATGTACAAGATTTCTTCACCGCGCACCGTCATTGCGAGCGCTATCCTCACAATTTTGGGTACTTCATACTCCTATGCCGAAGAGACGCCACCAGCAATGGAAGTGGTTATCGTTGAAGCAACCAAGTTCGATACTCCTTTATCGCAAGTGAACAATTCAGTTGTGGTCAAAACGGGAGAAGAACTCGAAAAAGCAGGCATTTATCAGGTCAAAGATCTCGAGATGGTATTCCCTGGACTGCTTATACAAACTCGCGGGAACCGAACTTACGCCAACACCACCGTTCGTGGGATTAGTTCACCTGACTACTATTCGCCAACCGTGAGCATTTATGTTGATGGCGTCCTGCAAGATAACGCTTTTGTCACTCAACCGCTGATTAACGTGGAAAAAGTCGAATTGCTGCGCGGTCCGCAAGGCACACTTTACGGTGGGAACGCGCAAGGCGGTGTCATTAACATCGTGACTCGTCGTGAAACTGACGCCACCGAAGTTAAAGCTTCTGCTTTATATTCTAATTTGAGTCAGCAAGTTGATGCTGTCGCCGCTACCCGTTTATCTGACTCCATTTCAGCGGATATTGCAGCTAGATATATCTACGATGAAGGTGATATTAAACACGCCACTAGCGGGAAAAAAGACGCAAACGATGCCGATGAGCAAGCATTAAAAGTTCGCTTTCACTACTTACCAAATGACTCAAAACTTAGCGCAACCCTATCAGTCGCCGCAGATAAGCTCGACAGCCATGAGGAGTGGTACCTCACTGAGAGTGAACATGACTCTGGTGTAAAAGACGCACCAATCCCCAAACTTAAGCGAGACGTTAATACTTTCGCGCTGAATCTTGGTTACGATTTAGATTCCTCTCAAATCACAAGTATCACCGCTTATCAAACACGCGAGATAGACCGCGAATATGTCTATGGCTACTACCAAGAAGATCAAAACAAGTTCAGCCAAGAGCTACGTCTAAACCAACAATACAACGATCGTTTTAGCTACGTAGTTGGCGGCTACTTGGAATATCGCCGTTTGGACGTTTCAGCCAATAACGCACGAAATAAATTGGACTATGACACGTACGCGTTGTTTGGGCAGACAAACTACCAGTTTGCACCACAGTGGGATGTCACTCTTGGCGTCCGGGCTTCATACCTAAAAGTAAACTCTGACTTCAACGGTAACCCGGCATGGTTTATCAATCCTTATAACAAGGAACAGACAGAATCGACGGTTTCACCAAAAGCTGCAATTGGTTGGCAAGCGAATGAGGACACTCGACTTTACGCTTCCATAACCAGTGGTTACCGACCGGGGGGCTACAACGTTGTTCCTCTGAGCAATGCAGATGCAAGCGGTTACGACGCGGAAAAATCACTGAATGGCGAGCTAGGCTGGCGCACCAACTTTGCGAATCAAAAAATCGATTTTAGTGGCGCATTGTACTGGATTAAAACGGATGATATTCAACTATATACCGGTACGCCAGGGCATCAAACTCTTAAAAATATGGGTGAGGCTCTAAGTAAAGGTATCGAAGCTGAGTTCGCTTTCTACCCAACCGATGATCTGACCATCACTGCTGCCGGGACTTTTGGACGTTCAACATTTGAATCAAACAACAGTACCTTTGAAGGGAATCGACTGCCTTACGCGCCAGACACCACGGCAACGTTGGGCTTTAACTATTACCTACCAGTAACAGGAATCAAAGGCGACATTTCGATCAACTCTCAAGCTCGTTATAACTCTAAAATCTACTTTAACGAAGCTAACTCACTATCACAAAGTGCGTACACTCTCGTCGATCTATCCATTAACTACGACTATAGCGAAGCTCTGTCTATCTCGCTCTTTAGCAACAATATTACTGACAAAGACTACACCACTTACGCATTCTCTTATGGTCAGACATACAGCAATTACGGAACAGGTAGAGAAGTTGGTGTGAAAGCGAAGTACGAGTGGTAATGAAACCTATGGTTAGCGCTCAAGGAGTCAAACTCAAACCATTGCTCGCCGTTCTGGCGAGCGTTTATACCATCCAAAGCTTAGTCAGTATGTTCACACTTCAAGGCTTGCCAGCGATAATGCGACATGAGGGCATAGATACCTCCCAAATAGGGTTGTTCTACCTTGCAATGCTTCCTTGGGTCGCTAAATTTTTGTGGTCACCTTGGATCGAACGGCAACGCAAAAAGGGAGCGAGTTTACAAAATCACGCCATCATTATTTTTGGTTCTCAGCTAGTTTTAATTGCCATACTCGTTGCGCTTTGCGTCATTGGAACGATCGAGAATCGAATGACCCTGTTTGCTGGCGTTTTGGTTATCAGCTTATTTTCCAGCTTCGCTGATATCGCTACAGACGGTCTGGCGATTGACCAGTTGGAGGCAAAAAGAAGATACCTAGGCAACGTCATGCAAGTTGGTGGTTCGTATCTAGGGGCTGTTTTTGGCGGTGGATTATTTATCTATGCGACTTCATTGCTCGATTGGCAAACCGCATTATTCGGTCTGGCTCTTCTAACTTTATTATTCAGTATGCCAACGCTTTGTTTATTCTGGAATCACGGCGCCAATCAGAAAAGCGCGCCAACAGCTCGTACTCCCTCCCTTAAAGCTGCATTTTCTAACCCTGAAGTAAGGATTGGACTGCTCCTTGTGACCGTATCGCAGCTCGGAACGAGAGGGGTTTTATCAATGATGATGCCTTTCTTAGTCGACAGCGGTATACAGCTAGAAAGTTTGGGTCTTTTGGTTGCAGGTGGAGGAGTGATTACCGGTTTAATTGGCGTAGTGCTAGGTGGCTGGTTAATCAAAAAAAGTCTAGCACTCAATGTTTTACTACTAATGGTGGTCTTTGAAGTTGTGTTTTTTAGCTTCTATTTAGCATACGACTTAAATATTGCTGAGCAGGGATGGTTAATCGCGGGTATCTTTGTCGTTAATGGCATCATTACGTCGGCTAAATTTGTTGCGCTTTATACTCTAATGATGGGGTTTGCCTCCGGACATCAGTCAGGTGTGAACTTCTCTCTTTTCCAATCGATGGATATGTTCATTGCAATCGTGATGGCTATCATTTGCGGGGCACTGATCGGCGCTTTCGGGTATTCAGTGCATTTTATGTTAATGATCGCTTTTAGCCTCATCGCTATCTTCATAATCCCAGTCTTAAAACCAAATGAGAAGGCGAGCCTCATCTCACAAATCTAACCAAGCCCTATCGTTAAAGATGCTCTAGGTATATCCAGAGCTTCTTTCTCTGTGAACTCGACTTAGTTCAATATTCTCTACAAATGATATCTATTATCATTTATATTAATTGCTCAGGGAAATGCTCACGAGAAAACGACGAAGGCTGAAACAATGAGTAATATCGTGAATAGCTTAAACTTAGTAGGCGGCGTAGATGGAACGTTTGATGTTGTTGCCCTCGATGATGGTGTGAATGCCTACATCGTTAACTGTACAGCAACTACAGACATTCAGTTCAATGATCCTGCAGACGCGGGGTTCTATATCAGCTTTGCTGGTATTAACCACGCCTACAGCCCTAAATATCCTGATTACCCTGCCGCATCTTTTGCTTCTCGATGCATAGCATCACTTTTGCCGAAGCCTGAACCTGTAAACCCTATTGAGCTAGGAGAAGGAGGTCGAATTGAGAACATTCGAATTCATTTCCCGTTACACCATAGCTTGACTAAAAATCTTCTTCCTCAAAATAGGGGCTCATCATTCAAGCCTTTCGATCTTTATGAAACAGGTTGGCAAATGCCACTTACAGGAGATATTCTTAACGTTGCCAAATCGATTTGGAACAATGACTTCCAGGGTATAGCCCGAACAGTATGGCTAAGAGGAAAAATCTTAGAGCTGCTTGCGTTACTCATGGTGCACAAAGAGCCTAAGTCTCTCGCCGAGCAAGCGTGCGACCTCATTGCAACGCAGCCTCATATTGATTGGAACATACCGGGCTTATCTAAAGAACTCGCAACTAATGAATGTTATCTCAAGCAATCCTTTAGAGAGCAGTTCAATATGGGCGTCGCAAGCTGGATCCAAGCTTATCGCATCAGCCTTGCCAAAGAACGTTTAGCCAACCCCAATGAGTCCATCACCAAAATCGCCTTAGACTTGGGTTATCAAAGTGGTAGCTATTTTTCGAAGGTATTCAAACAGCACACCGGACTTACGCCCAAAACATTTCGCAGCCGCTCTCCAAAACAGTAATCGGTGCCGTATAGCGACACCTCACAAACACGAATTCAGCCCCCTAGTATCGCCGAAACACTTCAGCATGACGGGAGGATTAACCATTTAAAATGGCTAGCGTTCACTTAGCCATCTTGTAAGAGATTGTATTGAACTGTCCAATACCACTCGCTATCAAACAAAATAAAACGATGTTCAATTACATTGGTGGTTCAATGTAAAAAAGCGAGACTAATGATGAAAACAATACCTCTCACCATTTTAGCTTCAACCATATTACTTTCCGGCTGTAACAGCTCAGACAATACGACGCCAACAACTCCCCCTACTACTGGACCATCCTCTTCTGTTGTTCATGGCATCAAGGTTGAGCCTGTTCCAAGTCAATTTTCTGCTTACTCAAAAGCGGGTTACAACCGATATGTTTCGGTCAAGGCGCCGAACGGAAAATCAATCCATATATTGATCATGAATCGATTATCAAATTATCAGATAGTCAAAGCCGTCAATGTCTTGAATCACTACCTAACACCCGTCGAAGGCAGCAAATACGGAACAGTCGAACAAAAACACAAGATCGCAAACGCGATGGCAAACAATGGTGCCATTCTTAAACTGATGAACTATCACGACGAGCCAAAATACAACGATGACTTAGATGGGCAACCATTGTTTGAAGAGGAGATCCAGGTCGAGGGAGGAGCTTGGTACGTGAACCAAGATTATGCGAACCACCGCGATGCTTCTTATGAAGAGATTCTTCACTTGGTACACGATTACGGCATCGGAGTACTCAATGCTCCCGAGGGTGGTGTTGCTGCTTTACCCGAGTTCCAGAGAGAGTTAAACGCAATTCAAAAGCAGTCGTTGCACAACGCATATAATCCATCCGCTGAGACATTAGAAGAATGGCAACAAGAAGTCAGTGTGGATCAAGAGTATTTCGCAGCGGTGATTGATAGTTATTACGGACTTTGGGGAGCATACGATGGCGCTGGTATGTGGGGGATGTACAACGTTAAACACCGTCAAGACTTTGCGACTGATGATCCGAACGCTCAATACATCACGGAGCAAATCTTCTCGCCAGTGTTAACGTACGATGCTTATATCTCAGATTCGTTTGAAGGGACGTTTAAGATGATCCTCGATGCTACAACACCCTATACCTATCATTCACAATACCTGACGAAATTGACGCTGTCAGGTTCGAAAAACAGCAATATTGAAATCAACCATCACGATAACACCATTACTGGCAACTCTGGGTCAAACACCGTCATAGTACATGGCCCAAAAACTGAGTACACAATAGAAAAATTAGGAAATAACAGAACTCAACTTGTCGATCGCATCGATAACCGCGATGGCTCTAATATCCTATCAAATATAGAGAAAATTCAGTTTACTGATCAGACAATTACTCTTTAACTCTGTTGTCGCTAAGAAACTTACGCATCCAGTTGGAACAATTGAATGCTTAAGCATCAGGAAGGGTTGGCCTAGTACCAACCTTTTTTTTGTTAATTTTTATGAGCCCCCTTCCTAGCGTCCATTGGTTTGAGCTTCGAAGATCAAAACACATAAGAACTGTTTGAGCGCGTTAAAAAGAGATTCCTGGTGTCGCCTAGGCTCCTCGGAATGACGATTTTAAGGTACTCAACTGCAGCCTTGCCACTCTCGAGTCTTCTTAGTCCAAAAGTGGTCCCCCCTCCTAATTAACTTCGGAGGCTACAAAACTCACTCAGGTAGAGGGGAGGGATTTTCCGAGCATGTTAAAGCGAGATTCCTGATGTCGCTTAGGCTCCTCGGAATGACGAGAAAAATGGGGAGTGATTGACCCGACCACTCCATAAACAAGCCCTCCCCCTTAAAAGCGAAACTTCAATGCCAAGCAAACCATATCAATACAAGGGGGAGCTGGAGGGGGGAGTGAACACGAAACAACAAACTCGCTCTCTAAGGCTAAACCCATCTTCAAACGGCACATGCAAAAAAGGCTTGGTCCTGAACCAAGCCTTTCACTTACGCGATTACTTTTTAATGCGACAAGTACTTTGAGATATCTCGTTGACGATCAAAATGGCTTCGTCACCTTTGGTGTGAAGGACCAACATATGATCATCGGATAGGTACCTCGCGCCAGAAGCAGAACGAACCTGTTTTAACTCTATAACGCTTCCATTGTTGGTTTTGATCAGCGCTGCATCTTGAGTAAAGCTAGCAGCGAACTGTTGACCATCATCGCATTGATATTGGAATTCAGGCGAAGACGATGAGCAACCCGCTAACACTAACAAGCCACTTAAAATCAGAGCCGCTTTGCTAGGCTTCAAGATCACTCTTCGGGAGCCCATACGCGAATATCGACATCCAAATCAGCTGGAGCGTAAACCACGACTGGTAGCTTGCTGTTGTAACGGTACAAATCACGAGTCGGCATTTGCACGAACGTTTCTACCTTCTCCATATCTTCAGGACAAGCCATTAGCGTTGAAATAGCACCACCCGCTGAAGAATCTACTTGGTAATAGGTGTAGCCCCAACCTTCCAATGTATGTTCAGTTACAGAGCCGCCTAAAGATACACGGTTACAGTCTGTTTCCATCATTTTACCAACCACCAGCTCTACGCGCTTATCTGCTTCGTTGATTGCTGGATCTACATAGAAAACATGCTTTGTCATGTTCTCCATTTCTGGAAACATCTCTGCTGATGGGCGAGATACATCATTTGCTGAATTCATTGCAGAACATCCGCTCAGTGCCATTGCACCGGCAGCTAACCAAACTGCTTTCATCGTTTTTCCCTTATTCATATGGACGTGCATATTGTAACTGGTAACGCCAGATTAGGGTAAATACACGATGCAAATTGATCGCAACTCTCACAATTACGACGCCTCAACGCCATCAAACAATTTTAGTAAGTCTCTGTTCTGTGCCTTGCAGCCATTTGCCGACAAGGTTATGGTTTGAAACCTGATTTGGTCACAATTCAAGGAAGAGAAAATGACCACCTATCTTGCGGGCTTTACGCTGGGCATTTCCTTAATTCTGGCTATTGGAGCGCAAAATGCCTTTGTTTTAAAGCAAGGCATCAAACAGCATCATGTATTCTTAGTGTGCTTCTTATGCGCCTTGTCTGACGCCATTTTAATTTCTCTTGGTGTCGCGGGTTTCGGTTACTTGGTAACTCAGTTTCCTTTGATCGAGACAATTGCGCGTTACGCTGGCGCAGCGTTCTTAACCTGGTACGGCATCAGTAGCTTACGCTCTGCATGCACACAAAGACACGTAATGAACCCTGAAGGTGATGCCTCAAAAAGTGCATGGCAGACAGCACTGATTTGCTTGGCATTCACATGGTTAAACCCGCATGTTTACCTTGATACAGTGGTATTGCTGGGCTCTATTTCCACTCAATACGAACCGCATAAATGGCAGTTTGCGATAGGTGCTGTTTGTGCCTCTTTCGTGTTCTTTTTCAGCCTAGGCTATTGCGCCAAACTGCTTATCCCGATCTTCAAACATGCGCGTTCTTGGCAGATTTTGGAATTCATCATTGGCTTTGTCATGCTTGCTCTGGCGATCAGCTTATTGATTTAGTGCGTATACTTTTGTCATCACGGACAAAAGGGCAACGTCATGGCAAATACAAGCAATCCAATTGAAGTAAAAGCGCTCGACCACGTGGTACTAAGAACAGACGATCTCGACGCGATGCTGCACTTTTATCGAAATATATTAGGATGCCCAATAGAGCGTGAGTTACCAGACTTGGGGTTAACTCAGCTTCGTGCAGGAATGGCGATCATTGATTTGGTGACGGTCGATAGTGAACTTGGGAAACTAGGCGGAAAGTCGCCCAGCCAAAATGGTCGTAACCTTGACCACTTTTGCCTTCAGATTGCACCTTTCGAAGAAAAAGAGCTGCTGTCTTACTTACACCAAAACAATGTGCATGTTGCAGAGTTTACTGAAAGATATGGTGCTCAAGGCTTCGGGCGATCTGTCTACTTGGAAGATCCAGAAGGCAATGTGGTCGAGCTAAAACCACAGAAATAATGCACCAGAAAGCCATCAATTTTCTACTAGAAACATCCCTCAATGAATCCTAATCGCTGCGCGTTACGTATGTGTATGTCCAACAGCAAAACAGGATTAACGAATGACCTTTAGCGATGACATGCTATCAAGAATTATTGAGATGGCATGGGAAGATAGAACCCCATTTGAAGCTATCGAGCATCAATTTGGTTTGGACGAGAAAGGGGTGATCAACTTAATGCGCCGCCACTTACAACCGAACAGTTTTAAGCTTTGGCGACATCGAGTCACCGGCAGGAAGACCAAGCACTTAAAACTGCGCTCACCAGGTGTGAACAGAGGCTATTGCCCAACGCAGTACAAACAACGTTGAGTCTCTCTTAAATTTCAAATGCGATGTGCTTAAACCATAAAATACGGCGCACTATCACGCATAAACTCAGCCATCGAAGCTAGGTAGTCCCAAGTTTCTCGATAAGTGTGGTTCATGCATTGAGTGAAGGCTTGGCACAGTGAAGGATCTTCTTCCAGCCACTGACTAACATGTTGAGCCGTGTAGGAGACCTGCTTCATCTCATCATCCAGTATCTTCTGGATCGTTGGGCGCATCTCTTTCAGGTAAGGCACATCGGATTGATCGATAAAACTCAGTTGAGAAACCAATAAACACCAAGAACGAAGTTCGACGGAGTGAGCTCGAAAAAGGTGGATTTTAATATCATCATGAAAGTGGCTCACATTACTAAAATCGCTCGATTTGGCCTCTTGATAGACTTCGGTTTGATAGCCCGTCAACGGAATTAAGCTGGCATACATCGCGGAGTGATTTCTGTCGTTTTGGTAGTGGAGCATGATCTGTTGCTTCATTTCTCCTTGCGCATAACGATTGGCAATCATCTTGAGGCGCTCAGCCCCTTCTTCCTCGTTGATCGCGTTGTGCAACAGATAATACGCCATGGTTTGCTTGCTCTGAAAAATCTCTTGCGTGAGCTCATTCATCGCTTTTGGCGTAAGGGAAGTATCCGAATAAAGATAGCTTGCAATAGAGGCTTTGTACTCATTAGATGGCACAAAGTTATTATCTTCTAGCAAGTTATAAAGGCTGGTCTGTAAACAGTTCATGTCACCTTCCTGGATGGTGTTGCATCGCAACACGTCATGCTGACAACGTAGAAAGTGAGGTATTTATCAATACGCTCTTAAGGGTGAGGAAGATTCAAGGGACAGAATAGAGTGTTGGAAAGACGTTGGCTCAGTACCATTGAATAACGGCGAGATTGGAAGTAACTCTAATACTTTTGCATGAATGTAAATGACCTCACTAATACTTGCAGCATATGCATTGTTACAAGACGGTTAAACGATCATTTTATAAATGTTATTTATTGAAAATAGACAGAACGAAATGCGGGGAGATAAGCCATTAGGTTTTAAAGAGAAGTGGTGTTGTAGCGCAGTTTTTATCGCAGACAACTTTTAGAAAAACAGATAAAAATAGTGCTTTAACTCTATAAAAACCGGGCAGTTTTCACTGTCCGGTTTGATCTTATTGAGCCTAATTGAAGAGAATTAAGCAGTTGCAGATGCTAGGGGGGTCATCTGCAACGCTCAAATCTTCACGCTGTAAGTAACAAGCGAGTCTTACTTGCCAACAAAACCGTTGTACAACATGTATAAGTGCGCCGCACTCCAAGAGAAGTTGTTTGCACCCTGTACAGCACCCGTTTCAGGGTTGTAGTTTTCCTGAATCGGCGTTGTTTCCGTTAGACCTTGTGCGTTTTGGAATAGCTTATCAACCATTTGACGCGCTTCTACACCGTAACCGTAGTTGTCCATACCACGTACGCCAAAGTAGAACTGATCCAGCCACACACGACCACGCCAGTAAATATCCGGACCATATGCTGGGTTATCCATTGATGCAGTACCTAGCGGGATCTTAGGTGAGTTAAACTTGCTGGTATCGAGCATGTTCTTCACAACCTTGTCTGCGTGCTCTTGCGTCGCTGCATTGTTGAATAGTGGCGACCAACCTTCAGGGCCCATACCGCGCTTCACTAGCATTGGACCAGCACACTGGTTGCTTAGACCGCCCGGTACCACTTCAATGTCATAGTAGAAGCCTGTCGCTTCGTCGAACATACAGCGGTTGATGTACTCTTTGGTGTCTTCCGCTTTCGCTTTAAACTCCGCCGCTTTATCTGCTTTACCTAGTACTTCTGCAATTTGCGATAGGTACAGGTTGTCAGAGTACCAGTACGACGCTTGGTCAACCGATTCCTGCATTAGCGAGTAACCAGATAGATTGTTTGAATCATCCGTGTTCTCGTTGAATTTCACTTCCCAATCTTTCTTCGCCTGAGCCAGTTTATCCATGTTCACAGCCGAATCATCACGGTAAGTCACAACAGAACCATCTGCACCCATTACCATATCGTAGGTGTTGTCGAAACCGTTGGTATTGTGTGCGTAGCGCCCCATTTGGTCGATCACTGCCGCTTCATCTTGAGTTGGTAACTCAGACATACCTTGAAGGTTATCGATGGTATCGATAAAGCCGAATACCCCTGCGTTATCACGACCCGATTCCCAACCCGCAGCCACTTTCGCAGGGATGCTCATAGCAGTGTAATCACCAGACGTTAGTAACTCGTTGTACTTCTCGATACCCGTTTCACTAATCCAGTTCGCACCACTCGCTTCATCTTTGTAATAGAACTTCATATCATCGATCGAAGCATCTGGTCCCCAAGAGCCGTCGTTCAGATCCTCTTCAAATACAGTGTGAATTGGGTCTTTTGCTGCACCGTACTCTGGAATACCATTCTTATTCGTATCGCGAGCACGTAGCCACCAATCGTGGAATGCCACCAATTTCGGATACATCTCTTCTAGCCATTGTTTAGCTTCTTCGGGACGGTTATGCTCATCTTTTAGCGCGGTATACACTTCCCAAACAGCCCATGCAGCAAGTGATGGTTTAGTATTACGCTCATTCCAGTTCAGGCCATCGGTAGCTTGAGGGAATACTTTTTTGTATTCCGCCGACATACCCTCCCAGCGCTCTGCTGGTAAGTTGTATGTCACTACGTCAAGTAGGTAACCTTCATCCCAAGGACGAACAGGATCATCAGACTGTACTTGATATTGGAACACAGTACGGATGTTTTCCATCGCCACATCAGGGTTGAAATGTGACATTGCATAAGCTTGCTTCCACGTATCCCACGGCCAAGTCATGTTACCTGAGAAATAAGGAGCGGTTACCGATGGTGTCACCGTGTCATGGTCAATGGCACCCGCTGCGCCACGCCAGTTTGCATTAAGTGTTTCCATCGCTTTTACTGCAACGAACTCATGCTCTTTAGAAGCAGCATCGTTGGTCAAACCATTTTCTAAGTACTCTTCCCAACGCATTGCCGACTCATGCATGTAGCCTTTTGGATCGGCCATCACGTCGTCTAATTTCGCAAACTCAGACGCTTGCTCTTGGGTGTTTTGAACGTGCGTGTAAGCCGTATATAGCGTGATTTCTTCGCCATTTCCTAGCTCAGCCGTTTGGACGAAGCCTTTCTTATCATCATCAATGGTAGATGTTTCTGGCTTAATAGAGCGTGTCACTTCAAACTTAGAGTCGCCCGAAGTCAGTAGAGACCAAGAGTCACGAACCGCGCCAAAAGACACTTCTACGCCATTTTCTGTCGCGGCAATTTCACGTGAGTAAGTAGGGTATGCATCTTCAACACTGCGTACTGTGCTGTCGCTGTTTTTGTATAGTTCACCATCGTCAGCGCGGTAATCCGCCATCAACTCACCGTCCCACTCACCTTGAATAGCCAGCTTGTTCGGGTTCTTGATCGTCGTTTTCACAAGAGACGTACGATCTGTCACAAAGCGCATTTCCAATTCTGCTTCGATGCCATCATCACCCGTATACTTTTGAATCAGCGCACCAGGTTGTGAATACGCTTCTGTCAGCTTAAGCGGCATAGCTTCGCCATCCACCGTTAGCGCCAAACGGTCGAAACGTGCTGCCATGAATGACACGTACTCTTCAGTTAACAACGCCGTACCACCTAGAGTAATTTCACCACCCTTGGTGTCTAGCGTGTGTCCATGCCAAGAACCGTTATCGAACATAGGAATGTAGCGAAGGTGACCACCATGCAAATCACGCAGTGCCACTGGCACACCAGCACGATCAATGGTGTTATGGAATTCAGCCGCTTTCAATGGTGCATCCACGTTAGAATCATTATCACTACTGTTGCATCCACTAAGTGTTAGAGCAACCCCGACAGCAATCGCACACAAAGAAGTCTTAAAGTGCATGTTATATCCCTCATTTATTGGCTTTTGGTCCTAATCAGGCGAAAAAAGGTCGAGACGTGCCCTGCCGAGTTTCGATGATGAAGATTCAGCCTTATTTATTTCACTTTTGGATTTGAGAAGAGATCGGTTAATTTGTCTCTTCTTCGTTTGGCCTATTTAAATAACAGGTCATTAATTTTGGGTAATAGTGGGTCTTTGATGCATTCATTATCAAAAACACCCACTTCATATAAATTCTTTATTTTGTGATTAAATATTCACTACTTTTCATTCGCCATCGATATGGCTTTTAATAACTCACCGTCAATGTTTGGAATCGTATCTGAGAGAAAAATTTGCTTACCTGGCGTATAGGTCATCAACACGTTTCGGAGTCGCTTGCTGCCTTCCCCACTCTTGTTCTGTACATCAAACTCAATCAGCTTGTTGTATACCTCGTTAGCCAGTTTCTCTTCTTGTTCCTCAGTAATGGCTATGCGTCCCATGCAGATTGGTGGTCGTACGTCATGGCTAAACACTTCGTCTCGAAAACGCTTAGCAAACAAAGTATCGAGCTTGGAACCCTCTTCAAAAATAAAACGACCTTGGTCTTTAAAACGGTATTGATCATCACCTTTTAACTCAATGTAACCCATCATTTCCAAGGCTCTTAAATACAAGGTAAGAGATGTATGAGTAAGTTGGTATTTACTCAAAATATCTTGTAGTGACCACTCTTTACGACGCAACAAATATAAGAAATCAAACAAATATGGATACTGATTAAATATCTCGCTATTAATTTCAGTAATGAATTGTTCATTCTCTTGTTGAAGCTGTTTCGCTCGCATAGATAATTCAACCAAATCCGTATCTAAATGAGTAGCAAACGAGAGTATTTTATCCAATCCAAGAGACGTGTTATGAAGTTGTCTTTTGATAGTTGATAGCGGAATCCCCATTCCAGCAGAGAGATCGGAATAGCAAATCCCTTTCTCTTTTATTTTTTCTCGTAAAGCAGCAAGTAAATACGTTGCAGAATTATTCATCTAACAATGCCTGTTTAATTTTTCAGCATCCCTGATGATATATTCAAGAGAGTCCTACTCTTGTGATGCCGGTTCCAAATAATTCCAGCAATTTCTATCTATTAAATGTGTTTCAATAATGAGACTTTTTACTAAGCGTTAACCGATGGATTTTTACCCATATAGATTAAGCTTCAACCAGTTATTGCAAGCCTTATCAGTATGCGATGAGTATAATTGTTTTGATGCGTAAAATTAAGTTCGCTAGGTTTTTTAGTAAAAGTTTTCTATAGAAAGGCTACTTTATTAGGTGGCAAGTATCAAAAAATTGTACTTAGAAATTTAGTCACGCGAGAGATCACAGAAAAATAACGACTTACTGGAATTATAATAAATAAGTGACCAGTAAAATTCTTGTTATAAGGAGCAAGAGTGTTGGTTAAATAGAGAGGAATATTATTGAAGCGTCATCATATTATACCTTTATTTTTCTATCTTGCTCACATATTTTTCTACGGCTAATTTTTTCACTCCATATGCAACATTAAGTTCTCTTTCAACGCATCGACTCCTACTTGTAAAGGAAACACGGTGATCTTAAAGATAGGCTGGTATGTTTTGGTTTACTTGGGAAGTCCTCCAATTAGGCGTAAAATAGAGAGTAGGTTTCATAGATGAGTTCTTACCCTTTATCGGTCTGATAAAAGAGAACGAAAGGAGAAAGTTATGGTGACATGTAGTCAATATGATTTTATTGAAATCGCCTGTATGTTTAAGTTGCCAGTTGAGATTACCTTGAAGAATGGTGAGACACACCAAGGTAGCGCATTCGATACCGGTTACGATATGGAGCGACAAGAATGCTTATTTTTGGATGTTGCAGGTGAGCGGACTTCGTTCCCAACCGAGCAGTTGATCGCAATGAGAGCACTCACCGACAACCCACATTTCAGCGAAGTAACTTTCAGTTAATTGCCTATTCTCATACGCAGACGTCAAATAGAAAAAAGCGCCTTCAACCAGAAGAGTTAAAGGCGCTTTTGTTTAGCTTCAGTTTCAACGCTACCTTGAGCGGATAAGCACCAGCATCGGCATCATGATTACGAACATCACCCCCACCAACTGGAAAGTATGCACAAACGCGACCATTTGCGATTGCTGATGGAGCATACTTTGGTACTGCTCCAAGGCGGCAGGATCGGTGATCGATAATCCTTGTTTCGCAGCCCAGTCATGCAACACTGGGTTGTAAGGATTAAAGCCTTCTCCCAAAGCGTGCCATTGCTGCTGACCATCACGATACTGGTATGTGGTAGCGATGGAAATACCAAATGAGCTACCAATAGTTCGGAACAAGTTAAAGATACTCGCCCCAGCCACCGACTGCTCTTTTGGCAACGTCATGTAAGCCAGCGTCGACAAAGTCGAGAAGGTTAAACCTAAGCCCATACCTTGAATCATACTTGGCATCACGATCCAGAAAGTGTCTATTTCTGTCGAGTACAAGGTCATCAAGTAGCTGCCAATACCGATGCAAGTTAAGCCAAATACAATCTTCAACCTTGGGTCAAATTGTGGGTTAATCACAATCACCAATATCAACATACAAGCGGACGCCAACCCCCTTGGAGCCATCAACATACCCGTGGTCGACACTGGATAGTTCAACAAGCTTTCGAGCAACATTGGCTGCTGGGTGGTCAAACCGAACATCGCCATCGAGACAACAGCAATCATCAAAGATGACACCATGAGGTTTCTGTCTTTAAGTAACCACAGCGGTGCAATGGGGCTCTTTGTCTTCCAACTGCGGTATACCCACATGATCAAACCCATTATCGCTAGCAGTGCTGCGGTTTGAATAATGCGCGAGTTAAACCAATCTTCATCGTTCCCTTTATCAAGCACAAACTGCAACGCACCGACGCCGAGGGCCATATAACCAATGATCCACCAGTCGAAGTTCGGTTTGGATTTGTTGCTAATGTGGATGTAGCGGTAAATCAGCGCAGTACACACCAAGCCAAATGGCAAGTTGACGTAGAAGATCCAACGCCAGTTAATGTTGTCAGTAATCACACCGCCCACTACCGGGCCTAAAATCGGACCAAGCAAGATACCGATGGAGAAGATCGCCATCGCCTTGCCTTTTTGCTCAGAAGGGTAAATCTGAACCAATGTAGATTGCGCCAGTGGAATAACCGAAGCACCAAACGCACCTTGGATAATACGGAACACCACCATCTCTTCGAGTGAACCCGCTTGACCACAGAAAGCACTGGCAATCACAAAGCCGATGACCGCCACCAGCATGACTTTGCGCTCACCAAATCGCGATACCCAGAAACTGGTCATCGGAATGAAGATCGCCTCAGCCATGCTGTAGCCAGTTAGCACCCAAGTGATTTGGTCTGCCGTTGCGCCCAATGCGCCCATCATGTGTGAAAGCGACACGTTAGCAACGGTCATGTCTATCAGCACCATGATGGCCGAAAGCATCACGGCGACGGTGGCTATTCCCCGTTTGTCGGCCGTAATCTCGTTACTCATTGTGCGTTACTTTTCAGATCAACAGTCACTTCAGAACT
>Ga0209379_10000690_pt1 | contig 25514 bp, 19 predicted proteins | sample tdDd001_FD_187124 | JGI IMG/M metagenome (GOLD analysis project Ga0209379, IMG submission 187124) | Marine sediment microbial communities from the Atlantic coast under amendment with organic carbon and nitrate - tdDd00.1 (SPAdes)... | ecosystem: Environmental > Aquatic > Marine > Coastal >...
ATAGAAAAACGATTAATGGCACGTATTGATAAACTTAGTAGAGATGCTGAAAACTTCGAGAAATTTGTGATCAAAAAATATAAAAAAAGATTATTTTCTGTTCTTAAGTACACACCTTATGACTCAGACTATACCCTTAAGGAGTTGTATGACGCATTCTATGAAAACAGGATCGATACAAAGTACTTATATAAAGATGATATAAATTTCATAATTCAAGATGACAGGGTCGGTTATTGTATAGAACTGGACAAACCGCATAAGAAACTAGACACGTTACTTATGGAAGCGGGAGACTATCTAACAATTCGATTTAAAACGGAAAACGATAGTGAAGTGACTGCATTCGTTGGAAAACTCTTCGAGGAGCTTAATAATAAGGGCCTGAGATCTGAAGGCGAAATGATGCTAATAGCAGATGCTGATAGTGGTCTACATGGAGATAATAAAATTTATTATGAACTTCAAGTAAAAATTATAAAATAGGATTGACCTTAGAGTGACTCTAAGTATTAAACTACACATATAATGTTGCGATGGAGGATTAAATATGTGGTTTACAATAGGAGTAGTATTATTGTTGTGGGTAATTTACGATTTAGTCATGGGATCTGTTTGGTCATATAGACGTATAAATCGTTCTGAAGAACCTTTGATGTACTGGGCGTTTATTTGTGTGTGGACTGGAATTGCTATTTCGTGTTTAACACCTTATTTTATGTTTTAAGAAATGGATGAGTAAAACCATTATCAAGATAAGTATCAAGATAATTAATATGGACCCTATACATATTACACGATTTAGCAGGTGTGGTATGTGTAGGGTCCATATTTTATATGTTTTAATTGACTTTATTCTTTTATTTTATTATTCAGTGTGCATTAGGTTTAGAACAGCTTGCTGAAACTGGGTAATTGAGGACTCTTTGGTTAGATGTAAAGGGCCAGCTTCAAATTGTCCGGATTCCATGGTGCCTTGTATGTTCTCACATACATACATGTCTTCAATCATAAAATCATAGGACTCGAGTGGTTTATCGTAATCTTCCACTTTTATTGGGCCTTTATTCTTAGCTTTACTGGATTTAAACCACTTGGCTGCTTTTGCTGAGGATGGCATCACTTTAGTTCTATATGAAATGAGGGTTTTGTTTGGACTTAATGGAATGAGACGCATGGTTGTCCATGTACTCTCGGATTCAACAATCCCCAAATTAGGGAAAATTAAATGCACATAGGCACCAAGCGATAACTTGGGGATATGGTCAATAACTTTATAACCGTATTTGGACATATTTTTCAGATAATCTTCTGTAAGGGGTTCAAAGAAAGTCCAGTGTGGACCAACAAAGTGAGACCTTTGTTTGCTGTGGTCATACATGTATAAGGTTTTACTGTGTAAATAATCTAAGTGGTAGCCATCCATATAATTTTCTGCGAAGATTTTCCAGTTGCAGTTGACCAAATAGACATTATTTTCTTCAGGGTACTCTTCTAAGAGTTCTGGTTTATGCGGCCCCATATATTGTTCAACGCCATGAATCCACATTTCAAAAGTTTGGGCATGTGGGTCAGGATGAACAAAGACCATGGACTTCCAAACATGAAGACCAGCGGGTTTAAGGTTATACGACTCTTTTTCAAAGGGTTCAAAACCTGTACTTTCTGGCGTACCCATAAGTTTGCCTTTTAAGTCATAGGACCAACTGTGGTATGGGCATTTTAAAAACTTCTTTTTATCTCCACTCACACCATCAATTATGTTACCTCTGTGACGACATACACTATGCATCGCTTGGATACTGCCATCTTCTGCACACGTTACAATGATGTGGCTTTTTCCAGCTTGTGTGCAAATGTGATCTCCAACTTTTTTTAAATCATCTAGATATCCAGCAAACTGCCATGTGTTATTAAAAATACGCATTTGCTCCTCTTGGTACCATTTGTCTGAAGTATAGGCCTCTAAAGGCAGTCTAAACATTCTCGTTTCGAAACTACTAATTTTCTCATGCATAACTGGCTCCTTTCTAGATAGGAACAATCCACTAATTGAATTAGTGGATTGTCCAGGTGGGTGTTATGATCGGATGAATACAATTTCATCGAAGATATCAGTGTACATATTTTTTATCGCCTGTCCTATTAAGTGGTAGTAGGTATCGATAGATAAGAAGAATGCGTCAAAGTCTTTAGTTTCTCGCGCTTTAACAACAGATTCGTATGCATTGTTGATTTCAATTCGGTCTTTTCTAGACATGTACTGGAGTAAGTTCTCTTCATTCTCTTTGTGAGAAATAAGAAGGTTTAAGGTGCTTTTCTTAATCCAATACGGAGCTAGAAGGTTGTTTAATTGACTTGTATGCAGTTTGGCTTTTTCCAAGTTGTTGGCCTTAAGTTCCTCTATTACGTTTTTGAAAATCATTTCACCTTTAACGAAATCTTCATCGCTAATATCAAAGGGTAGAATCTCTAAGTAGTCTTTAAATGTATAGTTTTGTAAATCTTCTGGTGTGAGTAAGTCTGCCCCCTTAATGTACTGAATAAGTTGCAGCTCATTATTGGTATCTCCAATGTTTTGGCCAATAGACATGTAGTAAACCCCGTGGATTTTTTTAATTTGGTCAAAATAGGCTTCGAGGTCATTTTTACTCCTGAGTGTGGCCAGCTTTTTAAATTCAATTTCTAAGTTTTCTTTTTGCTCGGGTGTCATAATGGAGCCGCCAAATTTCATCATTTCACCAAAGGGGAGTAAGGTTTTTAGTGTGTTTTCAGAGGTCCAGTATTTGCCGATTACGCTATAAAAAGCCTTTAACTTTATATCTGCTTCCTTTAAGTCGTTTTTCTCAAAGGCTATACCAATTTCAGTAAAGAGCTTGGCAACGATTTTTCTATCTTCTAGGTTAATTTTGAATGGGAGTATTTCTTCATACTCATCCAGGGTATATTCGAATGCGCTTTTGTCAAACTGTTCAGCCAAGTTTGACGTTTCACCTGCATATGCAGGCATTACACCACCAAGTAGTAGGGTAAAACTTAGTAATAGACATGCTAATTTTTTTAAATTCATTTGCATTCTCCTTTGTATTCAGTATCTTTTGAAGATCAAAAGATGTGTAAATGTTTATATAAGCTGTGTTCAAAGATTCGCCCAATAAATTGTTAAATATTATGATCTCATCTAACAGATTTTCTGCGGGATCAGTACTGGACACTTGCAAGATAACTTCATACTGAGCATTAAGTTGACTAACCTGTGTTGGATCAAGGTTGGTAAATGCTCCCGACCGGTATAGATCCATAGGGATGATAGTGTCTAAGACACTTTGTTTAAACCAATATGGTTTAAGTACTTGTTGAATAGATTTTGCGTCTTCATCGTTTGGACTTTTTTTGTAAGCAGTAAATAGATAATAAATCGTATCCATGTCATCGTTGCTGAGCTCAAAGGCTCTCGAGTATAAAAAAGTACTATAGTCATATGTGACAGAACTGCTTGTGCCACCGGTTTTGATGACTTCGCTGTTCTTCTCACTCCTGACATGTATAAAGGTGTTTTTTACAAGCTCTTCTTTATAAAGTTCGAGAACATTGTTGATTGCCTTGTAATAGTCTTTTGAGAATTGACCCATCGTCTTGTATAAAATCTCAGGGGTATGTCTCTGATCCATGTCCTTAATTTCTTCTAAATCCTTTGAGAGATTATCAAAATCTTGATGGATAAGATAAAATCTGTCTAGTTCAAAGTTTATAAATTTATTTTTTACATCGTCTTTAAACCAGTATGGATGAAGTATGGACTCAATTTTAAGAGATAAAGATTTAACTTCAGAGTCCGTTTCAGTAGCCAGAGCCTTCGATAATTCAGAAAATGTGGACTGAATAGATTTCTGGTCCACTGCTGAAAGCTCAAAAGGGAGGGCACTGATATATGCCGCACTATCCAGTTGTTTAACGATAATTTCCTCTACTTCGTTTACCTGACTTGAACCTGTAAGAGCCTTACCGAGTGTGGTGGTTCTCTTAGGGAGAAGATCAGCTTCAGGCAAAGGCAACATGTAAACGGCACCTTGAAGTATGAGGGTAATAATCAAAGCCAATACTAAGGGAAGGTTTGAATTATTCAGGAGCATCACCTCTTTCTGGCTTCAGTTTAAAGCTTAGAGTGACTCTAAGGTCAAGGGTGAAAATAATATAAATTTTCTACTTGATCTTAAAGCCACTCTAAGGTTTATACTCAAGATGAGGTGATGTATATGAAAATTAAAATTATAAAAGCGTGTACACCAAGTGTGTTTAAAGAATACAAAAAATTTATGGCAGCCCCCCCACAATCTATTTTTTCATTGGCAGCGTCTACACCAGATGTATATGATGTGGAATTGATTGATGAAACCATTGATATGCAGGTAAATTATGAAACGGATGCAGAACTAATAGTCATATTCTTTTCAACACCAGATGCCATGCGAGGTTATGCTCTGGCGGATAAGTTTAGGATGTTAGGTAAGACGGTTGTTTTAGGAGGTTTACACGTTAAGTTTAATAAGTTTGAAGCTTTGAAACATGCTGACACCCTACTCATTGGTGAAACGGAAGGTATATGGGAACAACTTCTGATAGACTATTCAAAGTCAGACCTGCGAAAAGTCTATGAGAGAACCAGTCTGGTTGATCTTAAAGATGTGAAGGCATATCCAACGGACTTGATTTCTCCTGAGGATTATGGTCATGTATGGTCGGTTCTGGTATCAAGAGGTTGTGTAAACAAATGCAGTTACTGCACCGTTCATAAGTTCTTTGACTCAATGCGGTATAGACCCATTGATGACGTTATTAATGAGATTAGAGGTTCTGGGGCAAAAATAGTTGAACTACACTCGGACAACCTAACAGCGGATCGAGAATATGCTAAGACTCTTTTTGAGAAACTTATGCCACTGAATATTAAGTGGGTAGCTGAAACAACTGCTGATTTCGCTAACGATGATGAGTTGGTTGAGCTGGCTGCTAAAAGTGGACTGGTATACTTATTACTGGGTTTAGAAACGCCGTCTTCAAAAGCATTAGAAAACTTAGATAAAGGATTTATGCGGGTAGAAGAAGTGAAGGCTCAGATTAAAAAGCTCCATAAACATGGGATAATTGTGGATTCAGCTATGATGTTTGGCGTAGATGGTCAAACAGAGGATATTTTTGATGAAACCATAAAGTTTGTAAAAGAAATTGACTTAGATGTGGCACATGCAGTGGTACCTATCCCTTTTCCTGGAACTAACTTCTTTAGAAAATTGGAGTCTCAAGGTCGAATACTAACCTATGATTGGTCTAATTATGACGGGAGACACTTGGTTTATAAACATGACGTCTTTAATAATGTGAACTTAGGTAAAGGGCTTAAAAAGTTTGAGGAAAATGCGTATACACTCAAAGGTTATTTAAGATATCAGAAATTCTTACTGGCTATGGAGTACCATGTAATGTTTTAATTTACATTGGAAGGACACGGGTATAAAAAAACTTCAGAACAGCAAAACTTATTAAATTAAGGAGTATAACATCCTATGAAAATATTACTGATTAAAGCTTCGGCTGACAGTCAATTTAAAGAATATAAAGCAAGTATGGGTGGACCCCCACAAAACATTTTTGCAGCTGCTGCAGCAACACCATCTGAATATGATTTAGAGATGATTGATGAGACCATTGGCAAAAAAATAAACTTTAACACAAAAGCTGATTTGATTGTCATTTTCTTTTCTACACCAGATGCACTAAGAGGGTATAAAATAGCGGAACGTTTTATGTCACTGAACAAAACAGTGGTATTAGGTGGACTTCATGTATCTGCCCTCCCTGAGGAAGCGGACCACCTTTGTCATTCTGTTTTGATAGGTGAAATAGAGAATTATTGGTCTGAAATGTTAAGTGACGCAAAGTCAGGCCAACTTAAACCTCGCTACCAGAGTACTGTTCCTGTTGATTTGAGTAGATTAAAACCTTACCCAACTCATCTCCTATCTCCTAAAGATTACAGGGGAGTATGGTCTGTAGTAGTTGGACGCGGTTGTGACAATGCTTGTACCTACTGTGTTGTGAATCCCTTCTTTAAAAAGCTACGTTTTAGACCTGTTAAGGATATAGTAGATGAGATCAAAGCTTCTGGAGCAAAAATAATTGAGCTTCATGCAGACAACTTAATTGCAGACCGTGCATATGCAATTCAATTGTTTAAGGCACTTATTCCATTAAAAATAAGATGGATAGGGGAATGTACCATAACGGTAGCTGAAGACGATGAACTTTTAGATTTGATGGTGCGTAGTGGATTAAGCGATTTACTGGTTGGACTGGAGACACCAGATCAAGAGGCCTTAGATAATATTGGAAAGTCCTTTATTCGAGTAGAAAATTTAAAGGGATATGTAAGCAAAATACAAAGTTTAGGGGTAGATATTGATGCAAGTTTCCTGTTTGGATTTGATGAACATGGACGAGATATTTTTGATAAAACCTTGAAGTTTGCTGCAGAAGTTGGAATTGCAAGTTGTCACAGTGTAATTCTAACACCGTTTCCTGGTACACCTTTTTACAACAAAATAGTAAATGAAGGACGTTTGTTAACAAGAGAATATATAAAGTATGACTGCACCCATGCGGTTTTTAAACCTAAACATATGACTGCTTTGGAGTTGGAGCAGGGTGCTTATTGGTTTGATGTTCAATTTGATCGTGTAAAAAAAGGCAAAAAAATATCTAAACCCTCACCAACAGCTCAAAATAGCCAAGTAGACGAAAATATGGTAAAAGTTGAGTCTGGGGTTTCAGACACATTAAAACCAGATTTAAGTAATGTTCAAGCAGGTTATAAAAAAGAAATTAAATGGAAGGCCATCATAGGACTTGTTTTAGTTGTAACGTCTGTTGTTATGAATTGGCCTGTCCTTCTAGGTTTTTTATATCTTACTTGGGCTATTCAAGATATCCAAACAGGGTACGCTTTTATCTTAGAAGATGTCAGTCGAGCTGATCATCCCATACTTTACTGGTTAACGGTGGGGATTTGGTTATTAAGTGGTCTGTATGTGGTGGCAGAACCTCTAATAGTTAGACTTTGGTATATGTAATATAACGATGATAGCCACTGGAAAGACTGAAGTGCACCCTGTCAAGTAGACAGAGGAAATATAATAAAGTATGCGTCAATTGAGCAATCGATTGGCGCTATTTTTGTGATTATTTTCAAATCAATTCAAATTTTATCCATTAAAAGGGATAATCATGATTGAAATGGTTACAGATGTTGTATAAAATTATATACATGAAAAGAGGTGTTTATGCGAAGACAACAAATGAATAATTCATACCGCACACTTTTAATCTTATTCCTAATCGGGATTTTCAGTATAAGCAGTGTTGCTCCGGGGTATTCAGAAAATGTGGAGCAAGAAATACATAGAATACTATATCTAAGTTCTTATTCCCCATCTTTTGAGACTTTTTTTGATCAAGTCAATGGGATTAAGACACAACTTGATTTGGACCAAACAAACTTAGACATTGAGTTTATGGATACAAAACGATTTTACACAGAAGAAAATCTAGAACATTTTTATGGAAATTTGAAATACAAACTCAGCCAATTACCGGATTATGACGTGGTTATTGTCGCAGATGATAACGGGTTAGAATTTGTAATGGATAAAAGAGCTGAACTTTTTAATGGTGTTCCTATTGTATTTATGGGCATTAACAATATTGAAAATGCACTCACATATAGTCAAGACGAGCTTGTGACAGGTGTTGTGGAGGCTGTTTCTATAGATGGCACAATTAAACTTGCGCTTGACCTTAACCCAGGAGCTACAGAGCTTGTTGCTTTGGTTGATGACACACCAACAGGTAGGGTAGATCTAGAGATGTACCAGGCTTTACAAGAAGATTTTCCATCTCTTAAGTTCAATACGATTGACTTAGCTGAAGTAAGTTTTGATGTATTTGCAACTCAGTTATCTAAATTAGATGAGTCAAGCATTATCCTCCATCTATCAGCATACAAAGACTATAAACAAACAGTGATGACATTTGACGAAAGTTTGAACTTTATACTTTCAAACGTGAATCAACCCGTATTCCATCCATATGCCCATGGGATTGGGTCTGGATTATTAGGGGGACAAGTCGTTTCACACTATGAACAGGGGGTACAAGCTGGACGTTTGGCAAAGCGTATATTAGATGGAGAAGATGTGAAATCCATCGATGTAATTGAGAAAAGTCCTAACCCTTATATAATTGATTATGAAGTACTTAAATCTAGTGGATATGATGAATCGTCATTACCTGATGAGTCGGTTCTTATAAACAAACCCGTGAATTTGTTTGACCAATATAAACAGTTAATCATTAGTGTCTGTTTAGGCTTATCAATTCAGTTGATTATAATATTTATTCTATTACTGAACATCCGTAAACGTAAAAACGCAGAAGCTGAGATATTAAGTAAAAAGATTCAACTTCAAACAGCCAACGAAGAACTGAGTATTTTTAACGAAGAACTGGGTGCCTCTAATGAAGAGCTAATGGCAACCAATGAAGAACTCACTGCAGCGTTTGATGAAATTGAAGACCAGAAAAAACATATATATAAACTTTTATATACAGACAATCTGACAAACTTAGATAATAGGTTGTCCATTTTAAATAAACTAGATGATTTATTATCGAGTGACAATGGCCAAGCTTTTAGTATTTTGTTCTTAGACGTAGATAACTTTAAGAATATCAATGATACTTTTGGACACGACCTTGGGGATGAAGTTATATTTGAAACGGGCAAACGCCTAATGGCCCTTGAAGACAAAAACTTTAGGGTGGGTCGATTTGGTGGAGATGAATTTCTTATTCTAATTAAAGGGGATAAGGTGGTTCATATGGACCGGACTATAAACGAGATTCAAGAATGTTTTGAAGATGTAATTTATGTGGAAGGGAACCGTTTTTATCTCACAATCAGTGTTGGCGTCGCTGAGTATCCAAACCATGGTGTGACACGAAAAGAGCTTATAAAAAAAGCAGATATGGCACTATATGAAGCTAAAAATAGTGGGAAAAACAAATATGTAATTTACCAACATGAAATGGGCAATGAGGTTGAAGATAAAGTTAGGTTCCAAGCTCATTTAAAAGATGCATTTAATAATGATGAGTTTTATCTTAACTATCAACCTTATTATAATCCTGCAAACGAAGAAATTGTGGGTTATGAGGCTTTAATCAGATGGAATAGCAGTACACTCGGCCAAGTTTCTCCTTACAAGCTGATTACAAATGCGGAAGAGATGGGACTTATAATTGAAGTAGGGCACTGGGTCTTTAAAGAAGCGTGTTTGTTTGCAAAACGCGTAAACCAACGATCAACCAAACCCGTTATTGTTTCAATTAACATTTCAACGGTTCAGCTTATGTATAATAACTTCTTTGAAGATGTAACAGGTTTTGTTGAAAAGATGGGTATTGACCCAACTTTAATCTGTTTAGAAATGACAGAGACCGTGATTTTACAGTCAATTTCAGCAGGACAAAAGTTGATAGAAGAATTAAAAACGTATGGGTTTTCTATTGCCCTAGATGATTTTGGAACTGGATATTCTTCTTTAAGTTATCTGAGAAATCTTCCAGCAACAGCGCTTAAGATCGACAAAAAGTTTATTGACCAACTGGTAGAGGATTCATATGACCAGTATACGGTTGAAGCCATTATTAAGTTAGCCCACCAGCTCGATTTAAGAGTTGTTGCAGAGGGTGTTGAAACAGAAGACCAACTGAAGATCCTTAAAGATTTGTCCTGTGATGCAATTCAGGGATATTTACTCAGTAAACCACTTGGAGAAATGGAAGCACTACAATGTTTGAATGAACCAATAAAGTTTGTCCAAACAATAAGTTAAAGCTCTATTAAATCAACTGTTAAACGACAGTTGATTTTTTTTGTACAAGTACAACTTGGCATATGCTGTTACGGCAGCTATATACCCTGGTTGCACAAGTACAACTTGGTAATAGGTAGGACGATTGGCAATATAACCTTGTTAAAATGTTGACATGCTATCTCCATAAGCGTATACTTGTATTGTTTTGGAAATTAAGCAATTTTTAGAGTATTTGGGAGGATGAACAAATTGAGAAGAAGATTATCAATAATGGTAATCGTTTTGGTTTTTTTAGGGTTAGCCTCAATGACTTTTTTAAATCTAATGACGATTAATGACAAAATGGAAGAGTTACTCCATGCTGACGGTATGATACTAGCTAAAGAAATCGCAAGAAGTGCAGCAGAAAGTCAAAATGCTGAGAACAAACTGCTGGCGTCAATGGATTCAACGATCATTGCTAGTGCCATGGCATTTAAACAACTAGACTTTCAAAATCTAACAGATGCAGAAATAAATCGTGTAGTTAAAGAAACAGGTGTTGCATCTGTATATATTTCAGATCATAGAAAAGAAATTCTCTATTCGAACATTAAAAGTGCAGTGGGTTATAAATACCCAGCTGACCATAAAATGATGCCTGTGTTTAATGGTCAATCCAGTTCCTTTACAGAACCCATTCGACTGAGTACAACAGACGACAAGTATTATAAATTTGGTGGTATTAATGCAAACAACGGATTTTACGTTCAGGTGGGTTTAGCGGCTGAAGATGTTAGAAAAACCATTGATGAAATTAGCCTTCAAAGAATACTTGAAAATGTTTCAGCCAACGACAATATCATATATGCTTTATTAATTGACGAAAATTATACAGCGGTCGCACACGGTAACGCAGAACGTATTGGTATGGAGTTTACAGATGACGGTACAATGACTGCTGTAGACAGTAAAAAAGAGATGTCTGCAGTATATAATGATAAAGACCGTGGTATTGATGTATTTGATGTCTTTTATCCGGTACATTTAAATGGTGACTACCTTGGTATGTTAAACATCGGTGTATCAATGGAGGCACTTGATATAGCAAATGGTGCTTTAATGCAAAGTTCTGTGATAACAACAATTGCACTTCTTGTAGTCTTGGCTATAGCCATTAATATGGGTATTTTAGTTGCACTTAAACCCCTTCGTAATGTTGAGACGCAAATGGAAAGTTTGGCAAAAGGCGATTTCACAAGTCGTTTATCAGAAAAAGAACTTAAACGAAAAGATGAAATTGGAAAAATACTTAAAGCACTAGACCGCATGCAAGTAGGTATCAAAATGTTACTTCAAGAGGTGGTTTCAGATGCTGACCAAGTTTCAAATGCTTCTGTGTCTATGTTAGAGATTGCAGAGTCATCTAAATCAAGTACGTCTGAAGTTGCTACTGCAATTGAACAAATAGCAATGAGTGCATCAGAACAGGCAAGAGATGTAGAACGTGTTGTTCTTGAAGCCAATGCACTTGGAGACAAAATCTCTGAAACAGGCGAACGTATTTTCAGTGTAGAAGCTCAGTCAACAGAAGTCTCTAAACTGGGTGTAAGTGGACAGGAAATCATCGTTGACTTGAATGAAAAAACAGTCGAAAACAAAGAGAAGTTATCTTCAATCAATGTGACAGTTGATAAAATTTCGGGTGCAGCTCAAAATGCTGAATCTATTATTGAGTTTATTGAAAACATCTCTAACCAAACAAACCTATTGGCCCTTAATGCGTCTATTGAAGCGGCGAGAGCTGGTGAAGCTGGACGAGGGTTTGCAGTTGTTGCCGATGAAATTAGAAAATTAGCTGAGGACACAACCAATGCAACCACTGAAATTCGTGGCCTGATTGCTAATATCCAAAGTATTTCTGAAAACGCTGTACAAAATGTAGATGAAATTCAAGCAATGAACGATGAGCAAAATCAAGCCATTGAAAACACAAGTATGACATTTAGAGCGATTTTAGAAGAACTTGAGAACATGGCTGAAGGTATTGCGAATGTTAGTAGTTTAGCAAAAGACATGGATAGAAACAAAGAAGAAATTATCAGCTCTATAGAAAGCGTGTCTGCTATCACTGAAGAAGCTTCAGCAAGCTCTGAAGAGGTATCTGCTTCTACGGAAGAACAGCTTGCAGCAATGGATGAAGTTGTAGAGTATGCAACGAACTCTAAGGCTCAAATAGATAAACTAACAGAAGAAATTGGGAAATTTAAGATTTAGTATAAAATAAAAGGAGATGTTGAAAAATACATCCCCTTTTTTATTAAGTACGTCTTATACAATGAATCTCAAAACCAAACAAAAAAGCTTACAGGCGGGTTCAAAAGAACCCGCCTGAGTTGTATTATGAAGCTATTTATGCTCATTTACGTATTTGTCTTACATGACATTCTGCATAAATACATTTTGCATGAAGAACAAACTGATGAAGGATAACAACATGGAAATAGTAGGCGTTAGCAACCATCCAAATGATATTTTTCGAAGCTTTTTGAAGTTGATGTTTCTGTCACCTTTTGCAATCCCTATACCGATAATAGCACCTACAACAGCCTGTGAACTTGAAACAGGCACAAGTGGAAATGGTGGCAGGCCTATTGAGATCATGAAGTTCTGTAAAGACACAGAGGCAAATATGAAGAGTACAAATGAACTCGACAAAACGACTATAAGTGCAGTGGGTGCTGATATTTTATAAATGCTATTGCCCACAGTCATCATAACGTTTTTTGAGTATGTTACAATCCCAGTTGCTATAGCGAGTGAGCCGAGGAAAAATAGAACCTGGGTTTTATTTATTGTAACAAAGTAAAGGTCAAATGAAGGTAGGTCTATGGCGTTTACAAAGACCCCCATTACATTGGCGATATTGTTTGCACCCAATGAAAATGCACCAAAGGCCCCCACTACGATAAGTCCTATTTTGATTAGGTAGTGGCGCATAAAGAGGTTCATTTTCATTTCTTTTGTCCTATTTTTAAAAATCTTATAGAACAAAATAGAAAAGAGGGCTGCAAGCACTGGACATAAAATCCAGGTAGAAACAATTTTACTCAGTGTGTTCATACTGGTAGGACTGGATGTAAAGAGGTTCCACCCTACAATGGCCCCAACAATGGACTGGGATGTTGAAACTGGAAGGCCATACTTGGTCATATAAAATATAGTGACAGCAGAAGACAGGGCTACAATAAAAGCACCTGATAATGACGAAATCGCACCGAGTTTACCTAAGGTATGACTTGCACCAGACCCACTGGAAACAGCTCCAAGGACTACAAAAATACACATGATAATGGCCGCTGTCCTAAACTTAACCACTTTAGCACCTACGGCAGCACCAAATAGATTAGCTGCATCGTTTGCACCGAGTGACCAACCTAAGAATAGACCACTAGATATATAAAATAATGTTGTAAACATAAAATCACCTATATCTCTCTTTTAATGGTGAATATTGTGAGTTTATCTCCAATGAGTTCTGCTTCGTCTGCAATGCTGGAAATTTTGCTTACAAATCGTTTAAGTTGCATTTTTTCAGCAAGGTCATTCACTATACCGCCGTTAAAAATTTGATTGTTGATTTTGTCTTCCATAATGTCCGCTTCGTGTTCAAAAAACTTAATTTTATTTGAGTATGAGGACACCAAGTGTACCTCGTTAAAGAAAGCACGTGCAGCTAAAAGTAAAGATTCAGAAGACTGGATAGAGCTTTTAGTCATCTCTTGAATATCTTTATGTATTTCTTTAGGAAAAACTGGTTTTTGAATGTTGTAATCCTTTGTAATGTCTTCTACCATATCAATAATATTATCTAAACTCTTAACTAAGGAAAGAACATCGGCCCTTGTGTCTGGAAGTAACATAAACTTGTATAAGGTCACTTTGATTTCAGTTTCTAAAGCGTCCGCTTCACTTTCAAGTTCGCAAATGCGTTTTAAGTGATCTTGGTAAGATTCATGATTTTCTTCAAGATAAAGGCGCATTGCTTTTTCAAATAAAGTTAAGCTGTTTGATATCGTGTCCAGAAATTTTTCTATTTTTGAATTCAGTTCCATAGATTTGTTAAAAAATGAGTTCATATGAATTCCCCCTTATATCTTTTATTAATACCATTTTAGAATTGGGTGTAAACCCTTTGTCATTTTCAATTCTTTAGAATAATTATAGTAAAAACACTAACGATTAGGTTATAAACTATAATGATAACATGAATTTCTTAAGTAGCTTAGGCAAAAGCCAGAATTCTTGATAAAATTGCAGAACCGTGCTATGAAAGTTAAAAAAGTAACAATAAACGACAATATTCGACAAATTTACTAAAATGGAGTATACTTGTGTATATATCAACGTACAATTTGAATGGAGGTGGTTGATTTGTTCCCAGAGATGCGTATATTTGTATCTGGCCTACGTGGCATTGACAAGCTGAATGTCTGTGACAACTGCAAATCAGCCGTTGGTTGTGAAGAGTATTTTCCTGGAGCCTTGTATCAGAAAGGGAAGTGTTCTTTATGTGGCTACGAGGGTAACATTGTTAACGTAGCAATTGCACGAAAAGTTATGGAGTTAAAAATTAATCCAATAGAATATGCAACGCATGGTCAATTGCTTGTTTATTCAAGCACACATGTTTAAGGAAAAACAACCGCTTCGGCGGTTGTTTTTATTACTTTACAAGTACAATTAAGCATTTACTGAATTCCTAACAGAAATTTCACAGTGTGTACATACTTCGTTAATAATTGAGGTCTATAATAAAGCCATAGAAATAAACACCCCCTACAAAATAGATTGATATAAAATGTATGCATCCTCCCCCCTAAAGTGCATATACGAAAATTCAAACCCCATGTGATTACATGGGGTTTTTTCATGGGGCTTTGGGATAACCATTTGTACAATAATCCCACAAACGTGACAAAAATGTGAGAAAAGGATATACTTGAAAAGACTAGTTCGTTAGACCTACACTTTAAAAATACAGAATAATTAGAATATTAAACTGGGCAAATACTAACAAATACAATTCTAGGGGGATATATTTTGTATCGTGTTGAGGACTATAAACACTTATTTGAAGCGTCTCTAGACGCCATTATTAGAATGGATGAAAATACTAATATTATTGAAGCAAATCAGAGCTTTTGCAACTTGTTCAAGTATACCTTGGATGAATTGTTAGGGAATCCACTGGATAGTTTAATAGTAGGATTAGATGACAAAGACCAAGCTGCAGCTCTCAATGTAAGAGCTTTGGAAGGTAAGATTTTTTCATGTGAAATGGACCGAATTGATAAATTAGGTCAGGTTCATCATGTCATTGTTACCGGTATTCCCATTATAGGGGATCAAGGCAATTTCCAAGGTGCCTTTGTTATTTATAAAGATGTGACGAGTGAAGCACACTCCAAAATTGATTTAATGAAGCAGAAGATGACCTTTGAGTCTTTGTTTAAAAATTCAAGAGATGCGATTGTGAGAATAGATGTACATCAAAGGGTTTTAGATATTAATGAACGCTTTGAAACACTCTTTGGTTATAAACTCAGCGAAATAAGAGGCCAGTATGTGGATCAGCTCATAGCAGATCCAAACAAGTTGAATGAGTCAAAAGCATTGACGGGTCAACTATTGTCTGGGGAGAAAATTGTTGTAGAGGGAGAACGATTTGGCAAAGAGGGTCAGGTTAAAGTCTGTAAAGTACAAGGCGTGCCGATTATAGCAGATGACGAAGTTATTGGTGGCTACGGCATTTATACGGATATTACAGAGCAAAAATTGGCAGAGCACCAACTTGAATCTCAAAAAGTAATATTTGAAGCCTTGTTCAAAAATTCTACAGACGCCATTGTACGTTTTGATTCAAAACACCGCGTTATAGATATAAATGAGAATTTTTCTACCTTATTTAAGTTTGATATAAAAGAAATTATTGGTATGCGTGTGGATGAAGTGGTGAATAAAAGCCGTATACCAAGAGGCAAAGAGATTACAGACCGCCTGCTCCGAGGGGAAACTGTTATGCTTGAGGGTATTCGGTACGATAAATATGATAATGAAGTAGAGGTGTCTATTAAAGGTGTTCCCATCATTTCAGAAAGCAGAGTGATTGGCGGCTATGGGATTTACACCGATATTTCACTCAGAAAAGCAGCTGAGAAGGAAATTCTTTATATGAGTTACCACGACCAGCTTACAGGTGTGTATAATAGAAGATTTTTTGAAGAAGAGTTTGGACGTTTAAGTTCTGATAGGTATATGCCAGTTTCACTCATCATGGCAGATGTTAACGGCCTTAAACTTATTAATGATGCATTTGGTCATGAAAATGGTGATGAACTCTTAAAACGAATGGCACGTGTTTTAAGTGATAACTGTAGACATGGTGAAATAATAGCAAGATTAGGTGGAGATGAGTTTGTAATTTTACTTCCGAATACATCTGTTTATGAAGCTGAGAAAATTGTAAAACGAATCAAAGAATCCTGCCACAAAGAAGCCTTTAAAAACATAGAGTTTTCTATGTCATTTGGGTGGGATGCCAGAAAAGCAACGGATGAATCTCTATCTGACCTTTTTAAACGTGTTGAAGATTTAATGTACCGTAACAAATTGGTTGAAAGCCCTAGCATCAGAGGGAAGATGTTTGAAACCATCATCAATACCTTACATGCTAAAAACGAAAGAGAGGAACGTCATTCATCACGGGTGAGTTTTTATTGTGAACAGATTGCAAGAGCCTTATGTATGAACTCTATAAATGTTAAAGAGTTAAAAACAGCTGGTTGGTTACACGATATTGGCAAAATAGCTATAAGCGACAGTATTCTAGACAAAGCTGGAAAACTTACTGAAAGTGAGTGGAAGGAAGTTAGAAAACACCCTGAAATAGGCTACAGAATTTTAAACTCAGTTCATGAGTTTACAGACCTTGCTGAACACATTTTGCTCCACCACGAAAGGTATGATGGTTTAGGATACCCTAAAGGTCTTAAGGGAGATGAAATCCCAGTCCAAGCGAGAATCATAGCCATAGCAGATGCTTATGATGCCATGACTAGTAATCGGACATACCGAAAGGCGCTCAGTGAGGAAGTGGCAGTACAGCAGCTCATAAATAATGCAGGCACACAGTTTGATCCACTCCTTGTCGATGTGTTTGTAAACCTTTTAAATGATGAAAATGAACATATAAAGATAGGTTAGCTGATAATAAATATTAAAAACTTTATAATACTCAATTTTGAGATGTAATTGACATGATATAATTATCCCTAGCTAAAATAGAGAGAAGAATTAAATATATTATTAATGGTGTGTTATATGGAGGAAAATCATGTACACGGTCGGCAGAGAGATAGAGAATGCCATTCAGTCCATGTTGAGTGTTTCTGAAGAATATGCGAATATTCAAGCAAAGTTGGATAGGGCGCAAAGTGACTTGGGAATGCTGGAAACCCTATTTAATGTTTCAAAATATATAGGGTCAGATATTGAACCTCAAGCAGTTTTAAACGTGCTTGAAGACAGTATTAAGGGCGTGTTTGGTGCAAGCAGCACACAGGTTATTTTTGATGACAACAAACGTCATTTAAGTTTTTCAACAGATTTGTATGAGTATTTCACGTATGAAAACTTAAATGATAATGTGGAAGATTCCCTTGTCATTGAGGACCTGTCCAAGTCTGACGTAGCTACACTAGATTTTGGTTCAGCGCTGGCAATTAGACTCGGTATTGGTAAAGAAACCTATGGATTTTTAGTCTGTTATTGGCAACGCGCATATGAAATGAACCGTAGTAAAATGGTGTTTTTGCAAATTATAAGCACACAAGTTAGTGTGTTTTTGAAAAGTGCCAGCTTGGTTGAAGAGTTTAAAGAAATGGCTGTTATTGATCCATTAACAGGGATCTACAACCGTTCTCATTTTTCAAACATTGTAGAAACAACAAAACCTGAGTTTGGTGAGAGTATTATTTTATTTGATATTGACCACTTCAAATTGGTTAATGACAAAAAAGGACACCAGTTTGGAGACTCAGTACTTGTGAAGTTCGGCGAAATTATAACCGAAGTTGCTAGTGCGAATGAAGGTGTCGCCTTTAAGTATGGTGGTGAAGAGTTTATTATTAACTCTAAAGGTGGACGCGAAAATGCATCTAACATCGCCAATGAAATAAGACGACGATTCTTTGAAGAAACAGGGTATACTGTAAGTTCTGGTATAAGCACCATGGGGTATTCGTGTAAGATTTCACGGTATGTTGACATGATAAAACAAGCAGATGATGCTTTGTATGTTTCAAAACAGTGTGGTCGAAATAAATCAACAGTATCATCTTCTGATATTCAAATACTAAAATTAGCATCAAACTCTTTATCAAAACTGTTGTCAAAGTCTTTTAGGCAGCTCACACCCATGTCCCTTGTTCGTATGGATATAAAGACTCCAACGGTTATGGATGAAGAAGCATTTGAAAAACTGCGGTCTTCTGTCTTAAGTATTGGGAGAATATACGATGAAGTTTTTATTACTGCATCGCTGGATATCCTTTATATCGTACATGGAAAAGTAGATGTAGACGAGTTTATTGAGAGAAGTCGTCAAATTCTTAAAAAAACGCACCCCCATATTGAGTATGAAATTCACTCCTTAGATAGAACCTTTAAGGAAGTTTTGGTTCATAGCAGTCGTGTGTCAGAGTTGTCACAGATTTTAGGGGCTGAGTTAGGATTTAAACCGGACATGATCAATAAAATCAGAATGGCATGTGAATGGCATGATGTGGGCAAGTTATGTACAGATCCAGTTGTCTATAATCGCGATAGAAAGTTAACGGATGCTGAATACGAAATTATTAAAATGCACTCATGGTTAAGTTATTGTATTGCCAATGACCATCCGGCTTTGTCTGAGTTTGCAAATTGGGTTTTGTATCATCATGAGGACTTTAATGGTAAAGGTTACTTTGGTTTAAAGGGAGATGAAATTCCATTCCCAGCGCAAATTATTAGTTTAGTTGACAAGTTTGACGCTTTAACAGAAGATCGGTGTTACCGACCTGCATTCGACTGGAGAGAGGCTTTAGAAATTCTTAGAAATGAAGCTTATAAGTTTGATGAATCATTGTTTGGTACCTTTGAAGCATTAATTACACGTATGATGCAGAACCAATCGCTTGAACTGGCGTAAGAGTAATTAGTACAGAAGAATTATTAGAAAGATAAGAGCAAAAAAAGAATAGATTACTGAATTAGAATTTCTAATAAGAAAACTCATAGAAGAGCCACAAGATAAAAAATCTTGTGGCTTTAACTTTACCACCCGTTGTAGTGGATGTTATTTGCATCAAAACGTTCTGGAACAGGACGTGATTCAGCGGGATGTCCCAGAGCCACCGCAGAAAAAGGTGTTATATGTTCAGGTAGATTTAAGAGGGACTGGACCCCTTCAACCCTTTCTATTTCTGGATATAATCCCAACCAAACCGTGCCAATTTCTAGGTTTTGAGCTGCCAGTAACATATTCATTGTTGCTGCACTACAGTCTTGAATCCATAAATCTTGAAATTTCTCTTTTTCTTTGTTGCCACAAACAATAATAGCAGCAGCTGCACCTTTGAGGGCACCAGCATAAGGATGTACTTCTGTGATTTTATTTAGAATATCCTTATCAGTAACCACAACAAAATCCCAAGGTTGGGCGTTGCCACCTGAAGGTGCATACATGCCTGCTTTTAGTATCTCGTTTATTTGAGCCTTGTCTATAGGTGCATCTGTATATTTTCTAATGCTTCGTCGTTCTAAAATTGCTTTCATTGTATCCATGTCTAGTCTCCTAGTCTTCATATTATAAAACTTAACCAAATTTATACACATTCTTGTACATTCTATTGTACCCACATATAATAAAATTGAAAGAAGGCACTTTCTAGGAAGTAACTACCCATATGGGTAGATTTGGAGGTTGTATGAGCTCGGAAATTAAGATAAATAAAGACGGAAAACTTGATTGTTGTTTAGATACGACGTTTTCAATAATCGGTGGTAAATGGAAACTGGTCATTCTATGGCATTTAGGAAAGCAAGGCACACACAGGTACAATGAGCTTAGACGTTTAATGCCTGGAATTACACATAAAATGTTGAGTCAGAAATTAAAAGAGCTTGAAGCAGATGGACTGGTTGTTAGGAAGCAATATAATGAAGTCCCTCCTAGGGTAGAGTACTCTTTGACCCAGAAGGGTATAGATACACTTCCCATATTAGAAGCAATCCACATATGGGGAAGTAAGTATACTAAAGCAGATGCGTGATGTATGCGCACGAACTAGGCTTTTAAACCGTAAATGAATACAAAAAATGTAACAAGCCTGTACACATGACGGATATGTGTTCAGGCTTGTTCTATTGAAATACACATTATGAATGACCCAAGTACTCTACAGAAAAATCTGTTCAGTTTGTGGGGGGATCACATTCTTTTGTGAAGCTCGGCACTGCGCTAGCAGCAAATCCAAGACGTATTTGTGTAATTAAACCAGCAATGTGTTTTTGCCAGTGGGTGTACAAATTAAAAAAAGCAAAGATGAACTCTAGGGAGAGGTGAGCTCATCTTTGATATTACTAATGAACAAGTGTAGTTAAAAGTGTAACTAAAATGTTCACTAACGGCCAAAATTAAGAAGCCTTCTTCATACCCTCTTCAGCTTCAGTCATTGCTATAAACTCGTTTAGAGCTTTAACAACAAGACCTGTTAAACCAACAAGAGCAATCAGGTTTGGAACGACCATGAGCGCGTTGAAAGAGTCTGCAAGACTCCAAACAAGCTCAACGTCGAGTAGTGGTCCAACTGCAATACCAACTAGAACCACTGCGCGGTATGCACCAATGCCTTTTGTGCCGAAAAGATACTTGATGTTTTGCTCACCAAAGAAGTACCAGCCAATGATCGTAGAAAAGGCAAAGAAGAATAAACATACTGCGATAAATGTTGTACCAAAGTTACCCATGAAGGAGAAACCTAGACGGAAACCTTCTTGAGTCAGTTCAGCACCTGTTAATCCAGTTTCAAATGCTCCAGTTGTTAATATAACCAGGGCTGTAATCGTACAAACAACACCTGTATCAACAATAACACCTAGCAGTGAAACCATACCCTGTTGAACAGGGTGTTTTACTTTAGCAACTGCATGTGCATGTGGTGTAGACCCCATACCAGCTTCGTTAGAGAAAAGACCACGGGCAATACCGTAACGTACAGTTTCTTTAACTGTTGCACCGATGAAACCACCAGTTGCAGCTTGAGGATCAAACGCACCATGTACGATCATCTTCAGAGCTGGAAGCAGTTGTTCAGCGTTCATAGCGACGATAATAAAACCGCCAAGTATATAAAATGCTGCCATAAATGGCACGACTTTTTCAGTAAATGCACCAATACGTGAAACGCCACCAACAAGTACAATCCCTGATAGAATTGCAATGATAACCCCCAGAACAAGTCCTGGAATTGGAACAACGTTTCGTACTGCGGCGGCAATGGAGTTCGATTGAACCATGTTGCCCATGATACCAAGTGCTAAAACAATAGAGATGGCAAAGAATCCAGCTAAAAACTTATTATTAAGACCGTTTCGAATATAATATGCTGGTCCGCCTGTTAATTCTCCATTTCTTTCTTCGTTAAATATTTGTGCTAGAACAGCTTCGGCAAATATTGTACCCATACCAAAGAATCCACTGATCCACATCCAAAAGATTGAACCGGGTCCACCAACAGCAATGGCTGTTGCTACACCTGCAAGGTTACCAGTACCAACTTGTGCGGCAATGGCTGTAGATAATGACTGGAATGGTGACATGCCTTCTGCGTCGCTATCAGAGCTGTCGCTGTTAAAGATCTGCTTAAAAGCAAGTCCAATTTTAGTGACCTGTAGAAATCTGAGTTTGAACGTGAATAGAACGCCTGTACCTAGTAAGAAAAACAACATTAAAGGACCCCAAAGGATGCTATTGATCTTATCTAAGTGTGCTAAGATTATTTCTGTATTCAAATTTAGTGACCTCCTGTACCATTAAGTAATGATAAACAATATCCCGTCACTTACGTTCGCGATTCGTAAGCCCAACTCGACCAAGGTCATAAGGAGCTTCCGGATTTTTGAGCACAAAAATAGACAGTCATAAAATCAGCACGCACAGAATCCCCGTCTGTAGCTAATTTTACCCTGTCCTTTTATCTGAAAGTTTCCTCGAACTGGTTCGAGTTGCTTCGTCGATGCTCTTAAGAGTCTCTCCAGGGGTGTGTCATGACACTGTATTAGACCTGAGAGCTTCAGTTTCAATCTAGCTATTGAAACCTTTCTCCTACGGTAACTCACCTGAACTATGTCAGTTAAGTTTCTCCAACGTCAATCAATCACACCATATTCAATTTCGACACTTACAATTCTAGTGTATTACAAGTCCACAGGCAAGCGTTTTCAATAGAATGTTTTGATTTCGTAAAACATGGACAGAAATTTACCATTGTATGATTTATTTCTAAGTTGAAATCATTACACCTTTATCAATTGTTACAAAACCGTATTCTATTTGAATGTTAATTATGCTTAAGGTGTTGGTATAGCTAGTGTTCAAACATTGTTAATATCTTATCAAAAAATAGTCAAAATCCTATGCTTTATTTAGAAAATTCATAATTGAATTGAAGCCTATAAAAAACTCTTATGTTGTGAAAAGTACACAATGAAATGCCCAAATAATATGTGCGTATACAATGTTTGTTCATTATTATTATGCAAATATGGTCCAAAGTGAACATTTAAAATCGGATTAATTCCATTTGACTTTCGTGATACTCATGCATATAATGCTACTAGACGACCGGTCTAATATTAAATGGTTAACAAAATATATGCACAAATACACTGGGAGGATAATTATGAAAGATAAAATTCAAAAGATATTACAGGCACATGACTTATTAAGACTTGGAACACTGGACATGGATGGTTTTCCAAATGTAAGATCAGTAGATTTTGCACATGATCCTGAAGATGTTTCGAAACTTTACTTCACTACATTTAAAGAAACAAGTAAAGTGGCTGAACTAAAAAAAGATAATAGAGTATATGTTGTAGTCGATAAATCAGCCGATTCTATCCAAGCACTGTCTCAAATCCAATACATAAGAGGCACAGGAGAAGCATTTGAAGTATCTACTCCAGAAGAAATGCAAAAAGCCATGGGCCTTCTTTTAACAAAGTATCCATTTTTAAAAGATCTTCCAGGAGATCCATCTATGATGAGTGTTTATAGAATTGAACTGAACGAAGTTAAAGTAACGGACAACAGTCTTGGTTTTGGACATGTCGACAAAGTAACATTTTAATTAAAGACATTTTAAATAAGACATTTATGGTTCATTGACCATGCGCGTTCAAGTTCGATATAATAAACATCATGAAAGTCGGTGAATATTATGAATAAAAGAGACGCGATCATTTTTACAGCAGCACAGCTCATTCATGAAAAGGGGTATCATAATATTGGTATCAAAAGCATATTAGATGCATTGTCGATTCCAAAAGGCTCCTTCTATCATTACTTTTCAAGTAAAGAGGCACTTGCCCTTGCCATTATCGACCTATATATAGAAGACACACAATCATGTATTGAGAACTCTGACACATCTGTAGAGGGATTGAAGTCATTTTTCAACATATTCTTTAACAGATTAATTGACCTTGAGTTGAAACGCGGCTGTCCAGTGGGCAACTTAGTCCTAGAATTATCGGATGAGAATGAAACGTTTAGATTAAAGCTCCACGAATGGTATGACTTCTTAAAGGTTTGGATTGCCAAGGTATTAAATGATGAAGGAATAGACAAAGCAGAAGTCAAAGCTAAGGCGCTCTGGGCAGCATTTGAAGGTACAATGATGCTCTCAAAATTAGATAAAAATCCAGAGCACTTTGAAATATTTAATGATCTGACATTCCCTTCAATTGTGCATCATTCATTGTAATGCGAACACCTTTGTGGTAATGTAGTAGCCGATGAAATTAATGGAGGTGCTACAATGAAGGAATTACCTAATTGTCCAAAATGTCAGTCTGAATATACTTATGAAGACGGTAACTTTATAGTTTGTCCTGAGTGCGCACATGAATGGTCACCAGAAGCAGATGCTGCAGCTGAGGCTGAAAACGTAATCAAGGATTCCAATGGAAATCTTCTTCAAGACGGAGACACGGTTACAGTTATAAAAGATTTAAAGGTAAAAGGAAGCTCATCTGTTGTAAAAATAGGTACAAAAGTGAAAAACATTCGCCTTGTACATGACAGCGATCATGATATCGATTGTAAAATTGATGGATTTGGTGCCATGAGCCTTAAATCTATTTATGTAAAAAAGGTATAAAGTTAAAAATCCCACGCTAGAGTTGGTCTAGCGTGGGATTTTTATTGTTTGAATAGAGGGTGGCAAATACTGTGACGAAAGTTGCCTTTTGTGTTTATACTTTTGAGTTTATATTTTAGACTGGGGGTGAAGTTTCATCACCTGATGTGCTGAAAAAGCCATTAACACAATACATATAAGCAGGAAGGGTGGGAAAATAGCCATACTGGTTTGACGGGCTGCAACCCCCATTAGTGGAGGTAAGAAACCAATGCCAATATAAGCAGAAGCCATTTGGTACCCTATTATGTACTGTGAGTTTTCTTTACCAAAGCGTACAGGTGTTTCGTGAATCATGGATGGGAAGATCGGTGCAAATCCCATACCGATGAAAACAAAAGCCAGTTTTAATAAACCGTGGGGGAGTGGAAGAAGTAGTGCAGCGGCACCTAAAGTTGATAGTAGTGCTCCACCGTGTATCATTTGATTATTGGTAAGTTTAAAAGAAATAAACCCCGATATAATACGTCCACCTGTAATACCTCCATAATATAGGGCAATCCATGATGCAGCAGAGTTCACAGAGATAGCTTTTATAGTAACCAAATAACTGCTTCCCCATAGTCCAACAGAGATTTCTGCTGCACAATAAAATAGGAAGGTGAGCAGAGCAAAGGGAACGCCTTTGATTCGAACACGTTTAAATAAAGAGTTATTTTCATGAGAGTGAACTGAAGTATCCCCATCTACTGGAAGGGTATTTGTATTAGGCGTATTAACCGTTACAAGTCTATGGTGTCTATTCCACAGGGGCAAACTTAATAGTAGGACTAGAGCCAAAAACAGTTGAATACTTCCAATTGAAAAATATCCAGTTCGCCATGAATCTGCTCTTAAGAAAGCTTGGCCCATAATAATCGGACCGAGTGTCGCACCTAAACCCCAAAAGGAGTGTAACCAGTTCATGTGGTGGGCTTTAAAATGTAGGGCTACATAATTGTTCAGCGCAGTATCAACAGACCCAGCACCAAAGCCAAGTGGGATAGCAAGTAGAACCACCCAAATATAGGAGGGTGCATAAGCCATGCCTAAGAGAGCCAAACTGGTCATAGCGCCACTCATAAATGTCACTTTT
>Ga0209379_10000691_pt1 | contig 25451 bp, 24 predicted proteins | sample tdDd001_FD_187124 | JGI IMG/M metagenome (GOLD analysis project Ga0209379, IMG submission 187124) | Marine sediment microbial communities from the Atlantic coast under amendment with organic carbon and nitrate - tdDd00.1 (SPAdes)... | ecosystem: Environmental > Aquatic > Marine > Coastal >...
ATCGTTTCATAATTTCTTCATAAGGTTATGATATAAATAAGATATTACTATTACAAGGAGACTCTATGTTTAAAATATTACTGATAGAAGATGAAATAAAGGTTCATGGCATTATCGAACAATATTTTTTAAGGGAGAACTATGAAATTACCATAGCTTCAACAGGCGAAGAAGGCATTGTATCATTTGAAGACATGTCTCCTGACCTTGTTATCCTAGATTTGATGTTGCCGGATTTAAGTGGTGAATATATCTGTAAATACATTCGTGACCGTTCGACCTGTCCAATTATCATGTTAACGGCAAAAAGCGCTGAAAGTGATAGAATAAGCGGATTTGAATTAGGCGCAGACGATTATTTAGTGAAACCTTTCAGCCCCAAGGAATTGGTGTTAAGAGTAAATGCCATTCTTAAAAGAGTGTACCATTTACAATCTGCCCAGGAATCCAAATCATTTGATCAAGGGCGTGTGGTCATCCACTTGAAAGAACAGTCCGTTACGGTGAATCAGCAACGACTTGCCCTAACACCAATTGAATACAAATTATTGGAGCTGTTTATCAAATATCCACATCAGGTTTTTTCAAGAGAGCAATTGATTGATCAAGCCTTAGGTTTGGAATTTGAAGGTTATGACAGAACCATTGATGTGCATATCAAAAACCTACGAAAAAAAATCGAGGCCATACCAAAGACACCTACACTGATAAAAACAGTCTTTGGAACCGGCTATTGTTGGGAGGGAATCGCTGATGAGTAAATCGATAAAAAGCAGAGTTACACGTTATTTCCTCATTTTTGCACTATTATTGTCATCACTCTATCTATTTTCTACGTCAATGATTATCAAACAAACCTTTGACCAGTACAAAAGCAATAATATTGAAAGTACAAACCAATCCATCATTCGCCATATTGAGGATAATTATAACTTTAATAATGGCGTCAGCAGCGAACTTATAGATTATCTAGCAATATTGTCGCAACAACAGAGAATGGATATCACGCTCTATAATAAAAACAACAATGTAGTTTGCTCAAAGAGCTTTAATACAGGACACAGGGGCCATATGATGCGTGGGGACTTAATGACTACAACATACCCTTTGACAAAAAACGGAAAAATTATGGGCTATATCAATATTCAACAGAGCCAATCAAGTGTCATGACTCGAGATGATATGTTGTTTATGAGAAACTTACGCTTTAGTATCATTGCTGTTTCAATTATAAGTTTCTTCATTGCAATTGCCATCGGTCTACGTATTTCCAAGAGACTGACGTCGCCGATCATCTACCTCAAGGATGTGGCTCAAGAAATCAAACAAGGTAATTTGTCCCTTCGTGTGAAGGACACGTCTCAGGTCATAGAATACGAGGAACTATCAGCTTCAATCAACGACATGACTGAAACTTTGGAGCATCAAAAGAATATGCGTACCACATTGGCAAATAACATTTCCCATGAACTTAGAACGCCACTTTACGTCTTGAAGACCCACGTTGAAGCCCTTTCAGATGGCATTTTAGAGCCGACGCAAGAAACCTTCGATAGCATTAATGCTGAAATCAATCACTTGACTCATATTATAGCCGACATAGAACAATTAACCACACTTGAAGACGTTATTGAACTGAAAAAAAAACCTATAGAACTGGCTGGTTTCCTGCAAGACTTTTTAAAACCTTATGAGATCATATTAACATCTGAATCAAAGACCTTAATCAAAACGATGGATAAGACTGTGACCATTCCATGTGACCGTCAACGCCTCCGACAAGTCTTTACAAATTTAATGTCAAACGCTTTAAAATTCACAACAAGTGGCGATACAATTTCTATTGCCCTGTCAGAGAATACAACTGCTGTCACAATTACCTTTAGAGATACCGGTGCAGGTATTGATGCAAAAGATCTCCCTTATGTCTTTGAGCGTTTTTATCGAACAGCCATTAAAAACAATCAACATCAAAGTGGTGCCGGCCTTGGTCTTTCTATCGTCAAAGAAATTATTGATTTGCACGATGGCGACATCAGTGTGACCAGTATAAAAAATGAGTACACAGAATTTACAATAACTTTACCGATTTCATAACTATCTTCATAACTTCTTCAAAAGTTGGCTCTATACTATAGGTATAATAGTTAATCACAAAGGAGGATTCAAGATGTACGGAGGATGTTTTAACTTCTTAAGACATGGATACTGGGGTGGTGGTGTAATGATGTTCATCGGATTTATCGTAATTGTAGCTGTTGTCTATCTTCTAATGAAGAAGCAACAACCAACTTCAACTGTTAACCCAATTGATCTACTAAACACAAAGTATGTCAACGGCGAAATTGGTAAAGAGGAATACGAGGAAAAACTAGAAATTCTTAAACGAAATAAATAGGAGGCGTCATTATGAAAAAGAGAATTTTATTACTTGTTGGTGTGGCAATACTGATTCTTGCAATGGCGAGCATTAGTTTTGCACAAGGTGGCTATCACCGTGGAAATAGAAATGGTGTGGCATATGGCGATGGTTATGGATACGGTCATATGTGGAATGCTGATTTAACGGAAGAAGAACTGGAAGCACTTCACGACGAACGCATGGAAGCACACAAAGATTCAATTGCAGGATACTTAGAAGATGGTAAGATTACACAAGAACAACATGACAACTGGATCCAACACATTGATGACATGGATGAATTCCGTGAAGAAAATGGATTCGGATTTGGACCAAGTTACGGTGGATTCGGTGGTTGTCACGGTGGTCGCGGACTTACAACTCAATAGATAACACGAATTATGATTTATATACAATAAAAGGGCGCTGTTAAAAAACAGCGCCCTTTTGTATATTAAGATATTATTCTTTTATCGTCATTCCTGATTCTGTTTGTTCAATCTTGCCATCTTTCAACAGACGTCCAACAGCACGTTTAAATGCTCTCTTACTCATTCCGAAGACGTCTTTGATAACATCAGGATCTGTTTTGTCATTGTACGGCAACGATCCACCATTAGCTTCCAAAGCATTTAGCAATGCCTGTGAATCATCGTCCATTTGTTGATATGCCTTTTTACGGATACTTAAGTTCAATTTACCGTCTTCTCTGACTTCCGTCACACGACACTCGATTTCTTTACCAAGGGTATAGTCGCCATAAAGTTCTTTATTTGGTACAAAGCCATGGAACTTACCATCAATAGCTACAAATCCACCTCGTTCAGGATTTAAAGCGTATAGAATACCTTTGACTTGGTCACCAGCTAGGTAAGGTGCTTCACAGCTTAACTGCTCATAAACATCCATTGTGGCACATAACCTGTCACTTTTATCAATATAAAGGCTTACAAGATATTGTTTCCCTTTTAAAATCTTTCTCGTTTGTTGCTTAAACGGCAGGAACAAATCTTTTTCAAGTCCCCAATCTAAGAATGCGCCGATATCTGTGATATCAACCACCTCAAGAAATGCCACTTCACCCATAACAAGCTTTGGTGTTTTTGTTGTTGCTGTCAGTCTATCTTTAGAGTCTTTGTATACAAACACTTCTACTGTGTCACCGATTGACCACTCTTCAAGAACGAATTTATTTGGCAATAATACTTCATTTTCTCTATCTTCATCAAAACTTAAATATAAACCAAACGCACTTCTCGATGAAATTGTTAGCGTTTGTACTTCTCCTAATCTAAACATGACCCCTCCAATAATTCTTACTAAAAACACATTATATCATCTCGTTCAAAAAAAAGCTTGTATTCAGCAAAAATAATCCTAGTAATTTTTAATCCTCATAAATATCATAATAGGCATCGCCCCAATATTTCTTGATAAATTCATCTCGTCCAGATTTTGTTCTGTCTTCTTTATATTCTTTTGGGCTCTTTTTATAAAAATCCTGATGATATTCTTCCGCATCATAGAAGGTTGGTGCCTGTATAATAGGCGTTATAACTGGTTTTGAAAAACGTCCGGAGACCTCTAGTTGCTCTTTGGACATTTCTGCAATCCGGCGCTGTTCGTCGTCGACTACAAAAATGGCCGTCCTGTAAGATGGTCCACGATCCTGAAATTGGCCATCCGGGTCCGTCGGGTCAACTTGTCGCCAGTAAGCTTCCAGCAATTTTTCATAGGATATGACAGCTGAGTCGTAAGTAATACGCACCACTTCATAGTGACCACTTTGCTGTGTTTTAACATCCTCATATTTGGGATTGTCAACACTGCCGCCCATGTAACCGGAACACACCTCTTCTATCCCATCCAAAACATCAAATGGTGAGACCATACACCAAAAACAACCACCTGCAAAATATGCTGTTGCCATAACGCCTCCTTATGAATCCAATTAATCTACTTACGCTTCTAATAATTTGCCCAATATTCTAATGCCTTCAACAATCTTCTCTTCTCCCATGTTGGAAAAATTCAGACGCATCGTATTCTTCACTAGCCCATTCGGATAAAATGACGCGCCGGGTACATAGGCAACACCTTGCTCTACTGCTTTCTCCAACAGTACTTTCGTATCTATCCCTTCTGGAACAGTTACCCATAGAAATAGACCACCACTAGGTTTTTCGTAAGCCACATGTTTTGGAAAATATTCTTCAATCGCATCAACCATCGTATCACGGCGTTTTCTGTAATGTGCCACAATGTTTTGAATATGGGCATCAAAATCGTTCTTCTCTAGAAAGAGCGCCAATTCCCTTTGACTCATAGAATTGGTTTGAAGATCCGCACTTTGCTTGACTAGGATATACTTATTCAATAAAACTGGTGACGCACAGACCCATCCGATTCGTAGCCCTGGGCAAAATGTCTTTGAAAATGTGCCTAGATAAACAACTCGCCCTTCAGTGTCGAAGGAACGGACCGATGGAATCGCTTCGCCTTCATACCGCAATTCCCCATAGGGATTGTCTTCTACCACAATTTTGTTATACTTATTTGCCAATCGCATGAGTTCTTGGCGACGCTCCAAGGACCAGGTACGCCCCGTCGGATTCTGGAAATTTGGAATCACATAGATGATTTTTACATGCTCAAGAGTCTTTAGTTTCTCCTCTAAGTCACTCATTACCATGCCTTCCCCATCAGTCTGAATTTCCTTAAAAACACACTCATAGCTTTTAAATGCATTGATGGCCCCTAAATAGGATGGACTTTCACATAACACGATATCACCTGGGTCCAAGAAAATTTTACCCGTAAAATCAAGACCTTGCTGAGAGCCACAAGTAATCAGTATATCCTCACCAGTGGCTTCCATGCCCCGAATAGTCATACGCTCGGCAATTTTGTCCCTCAAGGGTTGAAATCCTTCTGTCGGACTATATTGGAGAGCCTTTGGCCCCATAGTTTCAAGAACTTCAACGGAAATCACCTTCAGTGCATCATAAGGAAATAACTCTGGTGCCGGCAAGCCACCTGCAAATGAGATGATGCCTTCCTTAGATGTCAGTTTTAAAATCTCTCTGATTTCTGAAGCCACAATGTGCTGTGCTCGATTCGAAAATAAAGTTTCCATAACACGCCTCCTCAATTGTACTTGGGCAAATTATAAGACTCTAAGTTCCTTTGGATATTTATTTAATACTTCGCATCCCTCTTTAGTAACAACAACTAAGTCTTCGATACGAACGCCATATTTGCCTGATAAGTATATACCCGGTTCTACGGAAAATACCATCCCTTCTTGAACTTCCATGTCATTTACTGAACTAACATCTGGAAATTCATGTACATTAATACCGATATTGTGTCCTGTACGATGTGTAAAGTACGGTCCATAGCCACCTGCCTCGATAACAGCTCTAGCCGCTTTATCTATGTCACTGAATTTTGCTCCAGGCTTAACTGCTGCAATACCTGCCAAGTTTGCTGCTTTGACTAAATCATAAATCTTTTGGTACTCTTCATTCGGTTCACCAAAGAAGAAACTTCTTGTCATATCCGATGCATAATCGTTGGTAATGCCACCGATATCAACAATAATCGATTGGTCTTGTCCAAGCATCGTGCCGTCTGATCCATGATGGGGTTCAGCTGCATTGGCACCATAACAAATCAACGGATCGAATGAAAATGCATGTGTGTCGTATTTTTTGTAGATGTCTCCTAATAACTGACCCACTTGAACTTCCGAGTGTTTTGCTTCTTTTATGAATTCAATCAGTTCCCCCATGGCACGGTCGTTGATAGACGATGCTTCCCGCATTAGTTGTATTTCGTCTTCCGTTTTAATCATTCTGGCTTCATCTACAGCAATAGAACTGTTTAGCACTTTAAGGGTCGGATTCTGTTCCATCAATGTAATCAGAAATCTTGATGGCCATTCTTTATCTATGCCCATTGGCGATGATGTATCTACCAATTTAGATAAATAATCAATCGGATTTTCTGTATCATTATACGAAATTATTGCTACACCTAAATCCTTTTCGATTGGGAATAATTCATTTAATAATAATTTTGGTTGATCATTTTGATTAACGTATAACGCTAACATACGCTCACCAGGGTGGATCCACTCACCAACCAAGTAAAAAATAGAGTCCGGACAAGTGATAATTAACTGTGCAATCCCTCTACTTTGCATATTTTTTCTTATTTTTTGTAATCTAATACTGTTCATTAAAAAACGCCTCCTTATTTATTGTATGTATTTTCATAAAGTCTTCTATTTACACATGAGTATATCAAACTGATTTTGCCTCTACAATGCTTTTTACAGTAAAATTTAACTTATTCCAGTGTTTCTTTAATTTGATTTATTGTCGAGAATACAATAAAATAGAAGGACAAGAAAGAATAATCGAGGTAAATGATGATAGATGAGATTTCAGGAAAAATAAAAGTTTTAAGAAAACAACATAAGATGACGCTAAAAGACCTTAGTGAAAAAACAGGTTTTTCAGTAAGCTTTTTATCACAGGTTGAGAACGGAACTTCTTCACTGGCGATAACTTCCTTAAAAAAGATAGCTGATGCCTTAGGCACACCAATGATATACTTTTTCCAAGAATATGAGGAACACAAGTATCATGTGAAAGAAAAAGAGCATAAGGAATTTAAGATGGAAGGATCTCTGTCGGAATTTATAAGAGTTAGTGGTGATTTTCCAAATCGCACAATGGAAACACTCATTGTGACCATCAAGCCTGAAACCGTCCACTGCGAGTCTATGACTCATCCAGGAGAAGAATTTATCTACGTACTGGAAGGTGCCGTAATTGTTACTTTGGAAGATATTGAATATCTTGTCGAAGCTGGTGATTCCATGCACTATCCATCGACGATTCCACACTTTTGGAGAAATCCTTTAAAGAAAGAATCTCGGTTGCTCTCGACCACTTCTAACACGATTTTCTAATAACAAAAAAAAAACGAAAGCTATCTACCAGCTCAATGACTGAGCATGTAGATAGCTTTTTCTTATCGTGGTAAATGAATCATTATAGTTACGCCTCTGTTTTCTGAACTGGTCACATTGATTGTGCCATCCAGTTTCTGATTGACTAAATTGAATACAATGGCCATTCCAAGTCCTATGCTGCCCTCTTGACGTGTTGTTGTATAGAAGGGTTCATAAATCCTTTTTATCGAGGCCTTTGTCATGCCACAGCCATTATCTTTGTATAAAATATTCACTCTGTCGTCTTTTTCAAAGACTTCTATATCCACACGTCCTTCTCTCTTGTCCTTGAAGCCGTGGATTAGAGAATTGGACAATAGATTGGTAAACACTTGTATTAGCGCGCCTGGATAACTTTTAATTTCAAGATTTTCAGGACAATTGCACAATACGTGATGGGCGCCTTTTTTAATTTCACCCTTCATGCTAGTGACTACCATATTGATAAGCTTGTCTAATTGTACTGTCTCTGGGACTTCTCCCTCTTGATGCACCGCTATTTTTTTAAAATTTTCCACGAGATCAACAGCTCTGTTTAAATTACCTTCAACCAACACAACGGACTTGTCAATTTCTTCCATGAATTTCACAAGTTCTTCTGCACTCAATTGACTATCCAGTAACTGCTGTTTGGTATTAGCGTTGATTCTGCTCAAGTAACTTAAAGAGGTTACACTGTTGCCAAGCGGTGTGTTTATTTCATGAGCGACACCTGCAACTAAAGAACCTAGAGACGCTACTTTTTCCGTTTCGAGAATATATTCATACTGACGCTCTAATGCCTCATTCTTCTCTTTGATACGTTCTTCTAGATAGGCGTTTTCATTTCTAAAAGTATCTGTGATTTGTTGAAAAGCCTTGGATAATTTTCCCATATCGTCATCCCGGTGAATATATTCCTCAGGAATATTTTTATCCAGCGCCCCATTTGCAATGGCCTGACCAAAATCGGACAATACTTCAAAGGGCCGAATTTCGCTTTTTACGACAGTCCTAATCACAATACTGGTCACCGCCAATGTAATCAACATCATCAAAAAAAGTACGCTAAATAGCTGCTGAATCTGTTGGAACAAGACATCCTTCGGAATCAATGTCACTACATACCAGTCAGCCAACTCCACCGGATAGGACAATAAAAACATTTCTTTGTTGTCTATCACTATTTCCTTAAATATTTTTTGTCCCTGGTAAATGTATTTTTTATACGGAAAAAGTGTGTCTTCCTCATCTAATATTGAAGTGGTCATTATAGACGCTTCATCTGGATGATACACATATTGTCCATCTTCAGATATCAGGAAGTATTCCTCATTGTAATTCAGATGGTGGGTTGCAAAAAGTTCCGGAATAGATTCCAGTGTCACATCCACCGCTACAAATCCATAAACTTCTCCTGCATCCCTAAGGGCTTTTATGGCTGACAGCACAGTTTCTTTCGTGCTCCATTCCATATATGGTTTTGTGAAGGACACACCGTGAGAGCTGATTGCCACGTTATACCAAGGTCTTTTTTTTGCGTCATAGGTTTCATCCGAAAGATTTCCTATGTCATCAAAATAAAAATCAGCTGAATCATTGGCAATCCAAATCGTTGAGTAATAAGTGCTGTCTGATTTGATTTCTGCAATCGCTTCCCGTACATCTTTATAAAGGGGATGACTTTTAATCGCTGATCGAGTTTTTACTTCATATAAATAAGTTCTTATTTCCTTATGAAAGCTAAGTTGATCAGCAACAATATTCGCGTTTTCAAACAAGTCTTCCACTTCTAATGAAATGGCTTGAGTCTGTAAGAGAGTTGTCTCAGTCAACTGTTTACTGACTTTATTAAAAGTAAATCGGTACACAAAAAATGACACTGCGGTCATCATCAATACGATAATCAGTACAACAGAAAAGGTTATTCGATTGTCTAAGCTTTTTTTAACGGTTTTAAACATATCCCACACCCCCAGAGGTCCTAATGGATATATACCCGCATAGACATTCAAATAACCTTGAAATTCCACTATTTAGTTCATTTTAAATCTGCTATATTCGACTTTCCTCGTAACATATTTTTACTGATAAAACAAAGAAAAATACTGTATAAGCCAACATGACAATCAAGGAAAATCCGTCGAACTTATTGTATATATATAGCTTTCTAAGTAACCTTATACTATGGGTCAACGGCAACAATTCTATCAATTGTCCAATGAACCATGGCAGTTTTGTGAGCGAAAAGAATGTCCCACAAAGGAAACTCATGGGCGTAATCACAAAACTTTGAAATCTGTTCAAATCATAATGCGTATCAATGAGCAGGGCCGCTAAAAATCCCAAACAAGCAAACATCATGCTGTTTAAAAAACAGATGGCAAAAAATGTTAGTGATAAATTCAACACGCCACCAAAAGGCGCTAATATCAACAATATAAGTACAACTGAAATCATACTACGCAACGCGCCTGCCAAAATATGCCCCATAATGAGCATCGGTATTCGAATCGGTGACAATAAATAGGCTTCAAAACTTTTTTCATGAAGCCGTGACACACTTACACGGGTTGCAATGTAAGAATAAGACGCTCGCATCGTATTCATTCCAATAATCCCTGGAATAATATAAAATAAATATGGCATACCATCTAAATTGAAGCTACTACCAATGCCCCATCCGAAGGTAATTAAATATAAAATTGGCGTTACAACTTGGGCTGAAACGATTTTCATCCAACGTTTCTTAAAAAATACCCATTCACGCCATAAAATTGTACTAATTTCCACTTTCTTTCACCTTCGTTTCGATTAATGTAGTATATACGTCTTCTAATTGTGTTCTACGCACAAGACCGATACCACCTTTGGCCTCTATAGAAGATTTTGCTTGCTCTTCATCAGGGAAAAATGCGCGTCTAATGCGGTGGGCTTCCTGATACTCGTGACAATATTGACCCAATTGTTCCACCAATATCTCTACTGTGTTGGTGTGGAATATTTCACCTTGATGAATCATCGAAATCATATTTGACAGATACTCTGCTTCTTCAATATAATGAGTCGTCAACAACATAGTTTTACCTTCATCACGCAACCGAATTAACATTTCCCATATTTCTTTACGGGCTTTTACATCAATCCCAACTGTTGGCTCATCTAAAATAATCAACTCCGGATCATGAATTAATGCTTTGGCAATCATCAGCTTCCGCTTCATTCCGCCAGAGGATTTCTTGACTTGCCTGTCCTTGGCATTCTCTAAATTAAATGCCTTGAGCAATGTGGCTTTACGTTCTTTGATCGTTGCTTTAGACAGTCCATAAAGGCGTCCTGCAAACTCCAAATTCTCTTCAAGGGTCAATTCCTTATCCAAGTTTATGTGTTGGGTCACAACGCCAATTTTACTTTTTAAGACATGGTTGTCTCTCGTTAAGGTCTCATCATTGATGCGGATCTCACCTTCATCAATATCGTACAAGCCGACGATACTACGAATAAGAGTTGTTTTACCAGCACCATTGGGTCCCAGAAGACCATGGATATGGCCCCTTTTTATGTGAAGCGTCGCCTCATTAACGGCTTTTAATTCTTCAAATTGTTTACTTACACCAGTCACTTTAATCATTTTTTCACCATCTATAACGTTTCTAATAACTCAATAACATCTGCACCCGTCATAGGGGCATCACCATTAAAGTTGCCTACTTCATCTAGTTCAAACACCTTGTTGTCCACCAATATCTGAATAACACGTGCACCTTCATAATTATCAACGTCGTTGATTACTATGTTTTCATCTTGATTCTTATAGTCAGCGATCAAGAAAATGAACTTGGCCAATTCCTCTTTTGTAAGCAATTCATCTGGATAAAAATACTCCAATAAATCTACTTTTGTCCCTTCCAAATACCCTGAAAGCGCAGCTGTTTCAACAAAATAGTAATCCCCATCGGTTTCTTGTATATCTTCAAAGTAGCCAAACTTATGACCTCGATACTCTGATCTAAAGTAACTTGACGTCGGTACGAATATTGGTCGTTTCATGTAAAGTACACTTAAATTAGCAAAATCCCGTCTTGTTAACAAGTCTTCTGTCTTATATTGTTGGTAATCGTTAAATTGATCCGGATAAAAATAACGCATCAATTCTTTGATACCAAGTGTTTGTCTAAAAGTTGGGCTGGATACAATCTTTTGATTGATCTCCAACACGCGCTCATTCTTAACCGCTTCGATTGTATCAAAACCTGGTCTGATAGAAATTGAGTGGTAATTACCACCTGCGCCCATCACACCTCTCTGTGTTACAAACACATCAATTTGATCACCGATTTCAACAATTTCCTCTAACCCGAAAATGGCAATGGAACTGCCTTCTTGTATAGGTGTTACACCTGTTGCAACATTTCGACCTCCAGCTAATTCAATCGCACGGGCTGCCATCGAATCTTCTGTGATTGTTTTGTATTCTCTATCTGATGATTCAAAATAGACACCCACTCGGTCTTCTATATCTGCTGTTTGATTTCCTAAAACAACAAGCTCTTCATTGAATTTCTTTAGTAGTTGCTCCGCTTTTTTCTCTCTACCCGTCACTTTTCCAAGTCTTAGAATATAACTTTCAAACTCGTTCGCGTTCTCCGGATAAAGAGATACAACCGTCAGGCCCGCTCTTCTTAAAGCATCAACAAAACCTGGATTATGACGTTCAACAAAGGGTCGAATAACCACTAAATCCGGTTGTGCCGATATGACTTTTTCAGGATCTGCTTTATAATCGTAACTCTGCTTTGACAGTGCAGCATGTGGGAATGATTCCGACTTCCCCACACCAACGATTTCATCGCCTAGATCCAATGAAAATAGGTTTTCTGTATGGGCTGAGTACAGTGAAATTATACGCGTTGCAGGTTTTTCCATTCTAATCTTATAGCCTGAATCATCAACGATTTCAATAGCATACTCTTTTCCTGGTGTCTGTGGTATGTGACTCATGCCACGCTCGATAAATGGGCGGGCTATAAATAGTGTCAAAATCACTATAATAAATATTCTAAATATCACTTTGTAACTTACTTGCTTCATATTATCCACCTTCTTAGTTTTATGTACTGGTCTATCATACCACATTTAAAGCGTCTTTCGCCATGGAGGCATTGAGTGCTCAAATCAAAAATTCACATGCCTCAGAAAACAAGGAGAGCAGGAACAATTGTCCCTGCTTAAAATAGTCTCCACTTTTATCATATTGCCATTCAAATAATCGCTAATTTATTCAGCTGCATGTTCTTCAGCATTCATTGCTGCTTCAGTATGCTCAACATAGATTTCTTGAATCATTTCGTCTTCACCTAGACCTCTTAGAACTGTTTTTACTTCAAAGCCTTCTTTTTTAAGAACAGTTTTCCAAGAATCTTCTTCGTCACCAGCCATATCGTTAGATGCATGGTCACCAGCAACAAGCATTAATGGGTAAAGTGTTACTTTCTTAATACCATTTTCATTTAATCTTTCAATAACATCATCAAGTTCAGGGTATCCTTCAACTGTTCCTATAAATACATTGTCAAGACCAGCGTCATGGAAGAAGTACTCAAGTGCTGCATAAGTCGAATTGGCGAAATGGTGTGTACCATGACCCATGAATACAACTGCTTCATCATCAGCTGTTGTAGCCGCTTTTACTTCGTCTTCTAATGCCACAACAAGATTTTGATAATCCGCAACATGTGTTAACAGCGGCGCACCAACCTTAAGGCTTACAAAGTTTTCTTTTTCTGCTTCAACAACTGCAACCATATCGTCATACTCTGCACCATTCATTACAAGTGTTGGTTGAACGATAACATCAGAGAACTTATTATCTTTAAGGTATTGGAATGCTTCTTCAACATTCATTACATCAATACCATCTCTTTCATCTAAGACATCAATAATAATTTGTGCTGTAAATGCTCTTACTACTTCATAGTCTGGATATAATTCAGCATACTTAGCTTCGATTGCCTCGATAGTAAGTGCTCTCGTGTCAGCGTAGCTTGTACCAAAGCTTGTTACAAGAATTGCTTTCTTACCAGTATCCTCTGGTGTAGATGTCGCAGTTGTACATCCCGTCGCTGCAATTAATAAAACTGCAACCATTAATAATATTAATAATTTTTTCATGTTGTTACTCCTCCTAAATTAGCAGAAATCCTTCATCTTCGACTTTGCGCATGTTTACGTCAAAAATCGAGTAAATCGTTTCTTCATTAATAACTTCTTTTGTTTTACCTTGATGAACAATTTCCCCATCTCGCATCATCATTACTGTGTCCGCATATTTGTATGCCAGGTTTATGTCATGAATCACCATCACAATATAGGCATCCTTTTCAACAGCGTAGCCTTTGAGCATTTCTATGGCCTGCTGTTTGTGTCGAATATCCATTGCAGAAAAGGCCTCATCCAATAGGATGATTTTAGGTCCTTGTGCAATGGTCCGAGCAATAAGCACCCGTTGAAATTCTCCACCGCTAATTTCAGTCACACTACGATCAACAAGATGGTCCATACCAACTTCTTTAAGAGCATTTAAAGACGATTCAACATCAATAGGTCGATAGTCTTCAAATTCCCCTTTATGGGCGTAACGCCCCATAAGCACCGTGTCAAAACACGAAAATGGAAAATCAAATTTAGCATTCTGTTGTATCATGCCTAAGACTTTAGGTCTTTCTTTTGAAGGTATTTCCTTTGAAAGTCGCTGATCTATCCAAATGTCCCCTGCACCGGCGTGCAAATGTCCAGCGACAATTTTAAGCAATGTACTTTTGCCACAACCATTTGGGCCAACCATTGCCAAAACTCTATTGTTTTGATCAAAATTCATTTCACAGGAAAGGTTGTTAAAGAGAGTTTTTCTATCATATCCAAACGATAAGCCACTGATTTTAATCATTTTGAATACCTCCCTTTCTACTTGAGTATATGTAAATGAAGAATGGTCCCCCAAGTAATGTCGTTAATATCCCTACCGGCAATTCATACGGCAGTAATACACGGCTGATAAAGTCCGCGCTTACAAGCATGATGCCACCAGCAACAGCTGATAAGGGCAGCAAATACTGATTTTTTGTCGTTATTGTAATTCTTATAAGATGAGGAATAACAAGTCCTACAAATCCAATAATTCCACTGACAGAAACACAAATCGCAGTAATTAACGACGCAATGATCAAGTATAGTCTTGATGTTTTATCATAATCCACGCCCAGAGTTGTCGCCTCTTGACGACCTAAGGTCATGATATCAAGTTTCATCGCATATTGATTGGCAAATACAATTCCTATTCCAATGAAAGGAAATGCAAGTAATACATCCATCCATGACTTTGAACTCAAGTTACCCATCAACCAGAATATTATTGCACCGACATCCTCTCCAGAAACCGCTTTTAAAAAACTGATTCCTGCAGAAAGAACAGACCCAATAATAATCCCGGCCAAAATCAAGCTGGATTTTGTACGCACACCATTGACCAAAGATAACCTCAGTACCAATAGCAATGTAACAACCGCACCAACCAATGCAAAAATCGGCACTGGCAATAATTCTCTTACAATAAACAAGTTAAAATAAATTGCAATGGAACCCCCAAAAGCAGCACCAGTTGAAACGCCAATTGTATAAGGATCTGCTAAAGGATTCTTAAGAATGGCTTGAAAAATACACCCAGCAACGGCAAGTCCGCTACCGATTAGTGCTCCAATCAACACTCTAGGCAATCTAATATCCCAAACAATGGCCGCTTCATATGCTTTGGCACTTTCCGAAAAGCTGTTAAGTCCAAATTTCCCCAGCAGTATACGAACTGTCTCGGTAAAAGGTACTTGAACAGAGCCAAAACCTACACTTGCAATGATAAGCAAGATCAGACCAGCCAACATAGCATATTGCAATAGCAACATACGGCGTTTTTGCGTTAATAAACGACTATAATACTCTTTCATTATTAAATTTCTCCAAAAAAAAGACTGCTGTGCAAGCAGTCTATAATCCTATTCCAAAAAAATAAGCTTACACCTCCCACCGAAGTTGCTTTCCGTTTGAATCAAGGCAGGCTTCCTGACTTATGAATCGTCCTTCGCTTTACCTTCCCTGCGGAGCAAGTGGTTATGTCAAAGCGTCGTCATCAATTACAGTAGCGGGGGCTGTCACGGCTTTCAACCGTATTTCCTTTTAACTTAAAAATTCTTTAAGCACCCTAATTCATATTCTATTGTTCATGAACATTATAGTGGCTTCACCACTACTTGTCAACAAGGCTTTAAGCGCTTACCGCTGATAATCCCCGGACCATTACACCTAGTCTTATCCCCATACTGGCAATAGTTTCATCAGAATATGCAGACAGCTCTTTTGGACTATTGGAACGATATTGCTGCAAATAATATTTTTCATTTCCTATAAGATCAACAATTTCCTCTAGGTCCTTTTCTAGAATTGTCGGATAAACAGTCGTCCTGAATTCATAAGCTCCTAGAGTTTTTATCAATGCTATGCTTTCCTGAACCTTCTCAAAAGCGATACCACATAATGCCTCATACTTTTGAGGCGATGTTTTCATGTCCATGGCCACATAATCAAGCAATCCTTCCTCAATCAACTGCTTTAATATTTTAGGATTACTGCCATTGGTATCTAACTTTATTTTTACACCAATATTTTTAAGTTGTCTACAAAAGTCAATTAAGTGGGGTTGAAGGGTTGGTTCGCCACCACTGATGGTGATGGCATCCACTAATCCCTGACGCTTTCTTAAGAAGGCGTAAACATCGTTAACGTCAACAAGTAGCTCTTGTTCACACAAGTCCTTATTATGACAATAAGGACACGTCATATTACATCCTTTTGTGAATACGACCATTGAAATCTCTTTTGGATAATCTATAAATGACGTCCCAATAATATGGTTTATTTTCATAAGTGTTTCCAACTTTCATTAATCATTCATTTCAAATTTTAATCGATCCTCATATTCCTGGACTTTCCCTTTATTGTATCGTTGTACCGGTCTATAATAACCAACTACGCGGCTATAAACATCTAATGCTTCACCACACTCAGGGCATTCCCAGAGTTCACCCTTAAAGTAACCATGCTTTGAGCAATGAGAGAATGTTGGTGTATAAGATACATATGGTAGCTCATATCGCTTGAATATCTTACTGATCAGTGTCGACACCGCTGTCCTATCTTCAATCTTATCCGCAGTATATAAATGAAGAACAGTTCCGCCAGTGTATTTTGATTGAAGCTCATCTTGTAAATCCAACACTTCGAATATATCAGATGTATAATCTGCAGGTAATTGACTGGAATTTGTGTAATACGGTGTTTCCTCAGTGCCTTGAGCTATAATTTCCGGATACAGTTGTCTATCTTTTAATGCCAATCTGTAAGCAGTTGATTCTGCAGGTGTCGCTTCCAAGTTATATAGATTCCCTGTCTCTTCTTGAACATCACTCATTTTCTCTCTTAAGTAATCCATAACTCCCAAACTGAATAGTTGCCCTTTTTCTGAAGTAATGTCTTTCTCCATGAAATTCATGATGGCTTCATTCATGCCAACAAGACCTATTGTAGAAAAATGATTTGTCCAGTAACTATCTGTACCTGATTTTATATGACGCAAGTAATGGCGACAATATGGATATAGACCTTGTTCGGTCCATTGCTCAAGATATTTACGTTTCATTTCCAATGATTCTACCGCTATTTCAATACTTCTATCAAGAAGTTTATAAAATTGTTCTTCCGTTCTTGCTTTATAGCCAATACGAGGTAAGTTAATCGTTACCACCCCCGTACTGCCAGTGAGTGGATTTGAACCGAATAGCCCACCACCACGTTTTATCAGCTCTCTATTATCCAATCTCAACCGACAACACATCGAACGTGCATCTTCTGGCGACAGATCCGAATTAACGAAATTAGCAAAATATGGCACGCCAAATTTAACCGTTAAGTCCATCCAGTAGCCAACTGTTTCATTTTCCCACGGGAATGCTTCATCGACATTGAGGGTTGGAATCGGGAATGTAAACAAACGTCCCTCTGCATCACCTTCCATCATTGCTTCGACAAAGGCTTTGTTGACCATATCCATTTCAGTTTGGAATTCCCCGTAAGTTTTGTCCATCATTTTACCACCGATGACAACAGGTAATCCAGAAAGCGTCGAAGGACAAGTTAAATCAAATGTGACATTAGAAAATGGGCTTTGTCCACCTATACGCATTGGCATATTCACTTCAAAAATAAAGGATTTCATCAATCTTTTTAACTCAGAATATTGCAACTGGTCATAATGAACAAATGGCGCCAAATAGGTGTCAAATGATGAAAATGCCTGAGCCCCTGCATTCTCCAGCTGCGTTGCAAATATACTGTTCGCTACTTGGCCAAGAAGGGTGGATAAATGTTTTGCTGGTGCGCTGGATTGTTTCGGACCAACGAGACCATCTCTAATCAATTGACCCAAATCCCACCCCGAGCAATAGGGTCCTAAGAATCCTAAGTCATGAATATGAATTTCTCCACTTTCATGAGCATTTGCCACTTCAACTGGATACAATTCATTTAACCAATAGAGTTTAACAAATTCTTCCCTTGTATAGTTATAAAGCGCCATGACTGATTTCTCAGAACTATTAGCATTTTCTTTTACTTGCCAGTCTTTATCTTCTAAATAATTGTTCATGAGATCAATCGTCGCACCAATCAGTGAATTTTTCTTCCTAGCTTCTGTTCGCTGGTGGCGATATAAGATATATCGTTTAGCAGTTTGAGCTTTACCGCTTTCAACAAGTACTTTTTCAACCGTATCTTGAATATCTTCGATATCAACTGGATTATCAAACTTCTCATTTAATTTCTCCATAACTACATCAGATAAATCTCTTGCTAAATCGTAATCTGTACCGCCACAAGCTTTTGCTGCTTTAAAAATAGCTCGTGCAATTTTGACTTCTTTTAAAGGAACTATTTCACCATTTCTTTTTCTAACCGTCGTAATCAATCTGCCCACATCCTATTATTTTTTATGTTTCAACGTCATCGGATAAATACTCACAAAGAGCAAAGCGCAAAAAAGAACCTACTTTCGTAGGTTCTCGTATGTACAAAAACATCTTTCATGTTTTAAGCATCATAACACTTCCCACCGAAGTCCGATATCGTTCTTAGGCAGGTTTCCTGACTTGTGAGTCGCTTTACTTGCTCACCTTCCCATCATAGACAGTGGTCATGAGCGTTCATCTTCACTTACAGTAGCGGGGGCTGTAGAGGAGTTGCACCTCTTTCCCTATTATCCGAATGTTTTCGGCACCTAAAACGCAATATGTTGTTGTTAAAATAATAGCACACACTATATCTAGTGTCAAACACCTACTGCAATACACCTTTCAGTGTTTCAAAAGCACTGTGAATGGTCATTTGACTGTCACACAGATAATCTGACTCCTCCACAAGAGCAAGTGTGTCAGAACAATAAATCGTCAATTCCAAAGTTTTTTCTATAGATGCTTGATCTTCCTCTAATGATGTAATAATTTCTTGTTTTCTTTGTGTCGTTTGGAACTGGTGACTCACAACTGAATGACTGGTCAAAAAAGTCATCGATAACTCTGGCATCACACCCATTTCCCCATATACTTTCTCGCTCTTATGAATGGCTTCATTTAACACATCAATTGTATTATCTACTAATGGTGAAATGTCCAGATCCATTTTTTTCTTGAAAAATTGCTCATACTTATACAGTTTGAAATAAAAACTGTATAAATTGGCAACATGACAGTTCAATAAATCATTGTATATTTTGCTTAATTCTCTAGGCACCGAAATTACCCCCTTTGATATTTTTATTTCTAGGATTAATTGTATTTCCCCATAGTCCTTTTGCAATCAATTCCTCTACTAATGTCGCACCAATCTGCGATGGACTTGTCGATACACGCACACCACACTTTTCTAATACAGTTATTTTTTCTTCAGCGGTCCCTTTACCACCTGAAATAATGGCACCAGCGTGGCCCATTCGTTTACCTTCTGGCGCCGTCATACCACTGATATAACCAATAACAGGTTTCGTCATATGTTCCTCAATCCATTTTGCAGCAGACTCTTCTGCATCTCCACCAATCTCGCCAATCATGACAACTGCCTTGGTTTCCTCATCTTCATTAAACGCCTTCAAAACATCGATGAAATTCGTTCCAATAATTGGATCACCTCCAATGCCTATTGCCGTTGACTGTCCTAAGCCATATTGTCCTATTTGATGGACCGCTTCATAAGTCAAAGTACCTGATCTGGACACGATGCCAATACAGCCTTTTTCATGAATGTAACCAGGCATAATGCCAATCTTAGTTTCATTTGGTGTGATTATGCCTGGACAGTTTGGGCCAATTAATCTTGTCCTTTTTCCTTTCATGAAGGATTTTACTTTTATCATATCAATCACCGGAATGTGTTCTGTTATACAAATTACTAATTCCAACTCCGCAACAACAGCTTCAATAATCGCTTCAGCAGCAAATACCGCTGGTACATATATAATAGATGTTGTTGCCCCAGTCACTCCAACAGCCTCACTAACCGATGAAAATACAGGAACACCTTCTACAACTTCACCCTCTTTACCGGGTGATACACCCGCTACAATCTTTGTACCATAATCCAGCATTTGTTTTGTGTGAAATCTTGCTGTCTTACCGGTAATGCCCTGGACAATAACTTTTGTTTCCTTATTGACAAAAATACTCATATGAACCTCCTTACACCGTTAATGCAACCGCTTTATATGCGCCATCTGCCAATGAATCCGCAGTTGTAATATTTAGTGACGATTGTTTAAGAATCGTTCTTCCTTTATCTACATTTGTCCCTTCCAACCTTACAACGATCGGCATGTCAATTCCCATATCCCCTGCAGCAGCTACAACGCCATCAGCGATAACATCACATTTCATAATGCCTCCAAAAATATTAATGAAAATTCCATTTACCCGAGGATCGGAACAAATAATTTTAAAGGCTTCTTTGACTTTTTCTTTTGTTGCACTGCCACCAACATCCAAAAAGTTTGCTGGATTACCTCCATAGTGTTTTAAAATATCCATTGTCGCCATTGCAAGACCTGCTCCATTAACCATACATCCAATTTCACCGTCTAAAGCAATATAGGACAAATCATGATTAGAGGCTTCAATTTCTCGTTCATCTTCTTCAGCAAGATCCCTCATCTCTACTATTCTCGGGTTTCTATGAAGCGCATTTCCATCAAAATTCATTTTTACATCCAAAGCCAGCAACTGGTTTTCTTGTGTCAGTACAAGAGGATTAATCTCTGTAATGGTGCAATCATTCTCGATATACAGCTGATATAGATTTTTAAAAATCTCTACACTTTGAGGAATGGTCTCTTTAGGTATGTCTAGACTCTTTGCAATTCTCCTTGCTTGAAAATTCGTTAAACCAAGATGTGGATGGATGACTTCCTTAATGATTTTTTCCGGCGTTTCAGATGCTATCGCTTCGATATCCACCCCACCTTCTATTGAAGCCATCATAACAACCTGTGACTTTTTTCTATCCAATACAATTCCTAAATAGAATTCATGTTTAATATCACAGCCTTCCTCAATTAATAGCCTAGAAACCTTTTGTCCTTCTTGACCGGTTTGATACGTTACAAGGGTAGATCCTAAAAGATCTTCGGAATACGACTTGACGTCTTCTATGCTCTTAGCGATTTTTACGCCTCCAGCTTTCCCCCTACCACCAGCATGTATTTGCGCTTTAACAACACTTATCCCCGAATCCAACCGATCGGCAGTCTGAATAGCATCCTCCAGGCAAAAGGCCACTCTGCCTTTTGGCACTGGTACGTCATAATCTCTCAATAGTTGCTTCCCTTGATATTCATGTATTTTCATCTTAACCCTCCTATATCAATAGCTTAGATACAATATTCGTAAAAAAAATCATAAACAATAGTGCAAATGGATACGTTGCTCCATAAAAAACTGTTACTTCATCTGATTCGATGGCTTCTATGGCGGATGCCAATCCAGGTGTGCTGGTCATACCGCCACATAAACCACCCACGAGGGGAACTCGTTCTATTTTTAAAACCTTGTAACCAACTAAATAACCAACACTTATACTCAATGCCGCTGTTATCATTCCGACTATAAACAGTGCAACACCAGCACTTTGTCCCAATAAAATCACTTGATAACCATAATTAATGCCCACAATGGCCAAGAATATATTCAGAGAGATATCTCTTATCCCTTTCAACACCATGCGATCCATATTAAATGACATGCCCATAAATTGCTGTCGATAGCCAAAAAAAAGAGCACTCAGAAGTACACCGCCTGTTTTTCCTAAGGATATCGTTCCAATCGATTCGCCAAAGTCAATCGATAATCGACCAATTAAAATACCTATACCTGCTACAAAACCCAAAGCGGCTACCGAAAACGGTACTTCTTGATAAACATCTTCTGCTTGTTCAACAATATTATCCACCGTCTCTTCTCTTTGCTGAACTTTGATCTTTCGCCCTTCAAACTGAACATATAAAATAACCAACAACACACCAGGGATATAAGCAACTGAATAACCAAGTCCAATCAGCGCTTCACCTCCAACACCAAATCCCTTACCAATTTCTAAAGCCGTTGCCAATCCAGGCGAACTGGTTAGTGCTCCTACGTAAGTTCCTATAACACTAGCACTTGTTTGTGGCAGTAGGTAAGTGCCCAATAAGTAAGTACAAGTCGCTCCTGTAAACGTAATGACAAAACTTAAAACCACAAACTTGTAGCCATTTTCCTTCAGCGCTTTTTTTATGTTACTTGATGCCAACAACCCAACACTGGCAATAAAGCCGATGAGGCTGATTACAAATAGTTGCTTAGATATAATTACTTGACTACTTTCAGCCAAATCCATTTGTTGATGCTTAATTGCTAGAAATCTAAAATAACTCATTAGAAGTCCCGCAAATAATGTAGCTGCACTTCCCAACTTGAAATTGTTGTATTCAACCCTTCCAATAAACTGCCCGATGATGATGGCAAACAACAATAAAATATATGGATCATAAAAAAACTGCATCTTCATCCTCCCAATAAATGCAGGTCGCATCAAGCGACCGTGCACTTTACTCATTTTCTCCGAAAACTCGACCAAAAAAATAAAAAACCAGCATACGCTGGTTTTAAAAAAGGCAAGGTCCATGAATTCCACACACTTCACCCATAAACTTCATTCCTACGCCCTAATTAAAAAAGCCCTTCTTACAAAAGAAGGGCGTCATTAACAAAGTTCGTTGAACTATCGTTATAACACCTCCTCATCCTCGTGAGTTTAACAGTATTGCTCTTATTGGCAGGTCTCCTGACTTAGTCATAACAATAATAATCACCTTCCCATACAGCGTACAGTGGTATCGGACTATTATCTATACTTTACAGTGGCGGGACCGTGTTGGAATTTCACCAAACTTCCCTATTAAGCAATGCTCTTGCATCGCACCAATAAGCACTTTATTCAATTCCTCTATATCCTACCACGGGTTTTCTAAAAGAACAACCCCCTATTTTAGCAGTTTCATTTATAAAAAAATTATTGTATGATGTCAGTATAGTAAATGCAAATTAGAGTACTTCTATTAACAGGGAGGATATTTTATGATTACAATTGATAAACAACATGTCTTAGAAACGGCTAAAAATTTACTGGAATTCCATAGTCCCAGCGGATTTTGCTTTGATATCATGAACTATATCGAGGAGCAAGTGACACCTTTTGGCTATGCTTTTGAGACAACAGTCAAAGGCTGTGGCATCATCACGATTCCTGGTAAAAGCAATGAACAAACAATAGGTCTTTCTGCCCATGTTGATACACTAGGTGCAATGGTAAGATCCATCACCAGTGATGGCACACTAAAATTCACTTTAGTTGGTGGCCCTATCGTTCCGACATTAGACAGTGAGTTCTGTCATGTACGCACAAGAGACGGTCGTTTGTACACAGGTACATTCTTAAGTGAAGCGCCTGCTATCCATGTTCATCCAAAAAGCAAATCGTTAGAAAGAACACCTGAGAACATGGAAGTAAGACTTGATGAAGTGGTATCCTCAAAAGAGGATGTCGAGAATTTAGGCATCTGTGCCGGGGATTACATTTTTATAGATCCTAGAACAATAGTGACTGAAAGTGGCTATTTAAAATCTCGTTTCATTGACGACAAAGGTAGTGTAGCTTGTCTGCTTGCACTTTTAAAATTCATGAAAGAGCAAGATATTGTTCCTAACTATACAACAAAATTAATCATCACTACTTATGAAGAAGTCGGTCACGGTGCTTCTTATATTCCAGATGACATCACAGAATTACTGGCGGTGGATATGGGCTGTATCGGTCTTGACCTCAACTGTACGGAACATGATGTTTCGATTTGTGCCAAAGATTCCGGTGGTCCCTACGATTACCATATGGTCAGCAAACTTGTTGAATTAAGCAAAGAGGCCGAATTGAACTATGCCGTTGACATCTACCCTATGTATGGCTCGGACGTTGGCGCTGCACTAAGAGGTGGCCATAACATCAAAGGTGCACTGATCGGACCAGGTGTATATGCTTCCCATGGGGTTGAAAGAACTCATTATGAAGGATTGGAAAACACAATTAAATTATTGTACCTATACCTAACGAAATAGATCTTAAAAGGCTTCACCTTATCAGGTGAAGCCTTCTTTTATGATTGGTGATACTTATGATCAATACTTATATACTTCCGGTCTTCTATAAGCCATATAGTCTACTTTCTGATTAAACTGTTCACTGCCAATCATTATGATTTTTACATCCTGTTCTTCACTCGATGTGCACACTTCTTTTCCATGACCATCTACAACGAAAGTACCGCCACCGGTGTTTGTACAACCATAACACAAATTGTACTCATAGCCTCTGGTTGGAATGTACTTCTTCCAGTTAACCATTCTTTTTTCCACTGAATACGGTGTATTAAATGGTGCCAAAATCAGCTCTGCACCTTTTAATTTTTGCATCAATGTCATTTCATGAATATGGGTGTCGATGCATAACTGAATACCAATTGTAACACCCTTGTATCGAGTCACCTCAATGATATTACCTGCTTCATAAATATCACGCTCGTTCTTGCCTAAATGAACTTTATCATAGTGAAATGTTTCTTGTTCAGGGAAAAAGATGCTTTGTCGAATGGTGATACTTTCACTTGTTTTATGAGGATATCCGACGCAAATTGCGATATTGTTTTCAGATGAGAGCAGCTGTATCTCTTCCAATACGTCTGCCAACTCTTGCCAGGCTTTAGAACGACCAAACCAGGCATTGTCTCTCAAAAGATAAAGTTCACCCGTACATATCAAGTCCGCGTTTTTATGTCTTTCAACCAATTCTTTTAAATGTTTATAATTTGTTATGCAATCGCTATTAGATGGGACACCCGATATCAATACAATCGACAATCCTTGTTCCATTACTCTGCTCCGTAAATTCGATCTTGAAGCAACTTTAATCCATCAATATAACGCATTGTCGCACCCGAAATTAATTTCTCGTCAATAATGATCACATTATCTTCTTTAACGGCTTTAATCGTTGTAAATCCTGGTCTTTCCTTGATCCCCTCCACAGAAACAGTCTTATTCATTGCCCCTTTTTGAGCGATAAACACATCAATAGAAGGTCCTTTTGCCAACAATGCTTCTTCACCATAAGTCACAACTGTTGATGTCCCATCGTATTCAACATCGCTTGCAATATTTTGGACACCAATGAATTCAAGACCCATACCGACAAAGGATGTCGGTGTTGCCGTTTTAAACTTGCTTCCGATACTCTCAAAATATGCTGTTTTCTTATTTTCGATTAAAGCACTTCTTGCTTTAACCTCTTTAATAGTCTCATGGAACGTTGCTACTA
>Ga0209379_10000692_pt1 | contig 25432 bp, 25 predicted proteins | sample tdDd001_FD_187124 | JGI IMG/M metagenome (GOLD analysis project Ga0209379, IMG submission 187124) | Marine sediment microbial communities from the Atlantic coast under amendment with organic carbon and nitrate - tdDd00.1 (SPAdes)... | ecosystem: Environmental > Aquatic > Marine > Coastal >...
CTTTTTTACTTTCAAAAATACTGGCAACATCCATTCTTTCTGTGGTTTCATACATGTTCCTTGCTTTACATGCAAGCATGGACTTTATACTATTTGCGTCAAAAGGGGACTACAGCATCGACTATTTTGCCTTTTTCCAAATCCTATTTATATGGATTTTGCCCACAATCTTGTATAGCATTACACTATCTATGTTGACCATTATTATAAGTGGCAAAACATGGATTGGAGTACTTACACCACTTTTGCATTCTTATTTAACCCTTGGTCCATTATCAGGCGACTATGGTTTTCATAAAAATGTAATACGCTTTAATTTGCTTGGTAACTCCCAGATTTATCAGGCTGTAAAGTCAGAAATTTTGTTAAACAGACTCTTCTATCTGGGATTGTCAGGAATGCTATTTGCGATTTCTTTATATGTTTTAAAAAACAAACGACAAAGCGTAACCCTAAAATAATTCAAAATAAATGTTGACCTTCACCTTAGGCGAACCCTTATGCTTTACTTAAGAGGTTATGAAAGGTGGAGGTTTTTTATGAAATCAAATGAAGTAATTTTAAGACAATTAACAATAACTGACTTGGATGTTTACAAGAAGTTAAACCATCCTGACAGAGCGTTTCACAAGTATAACGGTCCTTATTTCAAACAATCAAGTGAAGATGAACTGAGTGATCAAATAAATTCATGGCGAGATAAATTCATCGTAGGAGATTTAGATTTTCTGTCGAATAAAATGATCATAGCAGACAAGTACTCAGACACCCTAATAGGAGAAGTGTCATGGTACTGGAAATCTAAAGAAACAGATTGGATGGAAATTGGAATAGTTATATTTAACTCAGATTATTGGGGAAAAAGTATAGGTTATCAAGCTCTAACTAAATGGATCAATCATGTTTTTGACCAGCACAAACATCTAGTTCGTATAGGTTTGACGACATGGTCAGGAAACGAACGAATGATGAAACTTGCTGAAAAACTTGGATTACAATTAGAAGCATGTTATAGAAATGCACGCATCCTAAACGGGGTTTACTACGACTCAGTCAGTTATGGTATTCTAAAGTCTGAATGGAATGACAAACAAGGTAAGGAGAATTATGACTAAGAAGTCTTTTAACATAAAAGAAGTAGCAAAACTATATAACATCAGTTCAAATAAGCTTAGGTTTTATGAGAAAAAGGGCCTTATCAAGCCCAAGCGTGATCCAGGAAATGGATATCGTGTTTATGATAGAAAAGACCTAGTTAAGATTCAAATTATACTGACATATCGTCTTTTAGAGATACCAGTTGAAACTATAAAGGGTTTACTTGTGGGTAAAGAAGAGGACTCCATTATAGACCAAGTGTTTGCACAGCTGGGACTGGTAAATGACCGTATTCATAAGTATAAGTCTATTCAAACAACCTTAAATACCATAGTTGATTCTTATGTAGTAAACCACTCAAATGAAGTCATTTTAAATCAAATTATAGAGTCTGGAACAAAACTAGGAGAAGACCTAGTACATTCAAATGGCTGGGTTGATACATGGAATTTTGACAAGTGGTCAGAGACTTATGATATTAGTGTTACTGGCACTAGCGATGATTTAAACTTGTTCGAAAATTACACACAAGTTTTAGACCAGGTCCATACATTGGCAAGTATTGATTGTGAGCCAAATCCTGTAATCCTTGATATAGGAGTAGGTTCAGGTGCACTGGCATCCATGTTCTTAGATCAAAGTTCACGAGTTTATGGCCTTGATCAATCTAGGAGGATGTTACTCCTTGCTAAAAAGAAATATCCAAGTTTAAAACTACGTGTGGGCGATTTTTTGAAACTTCCATTCGAAAATCATAGTGTCAATAGAATCGTTTCAACTTATGCTTTTCATCATTTAAAAGATTACGAGAAGAACTTGGCTTTTGATGAAATGCTTAGAGTTATTAACAGAAGAGGACGTATTGTTATCGGCGATATGATGTTCGCAAATACACAGGCTCGAGAAAAGTATTTGAGTGAGTCTTCTGAAGAAAGTCGCTTATCCGTTGAAGATGAGTATTACACAGATATACAGACCTTTGGAGCTTATGTAAACTCCAAAGGATTCAAATACTCAACACAACAGGTAGACCCACTCATGCATATACTTACCATTGAGTGTTCATAAAATCATTAAACCTCACTTCATGGTGAGGTTTTTGTGTATTTATCTGTTCATGTAAGCATATATAAAGTACAATTTAACTGTAATAACTTCTAAAACCATTGTACTGAAATTAAGGAAGTGAACAGATGACAACTCCAGTTATACATAGCAACTTAGACCATCTAAACTTACAAGATAGCCTTGTTGATGGCGGTGAGTGGATTAACAAAGATCTTGTTTTATACATCGAAAGTGTTCAAGTCAAAACAGACCACCCACAAAACACATTTGATGTTAGTAAAACAGCTGAGGGTGTACAGCTTAAGTTTTTAAATTGTCGTGTGTCCAGTGTTTCAAGATTTGATGATGAAGGCGGTTCTGTAGATATGTCCTTTGACCATATGATTACAGATTTCGAAATCTTCGATGTAACCTTTGAACGTCTTTTTGACAAGAAAGTGATTTATAAAATTACAGGTCAATGTGCATTTGAACATGATAGTGATTTAGGAGAGTTTACATTGACATTTGATACTGTTGAAATCGAGTGGGTCAACCTAGATGACGATGAGTGGCTAATCGACTTTGAAGATTAATAAACATAAACCATCACGTTACATAATCGTTTGCTTATACAATCTGACTACACTGGCTGTTCTTAAGTCACTTGATTAACAAACGGTATTAATGTAATTGTGGTGGTTTTTCTATTTTATTGCTTCTAATAATGGGCGCAACAGACATTACTTGTAGAAAATACATTAAAATTAATTTAACGATTAGGTTTTTAGTATGATTAATGATAAACTATTTACATACTACAAGGAGGATAATATGACTACAGAAAAAATTCAATTTGAAAACTATGAAATGCGACTATTAGCTGAATCAGACTTAGACAACTACTTTGAATCAGGATTTGCCAACCCAGACGATGAATCTTGTTATTATTCAGGATGTGTAAACACATATAATAAAGATCAAATTAAAGACTACATAAAAAAAGTTACAACTGATGAATCACGATTTGATTTTCTTATTCTAACAGGTAATGAAATTGTTGGAGAAGTTGTTTTAAATGATATAGAAGGGGATACATGTCATTATAGGATTTGTATCTTTGATAAAAAGAACTTTTCAAAAGGTATTGGTCGTCGAGCGACTATTGAAGCTTTTAAGTATGCCTTCGATACCTTAGGAATTAAAACAATTGACCTAGAGGTCTTTCCATTTAATGAACGTGGAATTGCTCTTTACAAAAAACTTGGGTTTAAGACCACAGATCAAATTATAGATGAAGATGCTCAGTCGCCCTATAGAGATATCATTATAATGGAGTTAAGCGCAGATGATTTTAGAAATGCACTAGCAAAATTGTAAATTTAACATATGTGACATATAGCTGTCTAGATTACTGCGGTAAACTATATTCATAAATCCGTTCTTACTTAACACATAATCGCTTGTGCATATATTATTAAATGTACCGGTACATATTTAGGAGGCCTCATGAATATTATCACTGTTGATACATCTAACATTGAAACAGAACACATATGTTGTGCCATTACTGAGAAAAAAGGCGAAAACTGCGTCGGTAGCAAAAAAGCATGGCTAAAAGATAGATTTAAAGATGGCCTTGTTTTTAAGAAACTGGATGTTCGGGGGAAAGTATTTATAGAATATATACCAGCAGACCGTTGTTTTGCACCAATATTAGCACCTAATTATATGTACATAAGTTGTTTCTGGGTCTCAGGTAAATTCAAAGGTCAAGGATACTCAAACCAACTTCTTGAAGCATGTATAAAAGATGCTAAAGCAAAAGGAATGTCTGGACTTGTGACTTTAGGTTCTAAGAAAAAAATGCATTTTTTATCTGACCCTAAATATCTAAAATATAAAGGCTTCAAAATATGTGACACTGCTCAACCTTCATTTGAGTTGTTATACTTGCCTTTTGATGAAACCAAGGACATTCCACAGTTTAAGGAGTCAGTTAAGTCAGGAACTATAAAAGACAAAAGACCAACCATTTACTACTCAAATGGCTGTCCTCACACTGACAAGTATGTTCCTATTGCTGAACAAGTCTTTAAAACACACGGTATGGATTATAACATAGTGAAGTTGGAAACCTTGGAAGATGCACGATCAGCACCAACGCCATGTACCATATATACTTTATATTTAAATGGACGATTTATTACAAATGAAGTCCTTACGGAGAAAAAACTAAATAAGTACCTAGAAAAAGAAGGCTTACTCTAGACGATGGAGGTCATCCATGTTAGACAAAATCAAACAAACAGAACAAGCTTATTTCAACTGTTTTTGCATTACAGAGTCACATGATTCAGTTACACGATATACAGACAACAATATTAAAGACATGTACTCACATAACTTTAGTTACTTCCATGATGATGTTTCAGATGACCAGTTCTTAACGGCGATTAAAAGGGAACTTGCTCATAGGAAATCAGAAGGAAAGACCTATTTAAAGGTCTTGACTCATTTCCCAGTCACAGACGCACTCGTTAATCAAATGTTAATCAGACCAGATATTGAAACCTATAATTATTATGGATTAAATACAGATGTTTTTAATACGATCAAACGTAGGGATTTAGCTCAGTTAAAACGTGCTGATACTCCTTTAGTCGTAGAACATGGCCGTATGATTGACGTGTGTGCAAACTACTCCTTTATGACGATGGAGTTTGCTATTAGACGAATTGACAGAAAGTTTATGGTTTACAGCAATGCTGACATACCTTTAAACCTCTATGTGTGTTATGAAAATACAGAACCTGTTGGTAACTGTGAATTATTTTTAAATGAAAACATTGCAAAAATTGAAGATTTTGATATTCTAGATATGCACCAGAAAAAAGGGTTTGGTTCATTTGTCTTAAGCAAGCTATTAGAAACAAGTCATAATGAAAATGCTGATTTTGCATACCTTGTGACAGATCATGAAGATACTGCTAAATCCATGTATGAAAAATGTGGCTTTAATCACATAGGTCAACGTACTGAACTTATGTTTCATCTTAAATGATTAAGAAAAGCTAAGAGACCAATACAATTGAACGTTTTAGCTTAGATGTGTAGCTGGGAGTATTTATGTCTATTCAAACAATAAATTCCATGATAACTTGGGTTGAATCAAATATAACAGAAAATCCAACACTTATTGATATGTCAAACTTTGCGGGCTATTCATCCTATTACTGTTCATCGAGATTTCATGATGAAGTGGGAATGAGTTTTAAGACATATGTAAAGAAAAGAAAGCTTAGTTTGGCAGCACATGACCTTTTAAGTACTCATAGTAGAATCATAGATATTGCATTTAAGTATGGGTTTTCATCCAATGAAGCTTTCACTCGAGCTTTTAAACTTGAGTATAGTTACACACCCAGTACTTATAGAAAAAGCAAACCACAGATTAGCCAATTAAATCGAATTACTATATAGCATGCCAATGGCGTGCTTTTTTATTGGATAACATGCTGCTCAATACATTAAGAATAAAATGGACTTCACTGAATACAAAATCATTGCAATAAATATCAAGTTTTAACTATAGACCTGAAGTATAATCTGACTGAGAGGTGATGAATATAATGCAGTCCAAAAATTCAGGTCATAAAATGCCAAGTAGTAAAATCATCCTGAGCCCTACCGAGATAGAAGGTGTAAGACAAAGTGGGAAAATCAATACCCATTTACTTGATTACATTTCAACCAAATTATATGTAGGTATGACAACTTTGGAAATAAATACACTCATTCATGAAGAAACCATTAGACTCGGAGGGAGTCCAGCAACACTAGATTACAATGGTTATCCAATGAGTCTTTGCACATCGATTAACGATCAAGTATGCCATGGTATACCATCAGAAAAAGTTAAACTTAAAGAGGGAGACATTATTAACATTGATGTTTCAACAGAATATAAAGGTTACTTTTCTGATTCAGCAAGGGTGTTTACGATCGGAAAAGTGTCTAAAGCTAATGCACGTTTAGTTAATATCGCAAAAGAAGCTATTGATGTTGGTCTAAAAGAAGTTAAACCTTGGACATCCATGCAAAATGTCGGGAAAGCCATATCTCAGTTTGTAAACTTAAATGGTTATACTGTTGCCAGAGGCATTGGTGGTCATGGAATTGGTAAGAAATTTCATGAAGAACCTTATGTCAGTTATGAAAGTCATGGAACGAATATGTTGATGGTGCCTGGTATGGTATTCACTATTGAACCAGCAATAAATAAGGGAACAGCAAATGTGTTTGAAGATGCGGACAACGGTTGGACCATTTATACAGATGATTTTGCACCGTCTGCACAGTGGGAAGTAACTGTTTTAGTGACAGAAGAAGGTTATGAAATATTAGCAAAGTAAAGCTTTAAAATAGAATATAACCCTAATCTAATGAATATTATCACCAAAATAGTGTATTATATTAATGGGACTATTTATTTAGAAAGGGTGCTAACATTGAGAGATCAAAACATAGACAAGCAGCTTGTTGAGTACTTAAAAACATACACACAAATGGAAGAAAGCAAATTAACTGAAGTGGTGTCCAAAATACCGATTAAAACCTTTTCTAAAGGTGAAATCTTACTTCATCAAGGAGATAAGTCAGAGTACTGTATTTATGTTATTTCAGGATGTATACGCCAGTATAGGATTAATGAAGACGGCGACGAAGTAACAAGTGAATTTTACACTGAAGAACAATGGATCAACGTATTTAATGAAAGTGTACACGACGATTCATCTAAATATACATTAAGCTGTGTGGAAGACTGTATATTAATATATAGTCATGCAACTAGAAAAGATGATATGTTTGAGCAGTATGGAGATTTAAAAGACATGGTAAATTTAATGTTAGGTGAAAAAATTGGTGAAATTAATGAAACCATGTTTAGCTTTGCATCTATGTCTCCAGAGGACCGGTATAAGAACCTCCTTGAAAGAAGACCTGGTCTCATTGACCGCGTACCCCAACATCAGCTTGCAAGTTACTTGGGTATTAAACCCGAATCTTTAAGCAGAATAAAAAAACGAATTGAAAAGGGGTAAATCATCCCTGTGTAAAAGTCTAATTGATATGTTAATCATTATTGATCCTTATATTTATATAGGGGTCAATTTTTATGTTTATATTTAAAATTTTGACAGCTCTTAACTTAAGTCAATGAAAGACCTTCTCACTTCCTATAAAGTAAGATCATAAATCAGATATTTAAAGGAAGAAAAGAATGGAGTGAGCTTATGAAAGCAGCTAGATATCATACATTTGGTAACCCACAAGTCCTTAAAATAGAAGAGGTTACACAACCAAAACCTACGTCAAAAGAGGTGTTAGTCGAAGTGTTGGCAACTACTGTTAACTCAGGTGATTGTCACTTAAGAAGTGGAGAACCTTTCATTGCAAGGTTATTTGCTGGTCCATTTACACCAAAGAATAAAATCCTTGGTACAACTTTTTCAGGACGTATCTCCGAAGTTGGATCAGACGTGAAACGATTTAAAAAAGGGGATTTGGTATATGGTTCATTCGGTGTAAACTCAGGCACACACGCAGAGTATTTAACCATTTCAGAAGACGAAACCATTTCACATAAACCAGAATTTTTATCACACGAAGAGGCCGCTGCTTTAGTCTTTGGACCAATTTCAGCCATTTACTTTTTAAAGAAAGCAGGCATAGAAAAAAATAAAAAAGTACTTATAATTGGTGGAGCAGGTGGTGTAGGTTCTTATGCAATTCAAGTCGCTAAACATTACGGAGCCCATGTTACAGCAGTTTGTGGCACAAATGATATAGACTTTGTTAAGAGTTTGGGTGCAGACAAGATTATAGATTACAGAAAGCAAACAGCAATCGACTACTGTACATCAAATGCTCTAAGCTTTGACATTATTCTTGATATGGTTTGCAATGCAACCGTAAATCAGATTAAGTCCATACTCAACCAACAAGGTAGTTACACTGGAACCCTTGCAAAACTACCACTACTAATAGAAGCTGCAAAACCAACACAAAACAAGAAGTTTACCTTTGATGTGTCAAAGTCTGACGCTAAAGTAATGGACTTTATCAGTGAGCTTGCTCAATTAGGCCACTTTAAACCACTTATTTCAGCTGTGTACTCATTAAAGGATATTAGTAAAGCTCATAGTCATGTGGAAGATATGCCAAAACGCGGGGCTGTGGTGGTGTCGATGGAGTAAACCGTCTATCAAGATAAGTATGCAGATATTCGGTTAATGGATCAACAAACTTAAGAAAATCTGCTAATAACGATCTGATTAACCACTGAGTTAATTGAAAACAGCAATTCTGTAATTCTTATGTGACTATCTCTTTTTGATATATTGATAAAATAACTTATGACCGGTCAATCAATTTTTCAATGGAGGTAGTCCATGTATTCTTATTCAACTGTAGTTGTTGACGTGGATGATTACATGAATCATTATTCCATCAATGACATACAAGAAATGATTAATGACCTAAACAAGATTAATATAATGGTCATACTACTGGAAAATCAAGATCTGTGTAATTCAAGTGCATTCACATCAAAACTCTCATATCAAAAGAGTGGACAGATTAAGACTATTTCTACAGACAAGTTTTATTATGAGACTATTTGTAGGATTTTAAATCATGAAAAGATTTCAAACCTTATAGTTGTTTCTAATCGTAAAATAGTATTAAACGCCGCAGATAGAGCCATGTGTTTGACACTTTCTGACTCTACTATAATTAGATCAGAAGGCGATATGAGTTTTGGTGGATTGAAGTGTCTCTCACAGATTGTTTCAAAAGTTAATTCTTTATACAAGGAAATTGCACAAGACATTATTCAATCAAAAGCCCCCTCTAAAACTCTCATAGTTGGTATAAATGGAGTGGATACATCTGGAAAAACTGTTTTCACAAATGAACTGACTGCATATTTAACTAAACAAGGTTATCCAGTTACCAAGGTTCATTTAGATGATTTCCATAATCCTTCTAAGATTAGATCAGCTGGTACTTGTCCTGTCACTTCATATTTAGAAAATGCATTTAATACGGACCTTCTTGTTGACGAAATCTTAAGACCTATTAAAATCAATAATCATCTAAATGTAAGTTTAGACCTCTTAGATTTAGAATCAGACACTCATACGAACCACAAAGACTACACGTGTAATGATGAGAGCATTGTATTACTAGAAGGTGTTCTCCTATTTAGACCAGCTATCAATAAATGGTTGGACTTTAGAATATATCTTGATATTACATTTGAGGATGTTATACGTAGGGCGGTTTCAAGAGATAAACATCTATTTGGAAATCGTGTTTTAGACAAGTATAAAGAAAAATACATACCAGTACAGAAAAAGTATATAAACACTCATAATCCTATTGGTCAGGCTGACATACTAATTAATAACTCCAACTATAATAAGCCACAAATTGAAAAAAAGCCTATCCTAAAAGCCTTTGATTTAAAGACTTGTAAAAATACTATCAAGTTAGAAGCTCTACATCAAAATCACTTAGAAACTATGAATGCAATACCCTTAAGTGATCGTGACAAAGATATGATTGGACAGATTACATCATTAATGATCTCAGACTATGAAGAGTCAATTGCTTTTGCTGTTGTAGATTCTAAAAGTATGCCTGTAGGAGTCGTGGAGCTCTTTAATGTTTCATGGAGAAATAGACGTGGAGAATTGAGTATTCTAATTATGCCACACGTTAGAAATATGGGATATGGTAGAAGTGCCATTTTAGCTATACTAGAATATGGATTTGCACCTTAGGTTTTGAACCGTATTTGGCTGCGTGTTCTATCAAACAATCAAAATGCAATTGACCTGTATATATCCATTGGATTTATTCAAGAAGGTATATGTAGATCAGAAAGTATTCGTAGTGGTCAGTATCTTAATCAAGTCCAGATGAGCATATTAAAACACGAATATATAAAACTATTAGAATCCTATTGATAAAAAAACTATTTCGAAATTACTATTTGCTTAAGCTCAATTAATACGAAATTACAGGAGTAAACCAACTTTTAATATCAAAGTAATGAATCAAGGTAAAAATCCCCCAAGCCTGTATAAGACAAATCTTGGGGGATTTATTTCTGCTTATAAATTTAAAGTTAAAGCCATTTCTTGACGTTTAAGTTCTTTAATACCAGAGTAACGTTTAACGTATATGTTGGCTCCAAATCCTACTATCATTTGTCCAGCAACCAAACCACCTAACATCCATTCAAATGAAAACAGAGAACCTATATACATCAAAGGGACAATAATAAGTAAGGTACCAATACCATTAATAATAAAGGACTTACTTGGCATACCTATCGCATTTAATAATTGAGAATTAAAGTTATACAGATTCAAACCAGAAGTGCCCAAAGCAACAATCATTATATAAGTTCTGCTAATTTCAATTAAAGACTGGTCTTTAGTAAACAAACCGATGAGTGGGGTAGAGAGTAAAACCATGCTTACAAATGTAATTCCACCAATAATTAAAGCAGACTTTGAAAGCAGTTTCTGAGTATCTCTTACACGTTCGAACTCACCCGCGCCATAATTCTGACCCACAAGTGGAACAATACTAGACCCTACTGCTATTGCAATTATTAGGGCAAAGCCTTCTATTCTACTGCCAATAGCAACCGCTGCAACAAATACTGTACCACCTAGACCAGCAGTGAGGGTCGTAAGCGCAACACGTATAAATTGCGGAAGTAAAGATACCCCCATGCTGGGAATAGCTATCTTGATAATTTCAGTCCAAGACTGTAACATGTCATCTAGTTTTGGTAATTTCCAGCTAATAAGACCATGATATTTATGGTTAAAATAAAGCGTAAGGATCATACCTACAAACCGTGATATAAACGTAGCTATTGCTGCACCTTTAATACCAAATGCAGGAACACCCAAATATCCGAAGATGAAAATCGGGTCTAAAATTATATTTAAAATAGCACATGTCAACATAACTTTAAATGGCCGCATGGTATCGCCAACGGCTCGCATTGACCCATCACATACAGGTGGCATCATTACAACAATTAGACCTGCAAACCAAACAGTCATATACTCACTTATCATGGGCAAAGTGTCATTTGAAGCCCCAAGTAAAGAGAACAAGTCATCCATAAAGACTAGTCCAAGGGTTGACAGTACAGCCACTATGGCAATTGATAGTAAAATACCATCCGTTGTGATTCGCTTCATAGCCCTGTTGTCGTTTCGACCGTATGCCCTTGATAGAAGCGCCATTGCACCAACACTTACACCTGTTGAAATTGAACCTGCAACCATAACTACTGGGAAAGTGAATCCCATTGCTGCAAGTGCTTCAGTACCAAGTTTACCTACGAAATAAGTGTCGGTTACATTAAACAGTGCAAATGCAATCATTCCACCAACCGTGGGAAGAGCCAAATCTATCAAATGTCTAAAAATACTGCCTTTAGTTAAATCTTTCAATTTTACCTCCATATTACTTTGAAAATCCTGATATACTATTAGGTGATAGCTTGTATTATAAACCTTATAGTCGTTATAAGGTCAAGAGGTGAGTATGAAAAAAACGTATAAAATTGGTGAAGTTGCAGAAATAAAAAACATTGATAGACAAACACTTCGGTACTACGACAAACTAGGAATTCTTATCCCTGCCATAATAGATAATGAAACTGGGTATCGCTATTACACATTAGAGCAGTTTATTGACGTTGACCGAATTAAATTTTGCAAACGTGTTGGTTTATCATTGGAAGAAACTAAAAAATTTATGGATGGTACCAGCTTAAATGGTGCCCTAGATGTACTAAAAAGAAAAAAAGACCTCTTTGCTGAGGACCTAAAACGAATTCAAACAATACACAGTGACCTGGAGCATATTATTGACTCATTAGAACGCTCAATGGATATTGTTATGGAACGGGGTTTCGACGAAATCTGGATTGAAGACGACATTAAGTTCTATGGCATTAGCGGAAGTCCTTCTGGTGAGGGAGGTTTATATGACTTTGAGCTTGAACTGTCTGACATGAATAAACGCCACCCGCGCTTTTCAGAAATAGGACACAACTTTGGTATAACCACTGAGTTTAGTTTTGATGAACTTGTGCCAGATCAACCAGTGAAAGCTAATACGATTATTCTTAGGGTGAATAAAAGTTTAAAAGATGATTCTGAAGTTCAAAAGTTCGATTTGGGGAAATGTATTATAACTTATCATAAAGGTAAACGGTATGGCCGTTTAATGAAAGAAAGTTTATGTAATTACGTGATTGAGAATAATATAAAGACCAAAGGCAAGATATATGTTGTACCTATAGCAAATCGATTCATAGTCAATGAAGACAGTAAACATATATATGAAGTCATTATTCCTATTGAGTCATCTTAGTACACATCAAATGATGTGTACTTTTTTTGAATGCATACAATGTGTTTATGTTAAAACGTGTAACCATATGCCTCGGTTGAATAATAAATACTAAATATTTGGGAACTAAATTAATGTTTTATGCGTCTTAGAAGTAGAAGTTAATTCAAGGAGGCGAAGATAATGAAAAAGATATTTTTGGTACTTACATTGGTACTACTTGCATTCACCGGCGTTACAGCGCTAACATTTACTCAAGAACACTTGGATATAAATGCGAATCAGGTTGGTGTTACTCAGGTTGATATTACAATGAGTAAATTCTTTTTTAAAGACTATGTGCCACTACGAAGTACATTTGAATCATTAGGCTTTACTGTAAATTGGAATGACGACATGCACATGGTTGAGATTGTAAGAGCCAATGAATCCATTTATATTAAACCCAATGAACCTTATTTTTTAATAAATGGTGTCCTTACAAAAGCTGATCAAAAACCTCGCATTAGCAGTATGCGAATGCAACTTCCAGCATCTACTTTAAACTTAATATTTGAAACGGTTACACCTATAGATAACAATCAGCTTAGACTTTCAAACACACTTGTTAAAAACAATATAAACTTACCTACGCTCAAAGATTTGGATGAGTACAACAAGCTCCTCTCATTCTACCCTGAGCAGGTTTTATACTTGTTTAAAGATGGGGTAGACTTGAACTTTGGTGTAATGGAAGATGAAATGGTTGAAGAAACATCAATGGAGATGCCAGCTGGTAGTAGCGTCGACTTTTCTGAAACCAACAATCAAGTAGACGGTGTTGATGAATCAGACATAGTTAAACAAGACAAAGACTACATTTATGCACTCAGAGATAACTCTCTTCAAATAATCAAAACAGGTCGCAATCAACTAGAGGTTAAACATAATTTAAGTGAAAATGGTTTCTTTCCTAATCAATTATTTATAAGAGAAGACAAACTTATTCTTATTGGTCCTGAACACAGTACTAAAGTTAAGACATATGAAGAAAACAATAGAATTGTTACCCTTCCAGTGTATAAAAACGACGCTTTAATGGTGAAGGTATATGACAAAAGTGACTTAGATAATAAGGCTCCTACACTTATTAAAAGTTTTGGTGTGGAAGGACATTTAATTGCAGCTCGACTTGTTGAAGACTATGTTTATATTGTTGCAAACCAGCATCATGCATATAGTGAATCCTTTATGCCACAAGTCTTAGAAGGTGGGGTAGATGATACTTTAAATGCTGTAGACATCACTTTTGAAAATGTAGCTTATCTACCAGGGCACGTGAGTCACAACATCTTATATACAATGGGAATAGACTTAAATAATTTGTCTTTAGATGGACTGGATGTGGACACTTATATAGGTGGCGGTAGTACAATCTATGCTGATCGGGATTCCCTTTATATCGCAATGCACGCAAACAGTAGTATGTGGTGGGGCAATTGGGAAGACCGTACAGATATATTCTCGTTTGACTTAGACTCAGGCTCTATCGATTTCAAAGCCAAAGGCAGTGTACCAGGTACGATTCTTAACCAGTTTTCAATGGATGAGTATGACAAGCACTTTAGAATCACAACAACCAGTTGGGGAACGTCTAATAAAACAGGTGAACATACGTCTTTAAATAATCTATTTATTCTTGATGATTCACTCAAGCAGGTTGGCTCTGTTGAAGAGTTAGCACCTGGTGAGAGAATCTACAGTACAAGAATGATGGGTGATAAAGTCTATATGGTCACTTACAGACAAGTTGACCCTTTCTATGTAATTGATACATTTAATCCTCGTGAACCACAAGTCCTTGGTTACTTAAAAATACCTGGTTACAGCAGTTATCTACATCCATACGATGAAAAAACAATCATAGGTATTGGTATGGAAACAATCGACAAAGGGGACCGTGTGGTAAATGATGGTGTGAAAATCTCACTATTTGATGTAAGTGACTTTAACAATCCGATTGAGAAAGATAAAGTCATACTTGGAAATGGTGGTAGCAGTACGGATGTAAGTTATGACCATAAGGCATTTCTATTTAATAAAGAGAAAAATATACTAGCCATCCCCGCTAGAATTAGCAGTGGTGATTATACAGATGAGAGCCAAAATGCATTCATATTCAGTTTCACTAAACAAGGCATGTTAGATTTTAGAGGACGCATTTCTCATGTAAATGCAGATTCTAATAATAAACACTATTATGATCACAGCAAGGGAATTACACGTATTCTTTATAATGGCAATGACCTTTACACACTATCTAATAACCATTTACAATTAAACGATTTTGACACCCTAAATTTTATTGACCAGTTAAATAGAAACTAAAGGTGCAATCAATCTTAAGCTCAAGAGTACAAAACTTAAGTTAAAAACAATAACATACTAAACAATTTAGACCCAATAACATATTGTTATTGGGTCTATTTACTGAATGAGTATAGCTTTAGCACATCATTTATACACATCTGTCAAATTAGAAAGCGCATTAACACGATCTCCAATAGGCGGATGTGAATATGTCATCCATACCATAAGGGGGTGGGGAGTAAGATTAGAATAATTTTCTCTAGCAAGTACTTTTAAAGCGCTTATCATATCTTCTTTATTGGTTGATATTCCTGCAAAAGCATCAGCCTTATACTCAGACTTTCGTGAATGGGCAGACATTGGAATACCAAGTAGAAGTGCAACTGGCTTCATGAGTATATTAAACAATATCAAAGCAAAGCCATAATGTACACTTTCAAATCCAAACGCACTTGAAAATAGTGAAGAAGATAAGAAGAATGAAAGTATAAATAAGAACACAGCTGACTGAACTATCATGACAATAAAGTTCTTGAATACGTCTTTGTGTTTCGAATGTCCTATTTCGTGAGCTAATATACTTAGAATTTCACCTGTTGAACATTTTTCGATCAATGTGTCATAAAGAATTATGTGTTTAAACTTCCCGAATCCTGAAAAGAATGCATTCAGCTTTGTAGATCGTTTGGAAGCGTCCATAATACTAATCTGTCTAACTGCATATCCTGTTTTTTGTGCAAGGACATTAATTTTATCATGTAACTCACCATCTTCAACCGGTGTTAATGTATTAAACAATCGTATAAACACCTTTGTATAAAGCACATTAAAAATCAAGCTAAAGGTAATTAGAATTGCCCAAGAATAAAGAATTGAAGCACGACCCATTTTGTCGTATAGGGATAACAATATAAACAAAATTCCACTCCCGATCAGTCCACCAAGCACAATAGATTTTATCTGATCTATAACAAACATTCTGGGAGTTACAGTATTAAAGCCATAACGCTCTTCAATACTAAAGGTTCTGTAAACTTGAAAACCTATGGTAAAAACATAACTTATGGCTGAATACAAACCTAAAAACACAATGGTTTGGATTATATTGTGTGAAACCATTCGGCCAGACACATCTGCTAGAAAAGGAAATAGACCCAGTGTAAATACCAGCAAAATCAAGATTAAATCTGCAATTTTATGAAGTATTGATAAACGTGTGACCTCCATATTATATTTCAACCAATTTTTATAAGCCTCTTTATCATAGACATCCCTTACATTTTCCGGGATGGGGGCATGTCTATGTTTATAGTTGAGCACAGATAATATCAATTCAAAAGCAAAAACACCAACGATGATCGATAGGGTAAGTAAAAACATGGTGACCTCCTTCATATATAGAACCTATCTAGTATAACACTCTTTATCTAAACATTTATGAATAATTGTCATTTATCTTTTTTATATACCCAAATGGGGTATGAATAAGGATGTGGCTATCAAAGTTAATATTTTTCTCTGGAGGGGAGAACATGAAAAACCTTAAAATATTACTCATTTTCTTTTTCACTCTACTCTTATTAATGAGCGCCCAATCAATGACATTCGCAGACATCTACTTAAACATTCCAAATGTCGAAGGAGAGGCTCTTGACCAAGATTACGTAGAGTGGATCGATGTTGACGCCTATCACTTTGAATACTTATCAACTCAAATTTCTAGTGGTAGAAAAGGTATGGTTGAAAAAACACCTCTGACTATAACAAAACACATGGACAAAAGTACGCCTTTACTCTTCAACAAGTTATCTCGAAGTGAATCACTCGGGGATATTATACTTGTTGTGACTTATAACGATGGAGATAGAAGAAACGAGTTTGTTAGAATCACTTTTACAAAAGCAATGGTTATGTCCATTTCTAACTCAGTGAAAGATGAAGTTCCAATGGATCAAATTCAGTTTACATTTAACAGTGTTAAGATTGAATATCAGAATGGCATGTCTATGTTTGAAGAATAGAAGGATTAACAAATATCAAAATATAGTTTTAAAATATAAAAGCCAGTGACTTGCTGGCTTTTTTCTTATGATATAAGGCCTTAATACATAGCCTGATTACAATCAACATGATAAAATATAAAAGCGACAAAAGATTGATTGGGAGGGGACTAAATGGGGACAATCAAAATATTACAATCTACTGATTATATGAGAGTGCGCATAGAAAAACTTTTTACACACTATGGATTTAAAGACACAGAACTATTACCAGCACTCATCAATAATAGTCCAAAATACACATTCAAAGGGTCAGATTTAGTCATTATGGATTTGGATAACTACAAACTGGACGTTGTATCTATAATTAAAGCCCTAAAAAGTGAACCTGATACGAAGAACATACCTGTTATGTTACTTAGCAGTCAGTCAGATATAAAAACACTAAAAAAGGCTGTTTACGCAGGGTGTACAGAGTTTATTACTAAACCCTATAGCGACGAACTCCTAATGCAAAAGGTACACAAACTCATAAAAAAAGACTTCACCAGCCTAGAAGATGTTAATGAACCTCTAAACGATAAAGACACACAGCAAATGAAGATGTCCTGGAATAGTGACTATGAGATTGGCATTGCCGAAATTGATAATGAACATAAAGACATTATAGATAATTATGAGAAACTATATAACTATATGAAGTCAGGTGAAGGTCACAACTATTACGATGAAATCGTAGGATTCATGAAAAACTATGTCGACACGCATTTTTCACACGAAGAAGCTTTTCAAGAAAAAATTGCCTATCCATTACGAGCCGATCATGCTAAACGCCATGATGATTTTAAACGAAAAGTGGATGAAATCATCAGTGAACATGAAAGCAAAGTCGCCAGTAATATGGATCTAATAAGAATCAATCTTTTTCTTAAAGACTGGATCATCCATCACATATTGGTTGAAGACTCGAAAATCGGTGATTTTATCAATAGCATGAATAAAAGTAAAGAAGAAAGTTAGTAAGGTTATCAAGTGAAAAAATTTAAACGCATATTTATTGAAATATCGAACATGTGCAATTTAGCATGTTCTTTTTGTCCACCATCTTTACGTCAAGTGCAAGCCTTAAGTACCAGTCAATTTGAGCATATCATGCAAAAACTTCAAGGACATGGAGAACACATATACCTACATGTTAAAGGTGAACCTTTACTACATAAGGATTTTGAAGAAATATTAACTCTATGTTCTAAGTACGAAAAAAAGGTCAACATTACAACCAATGGTCTTCTTCTAGACCAAAAGGGACATATTATACTTAAGAATCCTTCGGTTCGTCTGGTTAATTTATCATTGCAAAGTTATGAAGAAAACAAAGGTCCTGACCATCATAAAGCCTACTTGGATAAAATACTAAACTTTGTTAAAAAGGGTATGGAAACCACAGATATTCTGTTTGAGTTTAGACTCTGGAATTTTGATGAAGACACTAACACAACTCAAGAAACTGAAGACAATCAAAAAATACTAGATTATGTTGAAAACTTTCTAGGAGTTAATATTCCAGTCACAAGCCAAAACACCAAAGGCAATACTGGACACAGCCAAGTATATATAAGCAAAGGTACTGAGTTCCAGTGGCCTAGTCTTACCAACGACTTTGTCAGTACCTCTGGTACATGTTATGGCCTTAGAAGGCAGATTGCTATTCTATCAAATGGGGATGTTGTACCGTGCTGTCTAGATTCAGAAGGGGTTATAAAACTCGGGAATATATTTGAGTCAGATTTTGAAAGTATTGTAATGTCAGAACACTCAAAACGCATTCGCACTGGATTTGAGAACAATAAAATCATCGAAGACCTGTGTCAAAGATGTGGTTACAGAAAGCAATATGTGACACGTTAGCGATTCGTATGGGTCATTTATTTTTCTGTATAAAAGACTAGCAGATGTTAAGGACCTATGGGTCTATGTAGCTAACGGAAATGAACAGGTGGGGAGCTTTTATGAAAATTTAGGCTTTAAACATAGCCACTCTGTTTTTAATGGCTTTATAGAAGCATATAGTCAAAAAAGACGTCCTACTGCTTAAGTAGGTACGTCTTTTTTCGTTCAAATCTAAATTAATGCATACGGATTTTCGCTTATATGCGCTATTGCTATTTGAAGTTAGGACGAATCACATCAAACATTTTTTCAACCCTATAGGTGTATGTTTGAATGTCCTGAGCTTTTCTTATATCAGTTATGAATGTTTTATCAGGATCTATCATAGTGTATGTGTAAGTCCAGAAGTCTTTAATTTTTCCAAGAACCACTCGTTCTATATCCGATCTATTCTTATAAACTTCAAAATAGTCGTCATGAAAGGCTTTAAAAGCAGATAACATTTCGGTATCTGTACGTATTTGACCTTTAATCTGAGAAAATATAAATGGATTTCTTAAAGCGCCTCGACCAATCATGAAGTTCTTTATATTAGGGTATCGCTTAGAAAATCTTTCATAATCCTCAACTGTATATATATCCCCATTGTATGTGACATCATGTTTGCAGTAGTCATATAGTAGGTCAAAGGCATCTAAATCAACTTGTCCTTCGTACTTTTGAAGACCGGTTCGTCCATGTATCGTAACACCACTGATTGGGTACTGGTTAAGCACCTTCATCACTTCCAGTCCTTCATCTAAGTCCTCATACCCTAATCGCATTTTCACATTAATATCATACGTATCATCAAAGGCTGTTTCCATAAACTTCTTAATCAACTCAGGATACTGTAACAATCCAGCCCCCCTAACTTTTCTTGTTACACGTGGGAAAGGGCATCCAATATTCCAGTTCATGGTTTTATAACCCATTTCAGCAATGATATTTGCATAAACTTTAAAGTCTTCACCATTGTTACTTAAAAGTTGTGGGGTAATGTTTAATCCTTGATCGTTATTACTTGGTCTTACATCATCAAAGAGTATTTGTCCAATTTGTCGTTTTTCAGTTGTAACTATAAATGGTGCATAATATTCATCTACGCCACCAAAATGCTTTGCATGTAAATTTCTATAATGTGCCAAGGTTACACCATGCATAGGGGCAAACAATAATCTCATTTAAATTCTCCATTCATTTTTGCATATCGAAGTACATTTTATCATAGAATAAGTAGGATATACATTTCAATTTTTTGGAGGATACATGGTAAAATATCTATAGGTATAAATTATAAAGGAGAGGCATGAGTATGAACATCAAAGAAAAAATAGATCTAATCAAAAAACATCTCCCTCAGTTCTCAAACTCTCAATTTCATATACAGAATGAAGGTTGGTCCAATCAAGTGTTTTTCGTTGACGACCATTATGTCTTTAGGTTTCCTAGAACTCAAAACAGCTTCAGAGACCTACGCGTAGAAATAGAAATACTTCCTACATTAAGACATAACTTAAGGGGTGTTGTGGATATACCAAATTTTGAGTTTGTTTCTACGTCAAAAGAAAATCCTGACTTTGTGGGTTATAAAATGATTCCTGGTGACCAAATGCGCCAAACATGTATAGAAACCATGCCCAAAGACAAACTGAAGGCAAATGCTGAGGTGTTGGGACATTTCCTTAGCTATTTACATGCATATGGTCTAAACCATGATATATCTGTGTTGTCGACAAAACCATCTCAAGCTGATCGCTGGGTTGAACTTAAGGAAAATGTACACACTAAATGTACAGGCGTTCTTTCAAACAATCAGTTAAACTGGATTGATGATCTCATTAACAAACTAATAGGTTATGCCACTGAATTTATGGCGTCAAAGGTTCTACTACATGCTGATTTTTCAAGTGACCATATATTACTTGATAAAAGTACCAACATGATAACCGGTGTAATTGATTTTGGGGACTTAGAAATAGGTGACCCAGCTCTTGATTTTACTGGGCTTTATACATGTTATGGTCAAAACTTCACTGAGGAAGTTTATAAGACTTATGAGGCATGTAATACAATAAATAAGGTTGAAACGCATTCTGGTATTATGGAACGGGCAATAAAAGTATATAGTTTACAACCACCTATACACCTACTTTTGTACGGTGTAGAAAAGAATAATGATATGTACATACAAGAGGCACTGTCTCAGATTAATAAGTTTATAGAGGAGGGGTCAAATGCGTAGCCCAGAAGAAATAGTACAACTGCAATTAGACTACTACAATGCCCATAACTTAGAAAAATTTGCAGCTCTATATCATGATGATATAGAAATCTTGAACCTAGTAGATAACACACTTATCTATAAAGGAATCAAGACACTTAGAGAACGTTACACTGAACGTTTTAAACTTGTAGACCTACACGCTGAACTGGCAAATAGAATTGTTATTGGAAATAAAGTCATCGATCATGAAATTGTTAAAGGCATACACGAAGGACAAGTTGTAAAAGCGGTTGCAGTATATGAAGTTGAGGGTGAACTCATTAAAAAGGTATGGTTCATATACGAGTAAAGTTACACTTAAGTTAAGAAGTCATTAATCTATACAGCAAATGTGTATATATAATATTTTAGGGTAAATATAGTCCATCGAAATGTGGTGATAAAATGATGGGCTTTTTAATTCCTTTAATTCAATGTATTTTACTAGGTCTGCACTACTTTTCTTTCAATCAGCTTTCCAACTTATTACTCAATACACTTTTTATTGCACTGAGTATGATACTGGCACTTGTAAACATGATTTTCATTATGTCCGCACATAAACGAAAACAAATTAAAGTGTTTCATGAAGATCACACCCGCGAGGATAGAATGATTGAAAAAATAGAAGAGGCTAAAGACCATTCTAAATTACATGCTACTATGAAAAATAAAATAAGGCGGGACAAAGAACATGACGAGATGAGTTATAAGGCTTTTATAAACTTATACTTTTCATGTTTTAGAGGGCAAAACAAACAAACCTTACTTATTCTTGTAAACTGGTTCATTCCATTACTCGTAGCCAACTATCTACTAAATCCACTCATAGGTATTGGAATAAATGGGACTGCAACCATAATGATTTTGTTTTCAACCCTCCTAGTATTTCTCTTTTCTTTGGTAACTTATTTTTATGCTTTGTATTTAAAAACAAAAGTTGAAGCACAGATTATTGAAGAATTTGTACATCGACATAAAAAGGATATTTTTTAGAGCGCATATGCGCTCTTTATCTTTGAATACTACATAGGGAGTTCAAAATGATAATTAGTGCAAGTCGCAGAACAGACATTCCTTCATATTACTCCAAGTGGTTTTTAAATAGATTACATGAGGGTTTTGTTTACGTACGTAATCCAATGAATCACAAACAAGTTTCTAAAATTTCTCTTAGTAAAAAAGACGTAGAATGTATTGTCTTCTGGACTAAAAATCCATACCCACTCATGCAGAATCTAGACGCTTTAAAGGCCTACAATTATTATTTTCAATTCACATTAACACCTTATGGTCAGAATATAGAGGTCAACTTACCTCCGAAAAAAGAACTGGTTCCAGTTTTCAAGAAACTGGCTAGTAAAATAGGAAAGGAACGTGTCATATGGCGTTATGACCCAGTTTTACTTACACAAGACATGGATGTAAAACTTCATTTAGACCGTTTTCAACTCTTGTGTGATAAGTTAAAAGAAGCCACAGATGAATGTGTTTTTAGTTTTCTTGAACAGTATCCTTCCATCAACAAACGAATGGCTCAAGCTGGTTGTCGAACGCCAAACAAGGATCAAGCTTTAAAGATCGCCCAGGGAATGGCGCAAATTTGTGAGTCTAATAACATTAAACTCTCAACTTGTTCAGAAAGCGTGGATCTGTCACACTTAAACATCGGGACTAGCAAATGTATTGATGACCAAAAAATAAAACACCTGTTTAACTTAGAAGGGCATATTCCAAAAGATCCTAATCAGAGAAAAACATGCGGATGTGTTAAGAGTATTGACATTGGTGGCTACAATACCTGTAAACATGGATGTGTTTATTGTTATGCAAACCATTACAAAAAAACACTAGAACCCGAGTCTCTTAAGGCACCTATATTAACAGGGTCAGTAGATGATTCATGTAAAATTACAGACAGGAAAGTGGACCATTACTTTAGCAAACAGATTTCACTCTTTAATGATCCATTCTAATAGAATTAATAGTATCTTAATACTTAAAACACGTATTTTTAAGCCCTATCCCTTATGATGACACTATAAAGTAAGAGGGAACTATATGAATAGAGGTGAAGGTATGAGGGACATATCAAGTATATTTGACTATTTTAAAAAGGCATTTCATCTGAACAAGTCCAATAAGGAGTTATATTATCCACAGATCGCTTTTATTCTTGTAAAAGCATCTATGTTTGTTATATTCGGTGTTATGCTCTACCAATTTGTTATGGATGTTAGCGGAGGCCAATTTACAGATTTGAATATGATTTCATATGTAAAATCAATGGCTTGGTGGGGGATAGCCTTACTCCTAATTCTAGGTCTAGGCAGTGTTATTATGGAAGCAGGACTCTTTAATATGTATAAAAAGAGTCTATCTGGGCAAGGTGTAACCGTTTCAGATTTCAGACAGGGTGTTTCAACTTATTTCTTCAAAATGTTACTCGCAAGTATCATGATGATACTCATTTGGTTAATAATTCTAATTCCATATATGATCATTGGATTTATTACACTTTTTACAGGATTCTTCATTATTCCATTGATAATAGGTATATTTACAGCAATGTGGAAGGTTTCTATTGTAATGGATGATTTAACTGTTCTTGAAGGTTTTAGAAAAGGATTCGCATTTGCAAAAGACAACTTTAAAGCTTTGACAGCTCTTATCATTGTAAAAACTGCCTTTTTATCTTCAACAGGAGGGTCAGGTGGATCTGGTGGTAACAGTGGTAGTAACTTCAACAACAATTATAATGGCAGTTTCAACGGCAATACCAATACAGGTAATTCAATTAGTGAAAGTATTGATATACCAGACTTTTCTCCAGCAATAAGTGGAAACTCTTTTGAAGAAGTTATGCAGCAAGTTCTACCATATATCAAAACTGGATTCTATGTGTTAATACCAGTTATAACAATAGCTATCATTATTGGTGCTCTTGTCAAAATGGTCTTTGAAATCTTCTTTAATCTATCTATATTTGTTATGTATGATGATATAGAAAACAATATGCTTACAGAAGAAGCAATAAAGCTAAAAAAAGACCCTCTTGCAAGCTTTGACATGGAGGTGAAGTAAATGTGGTTTGATTATTTAATGGATGATTGTAAAGAATCTTACGATGTTTCACAGTCTTATCATGGTGTCTATTTCCCAGTATTTTTAAAACTCATTATGGGTTTAATCATGGGTGCATTCTTCATAGGAAGCATTGCTACTGTAGTTCTTGGTGGTGCCTTTGCCAATTTTGAAACCATGGGAGGATACGAAGTTGCAACTTTGATTCTAAAAAGTGTAGGTTTACTGGGTGTTCTAGCATATGTACTCTACATGCTTTTATGGGGCCTTATTGAAGTGGGATCTATTAATATGATCCATGCTGCTTTTAACGATGAAAAGCCCACTCAAAAAGTTTTTCTAAATGGTATTGGAAGCTACCTTGCTAAGGTTACTTTAGGAAAACTACTTATACACGTGGTTGTACTAGTACTATCACCCATCTTCCTCATTGCATTTTTAGTTTATGCAGTAATAATTGGCATCCCAACAGCGGGGTATGGAGTCGTTTTCCTCTTTGTTGCAATTGGTGTCTACTTTGCAACTTGGACTATTGCCATTGTATTAGACGATATGGATATTACAGAAGGCATCGGTGAGAGTATACGTATAGGTCGTAATCATTTTAAACCCCTGTTTGTTATTGTGCTTTCAACGGGGCTCATTAGTTCACAAGTAGCTATGATTTTTGGACCCCTTGGTGCGGTATTAGCTGGATGGTTTTTAGGGGGCCTAGTTGGCATTTTCTTTAAAATGGTCACATATAAAACCTACATGCGTTATACCAGAGATGGCAATCTAATTTAATTTAACTAAATGTAAGGCAAAATCATGGCTAGTCCTGATTTTGCCTTATTGTATATGTACAATTCTCTATAAATAAGACAACCGCCTTAATACGAGGTTCACTTGCTTAAGCCATACCTAAAATGGGCATACATTTTGAGAAGGAGGGGTTATTATGAAAGCTATTACATACTACAAATATGGTTCGTCTCAAAACATGAAACTTGAAGAATTGAAAATACCTTCACCTAAAACGGATGAAGTACTCATAAAAATATATGCAACATCTGTAAACGCATGGGATCTAGACTTGCTTCTAGGTCAACCTATTTTTAGTCGCCTATGGGGACTATTTACACCTAAAATGAATATCTTAGGTTCAGATGTTGCTGGACTTGTTGAGTCTGTAGGGACCGGTGTAAAAGACTTAAAACCTGGT
>Ga0209379_10000693_pt1 | contig 25411 bp, 22 predicted proteins | sample tdDd001_FD_187124 | JGI IMG/M metagenome (GOLD analysis project Ga0209379, IMG submission 187124) | Marine sediment microbial communities from the Atlantic coast under amendment with organic carbon and nitrate - tdDd00.1 (SPAdes)... | ecosystem: Environmental > Aquatic > Marine > Coastal >...
ATCCTCCTTGTGCAGCCGTACGGATTGTTGAGGGTGATAAAGAGTTGAGTTATGAAGAACTATTGGTGAAACTAGGTGTGGGTGGTTCGCAGCAGAAAGAAGAATCAAGTGTAGGTAACTGTGATTATTATGGTAGTGAACCGATACCGTTCTAACTGAGGGGGGGGGTGCCCCTTCTTATTGAAAGTAGGTGAAGTAATGCAACTGATTGGATCAGCGTATCAAAGAACACAATTGTTTCTTAGCAAAGATGTTACTGAAGCAATTAAGCAAACTTTGATGAACAGAGGTAGTGCTGTTGAGATGAATATCAGAGAAGTTACTGGTGGTGGCATATTGACATTGTCGACAATTATATCTCCAAACTATGATTTGTCATTTTATGACTATAAAAGAATTGTTGAGGTTGGATTAGACAGCAATAGTGTAGTCGTGAAGGTTGATGATGACGATGATTCTGAAGAGTATGATTGGGAAGTAAAACTTGATGCACAAGTGTAGAGTAATAGACTATGGGGCATTTCGGTGCCCCTCTCCTCAAAAGGGGTGTGAAGATGATTAATAAGCAGATTATTAACAGGGTTGACACAGCTAAAGAATGTGTTGGGAGAAGAAAAGAAAACGATATACACGATTGCACTTTGATATGTGAAAACACAACAAAAGTGATAACAAAACTATTAAGACATCATACAGTAGGATTTGAGACGTATGATAATCGATTATATACAGGTAGCTACAAAGGATATAAGCAGATTGCTAAAACGCCGATAGGAGTAGTTTTGTTTCACGACTTAGTAAAGAATATTGATGTGGAGTTAAGGACATCTGAGATTAAGATTGTGAGAGTGTTCGATTAACTAGAATTTTCTAAACTGCATTAATTTAATGGATTATTGCAGTTTGGAAGTTAATATAGATTTGCAGTCCGTAAGTTATATTTTACTTGTTGTACATACAGAGATCCGTATTGAAACCTGTTATGTCAGAAAGTGATGCTGAAATAGTTTGCGGACTGTTCAATTGAATTCTTCAAATTATAGATTGAAAAATAGAGATATTTGTGGACTACTGAAATGTATCAAAACTGTACTTAAACAGGGGGCATAAAATGTTATATTCATATTTTGTTGAGAGTGGATTTAAAGCACATGATAATACTGAGTTGTTCAAGAAAATCAATGAACTTGAAATAAAAATGAGCAATATATATACAGATGAGAATTTTGAGGCTAAGGATGGGTTGGATGACTGTTTAAGGGGGTTACAACCTAGAGATTTCTTGATTGTAAGATCATTGTTAGACCTTGAACATAAAGATGCGAAAAAGCTGCAGAAAATTCTCAAAGAACTTGAAGATAAGAGCGTAGAATTAATTTCTATAGAGCAACCTGAATTGTCCCACGGTAGAACTTATAGCAAACTTCGTGAAGTTTTGCGCATTGATAAGTATTTTAGAGAGTACATAAGAGAAAAGTATTTCAGAAAAGCAGTAGAGCAGGGACGTGTTGGAAGACCTAGAATTGATAAAGAAAGAATAGAACAAGCACTGAAAATGTATGATTCAGGACTATTTAAAGTTAAAGAAATACGTGAAATAGCAGGTATAAGTAAGACAAAGCTATTTGAGGAAGTTAGAAAGCAACGTGATTTGGCTAATGCTCAAATATGTTAAGTTTTGAGCATGGATTTATGCTTAGATGGAAACTAAACTTGATCATCGTCAAAATACGTAGCCAAAAGTGGGGGTGAAACTGATGGGTAAAAAGATTGGCTATGCAAGAGTATCGACTATACGTCAAAAGAATGAAGGAAACTCACTAGATGTTCAAAAAGAGGCTATATTAATTAAATATCCTGATGCTAAGGTTGTGGAAGAGGCATATACAGCAACGAAAAAGGGTGTAAGAGAAAAATTTGATGCCGTCATTGAAGAACTAAAGCAAGAACCTGACTCTACATTGATTGTGTATAAGCTAGATCGTATGGCGCGTACGGTTCGTGAAGGGCTTGAAACAATTGAAACTTTACTTGATTGTGATGTTACTGTTGATATATTGAACTTGGGGAAGTTTGAAAAAAACTCTCCAATCTCAAAGCTACTATTAACGGTAATGCTTGCTATTGCTGAATTTGAAGCATCCCAAATTATTGAGAGGTGTATGGAAGGTAAAGAGCATGCGAAAAAGAACAACTCAAGTTATCGAGAGGGAAGACCAAAGAAGTATACGGAGGCTCAAATACAACACGCTTTGAATTTGTTGTCAGAGAATTCCTATTCAAAGACAAGTGCACTAACAGGAATAAGTGTAAGTACATTGGTTAGGGCCAAGCGGAAGTTTGTTGCATAAGATCCAATCTGTATGGGAATAAAACATGATGAAGAGTAAAATGGCTATGTGTATGGTTTGAGGGAACTAAGCTACATTATCAAAGTCAAAGAGTAATAGATCTTGAAGGTAAGATGCAATAGAAAATCTATTAATACCAAATCAATCTTTATATCACATTGAAAGATAAAGCTAATAAATAGATTGGAGATGTTTAGATGAGCTATAGTAGGAAAATTATTTTCAGAACGGTAGCAATTGCTTCCATTGGAATTGTTGGAAAATTACTATTACCTAAAAGTGCAACAAGGAATATTACAAAAGAAGTAATAAATTCAGATAAAGTTTTTGGCGGAGTAGATGAAAGTGCACTTAATCAAATTGCAAAATCAGTAAGTAGAGGTGTAAAAGCCTGTATCGATGGAGATGAGCTTAAGTATATTTATAAATCTGCATCAGGTAAGAAAACTTATGTTGCTAGTTTTTTCATTGATAAAACTGGCAAAATTATTGGTAGAGCCGCTGGGAACGGAGTCCATTATCAAGCAAACTCTCCACGGATATTTATGAATGCAATTAAGGGTATGTTTTAATCTCTATAAACTGACATTGGTCACTAATATTTGAAGATTGGCGGCTCAATAGAATGATGTTAAAGTTATTGATTTAAGAGAATAAGATTAAGACTATAGAGTATACGATAATAAATATCCCCCTACAAATAAGCTGTAGGGGGTATTTCTATTTTAAAAAATGATTCAAAATGTCACTACTCTTATGTTTCTTAAGTAAATCGTTGTTATCAAGAAAAATATACTGCCTAGTAGTAGTAATATTTTTATGTCCCATCAACCGTTGCAATGTAAAAATATCAACACCAATCTTAACCATTTCGGTAGCAAATGTATGCCTTAAAACATAAGGTGTACATTTTTTAGTGATGTTGGCTTCTGCTTTATAACGCCTAAAGTTTGCAAAGACATCATTCTGGTCAATTGCACGCTCTCCATTTGATGATAAAAACAATCTCTCATGCTTATGTTCTATGGCGATTTCTCTCAGCTGTTCAAGATAGGAGAGTGTGCGCCTAGAAATAGGTAAGACACGCTCTGTACGAGTTTTAGATATTGATGCTCGAACAAGAATATTTGAGTCTTTCAAGTTAATGTCGTGGATTGTAAGGCTTAGAAGTTCATTTATGCGAATGCCACAATCTAAAATGGTGAGAGTAAGGGCTAGGTCACGAAATCGAGCATAGGTCTCATCTCCCATTGCTCCGATAAGGCGTTTAACCTCAGCCTTTGAAAGAGGTTGAACCCTATCGTCAGATACCTTTGCTATTTTGATAAAGTTGTTATAGTTTGTAGCAATAAGCCCTTGTTTCAGGAGCCAGTTTATATACGCTTTAATGGGCCTCAGACGAATGTTTACTGTACAAGGTGCATAATTCTTCTCGAACAGCATATACTCTTTATAATCAAGAAATAAAGACTTCTGTACCCGCTGGTTTGTATCGGACCAGTGGGTACGCTCAATCCATTCGCATAGATAACGAAAGACCGTTTGGTGATCCTTAATAGTTCTAGCACTGAGGTTTTCTAAGCGTTTCTCACGTACAAAGTCACTGTGGTGTTGGATGAACTCATGCACGGTCAAATTGTCCTTTGTAGGACGGTCTACTTTTACACTGGTTTTATTTCGGTGTTCTTGTCTCAAAGAAATAGCCATTTGCAACGCCTCCAGGGTTCGGTATACTAGGGTTTTGTAATCCCAGACCCACTGGTTTCGTCATTTCTGCAAAATAAAAACGGCTTTAGGACAAAATCCTAAAACCGTTAGTATTACTAAATTGGCGGGAATGTGTGAGAATCGAACTCACCTAAGACGCTCCTAACGCCTCAAAACGGTGTTGAAGACCGCAGGACACACCAGCACCCATCCACTCCCAAATATATTGCTTGAACAATTGATACCACTCAATTATAAGAACATTTTAGACCTGTGTCAAGGAAAATGATAGGATACTATAAATATCCGGAAAAATGTGAAAATTCCAACCCATTCCGTATGGTATCTTTTTACTAATACTTCCTGTATACTATTGAGTAGAATGTTGAGTTATTCAGTAGACTTAACAGTGGAGGACATCATGAAAAGAGACATCTTCAAAGGTCATTTATTTTTACTTATTCTAATTTTACTTAACTTAAGTTCTGGCTTAATTTCGCAATTTATTCCTGAGTTTTGGTTAGGCATTACATCACAATTTCTCTTTTTAGGCATTCCTGTGTTCATTTATTTGATAGTAAGGAAAAAGAACGTAGTTCGAACACTTCGCCTAAATCCCATTTCAATGAAGGATATGTTAACCATGATACTGGTTGCACTTGTTATGCAGCCAGCAGTTTATTTACTTGCATCATTAGCTCAGGTAATCTTTGGGAACCAGTTAGAGTTTTTATTTGCAGACTTAGTAGACCAACCATTCTGGTATTTAATCATTACCATTGCTATCTCCCCAGCAATTTTTGAAGAGCTAGTTCTTAGGGGGGTAATCATGGATGCTTACCGAGGTCAGACTATGTATACTGTTATACTTATGAATGGTCTTTTGTTTGGTCTATTTCATATGAATTTGAATCAGTTTGTATATACATTTTTCATTGGAACGGTGATGGCATTAAGTGTGTATTACACGAATTCCATTTTCTCAGGTATGATTATTCATTTTGTAAATAACTTTTTGAGCATATTTGTCATGAGTTATCCGAGTTCCTGGTATTCGAAATTTGAAATGTGGCTATTTGCTTTGGAATCACCTCTTGATATTGTTAAGTTTATTGTGTTTGGGACAGTCAGTTTCCTAATGACATTTAGAATAGTGAATGCAATGGGGAGAAGAAATAGAAAATTGTATCTACATGATGCATCAATCATGAGTTACGAGAAAATATTGAACTGGCCGCTCATGGCACTAACTGCCATTTTCTTGGTTATCAGTATTGTCTTAACAGTTACTATTCCTAATCTGTAGGTTTGTCACCTTCCTGTTACTATTTATAGCATTAAAATCAACTATAATGGCATGTAGGAGGGGTGCAGAATGCATAAATATATAGGCATAAGTCTTGTTGCTTTACTCATTTTAACAGGATGCCAAGCTGAACCAACTAAGGCAATACCAATAGAATATAAACCTGCCCCAGCTAAAAGTGTCGAAAAAAAAGAGACAACTGAAGCTGATCAAATCATGGAAGATTTTAATAGACTCATAGCAAAAGAGCCAAGAGAAGATGAGGTTCTTGACTTCATCGTATCTAAAATAGACCGAGTACCTGAAAAATATGCTGACGAACTTGTTCTAGGTTACGAGCGTATTCAGAATTCAACATTCAGAAATAGACACCAGTTCATGTTAAAGGATGACGTCCAGGCCATTTGCATTAGCAATTTCAAACTGAATGGAGTACCTGAAGATTTATCTATTATTGAAGATGTTGGTCTAAGAATATATGTTGAGGAATTAAAGAATACTGGATACAAATTGGTTGTAAAAGATGGAAAGTACTTACCCGAACTTGACTATTCGTTCTATAATCAGTTTATAGACCATGTGTCTGAGGAGTTAAGGACGTATCTTGAACTCATGGGGCTTCGAAAAGAACTCTTATTTACAGCAGATCAAAGACTTCCAATTACGTGGGATCAAGTATTAGATAGACTTATGCAATTTGAAAGTTTTCTGACACGTTTTCCAGAGTCAAAGAAAAAGGATGTAGTCTGGTTAAATTATGAATACTATACCAAACTATATTTGTACGGCACTGAGGGGACACCAGCTTTTAATCATTCTGATAACACATTAGATAATTGGCTAAAGGTTAGTTATAGTAATATATACCTCGGAAATCCAAGCAGTGAGTTCATAAAACACTTTAAAGATTATCTTCAAATAATGGAGAACGAGGAGTTTGTTTTAACAGAAACGGTTGACTCACAAAGAAACACTGTTTTATACAATCTCGATATGCAATTAATTTATTAATTCGATTTTCGAGGGCTTAGGTTAAAAAAACGATAAAATGATGGATTACCAGAGTCCATCTATAACTTATACAATATTAAAAAAGGTTCTCATAATTTGAGAACCTTTTTCTTGTACAAGTACACCATTGCATATGCTGCGATAAGCAGTGAAGGCTTTGGTTATACTAGTTAGTCTTGTAATTTACTTTTTTGGTGTTTTAACTTTTGGTTGGCTACTAAATGTGAATTTACTTTCTTCACCCTTAATTAGGCGTGATAAGTTGCTTCGATGTCTATAAATGACAAACGCGCCTAGAAAGGCAGCCCATCCTACAAATTGCCATGACATTCCCATGATGTAACTGAATACTGGGAAAGCAGCAGCAGATAGTATTGAACCCATGGACATAAATCCAGAGAGTCGAATAACTACAAACTGAAAAACAATTAGAATTAAAGCGAGTAGTGGATTTGTACCAAGAATCATACCTGCAGTTGCAGCTACACCTTTACCACCTTTAAACCCTAAAGTGAATGGATAACAGTGACCGATGACAGCAAATGCCCCACAGACAACTGCACCATCTTGTCCCATCAAGTAATGTCCGACTAATGCTGCTACTAACCCCTTTGAAAAATCTCCAAGGAATGCAACTGCGCCTGCTTTTTTTCCAAGAGTACGTATAACATTCGTAGCCCCTGTGTTGCCGCTTCCATGCTCTCTAATATCGATATTGCCCATCCACTTGCTCACCAAGTAGGAGAATGGAATACTCCCGAGTAGGTAACCGATACCGATGAGCAGGAAAATCTTTGTATTAAACATGTCATACCTCCCATACTAACCTATTTTAACACAAGTTGTGGTTTCAAAACTATACTAATAAATTGGAAAATGATACAATTAAAAGTAGTATCATATTTATGGGGGGCACAAAATGAAAGAATTTCAGATATCATCCTCAGATGGTTTACTTCTGAAAGGAAACCACTGGACGTGTGAAAAACCTGTAAAAGCGATTGTTCAATTATCCCACGGGATGGCTGAACATATAGAGAGATATGATAGCTTTGCAAGGTATTTAAATGAACATGGTATTGAAGTTTATGGACACAGTCATCGTGGACACGGTAAAACCGCACGATCAAAGGAAGATTTAGGTTATCTTGCTGATGATAATGGGTGGGACTTATTAGTTGACGATCTCATTGAGATTTCAGGAATGATCCGTGAAACGTCACCTGACAAACCACTTTTTATTTTAGGACACAGCATGGGATCATTTGCCGCACGTAATGCAGTTAGAAGGCAAGCACAACTATATAACGGAGCAGTGCTTATTGGTTCGGGATGGCAGTATGCACCAACTATTCACCTTGCTAAGTCTGTGTCAACACTGGTGAAGGCAGTTACAGGGGATAGAACACGTTCGAAAATAATGGACAAGTTACTTTTTAGCAACTATAACAATAGATTTCCAAACAATAGAACACAATTTGACTGGTTATCTAGAGATCATGAAATTGTTAAAGAGTATATTGATGACCCTTATTGTGGGTATCTATGCACTGCGAGTTTCTACTATGATTTAATAACGGGTGTGAGCCGTGTCATGAGAACTGGTGGGTTAGAACGGGTGCCTAAAGCCTTTCCAATTTTAGTAGCTTCAGGAGACAAAGATCCAGTGGGACAAAATGGACGTGGTGTCAAAAAAATAGTGGATAACTATAAACGAAATGGTCTTAAAAACGTACAGATGAAATTGTATCCAGAAGGTCGTCATGAAATACTTAACGAAATGAATCGCATGATAGTTTTCGAAGACATTGGTAATTGGATATTATCGAACATATAGAAAAAGAAATTACAAGCAAATTGACAAGTGATGATTCATATGACAAACTGTTAGTGAACACTAACAAAGGAGGGGTTATGTCAAAAACGACAAGACAGAAGCTTTGCGAGGCTGCTATTGAGTTGTTTTCCTCAGAAGGCTACGATGGTGTTACAACAAAGAAAATTGCCGAGGTAGCAGGGGTGAGTGAAATGACATTGTTTAGACATTTTGGATCAAAGAATAATTTGTTTCAGGATGCATACGATGCTTATCTTTATCAACCTAACTTTGAGTCCTTATTCGAAAATGGTTTAAAAGGCGATATTGAAAAAGATTTATTAAGAATTGGTCATGTATATTTAGATGTGTTAAACATGAATAAATCTTTAATAATGATGGAAATACGGTCTCAGACACTTGAAAAAGGCGAACGCTTACCTTTAACGAAGGCACCAAACCTGTTTAAAGCCCAAATGATTAAGTACCTAGACCAGCTAAAAGCAGATGATAAAATTCAAGTAGACGATTCTGAACTTGTAGCTGTAGCTTTTATAAGCAATATAATGGGCCATTTCTTTAGAGAGGTAATTGCTCAACAAGGAACTATAACAAACATATCTGCTCAAGATGGTATAGATTATAGTATTAAATTGTTTTCACAAAGCATTACTAAAACGTCATTTTAAGATGGCGTTTATTCTTGACAGTTATGTTAGTGAGTACTAACTCATGATGCAAAAATCAGATTACTAGGGAAAAATATTGTGTAAAGAATGGTGAAATGAGGTATTTATATTAGGTATGTAGATTAGTAAAATTTATATTTATTTAGTTTAGGAAGAGTTAACACTTGCTCTACTATTTATTTAATGTTTGTAGGTTATAATTAGCAATAATTTCAAATTTTGATGAGATGGTTACCATAATAAGAGGTGTATTGAAAATGAAATCATTCAGACATGCAGGGATTGATGTTGGCTCAACAACGGTTAAAGCCGTTGTCATGGATGAAAGTGGAAACATTCTATTTTCAACGTACAGGAGACACTTTTCAGATGTGAAAAGTGCTGCAGTTGCCCTATTTAAATCATTGAAAGACCATTTGAGTGATGTAAAGTTTACTTTAAGTGTTACTGGTTCAGGTGGAATGATGTTAGCAGACGTGCTCAAGCTTCATTTTGTACAAGAAGTGGTAGCGAGTTCTTCTATGATCAGAAAAAATTATTCAGATGTTGATGTGGCTATAGAACTAGGTGGAGAAGACGCCAAAATTACCTATTTTGGACATTCTTTAGAACAGAGAATGAATGGGGTATGTGCAGGTGGCACAGGTGCATTTATAGATCAAATGGCGAGTCTGTTAAGTACAGACGCCGAAGGTATAAATGCCTTGGCAAGCCAACACAATATAATTTACCCAATTGCATCTAGATGTGGTGTCTTTGCCAAATCTGACATTCAACCTTTACTTAACGAAGGTACACCTAAAGAGGATATAGCAGCTTCTGTTTTTCAAGCAGTTGTAAACCAGACTATAAGCGGACTTGCGTGTGGAAAACCCATACGTGGCAAAGTTGCATTTTTAGGAGGGCCCTTGTTTTTCCTCTCTGAACTTAGACAGAGGTTTGTTGAGACTCTTGACTTAAGTGAAGGGGATTACGTCTTTCCAGAAAATGCTCAGTTTGCTGTCGCAATTGGTGCAGCTTTAGAAGGCATCTCTAAGGAGCCAGTGTCTTGGCATGAAATAGAGTCCAAGTTAGGCAGAATATTGCAAACAAGTTCAGAAAAAAATGGATTCTTAGACCCACTATTTAAATCAAAAGAAGAGTATAATTCATTTATTCAAAGGCATAAAGGATATGAAGTTGAAAAGGCGTCACTGGATCAGCATGAAGGTCGCTGTTATTTAGGTATAGATGCAGGTTCAACAACAACAAAAATGGCTTTAATAGATGAACATGGCAGGTTACTTCATTCACATTATGGTTCCAATGAAGGCAATCCACTCCAATCAGTTATGAAAGCTCTTAAAATACTCTATAAAAATATGCCAGAAAATGTCCGGATTTCTAAAGCGGCTGTTACAGGTTATGGTGAACATTTATTAAAGTCTGCTTTACATATCGATATTGGTGAAATTGAAACAGTTGCCCATTATAAAGCTGCTGAATTTTTCCAACCGGGTGTTGATTTTGTAATTGACATTGGCGGTCAAGATATGAAGAGTCTTAAAATTAAAGATGGCTACATAGAAAGTATCATGTTAAATGAGGCCTGTTCATCAGGGTGTGGCTCATTTATTGAAACCTTTGCCAAGTCTATGCAATATGACGTACAGGCCTTTGCAGCTGAAGCGCTTTTCGCTGAAAAACCAGTAGATCTTGGAACTAGGTGTACAGTCTTCATGAATTCAAAAGTGAAACAAGCCCAGAAAGAAGGTTCGGGTGTAGGAGATATCTCTGCTGGAATATCATATTCAGTAATAAAAAACGCCTTATATAAAGTTATTCGCCTAAGAAATACTGAAGAACTTGGAGAGAAAATTGTAGTTCAAGGCGGAACATTTTACAATGACGCTGTCTTACGAAGTTTTGAAAAGATCACTGGAAAAGAAGTAGTAAGACCGGACATTGCAGGTGCGATGGGTGCCTTCGGTGCAGCACTAATTGCTAGAGAACATCATTTAGAGGATGAAGTATCAACTTTATTAACGCTAGATAAACTTGAAACATTCAGAGTGAAAGTTTCAAGTCAACGGTGTGGTCTCTGTGGCAACCGATGTTTATTAACAATCAATAAGTTTTCCGATGGAAATAGATTTATCTCTGGTAATAGATGTGAACGTGGTGCTGGTGAGAAAATCAAAGTATCCAATACTCCGAATATCTATGACTATAAAAATGAACGTGTATTTAATTATGCACGACTAGCTGAAATTAACGCGGTTCGAGGGACTATTGGCATACCACGTGTTTTAAATATGTATGAGCATTATCCATTTTGGCATACATATTTCACGGCTCTTGGATTCAGAGTTCAGTTGTCAGCAGTTTCATCAAAAGAGTTGTATACCAAAGGTATGGAAAGTATACCGTCAGAATCAGCTTGTTATCCTGCAAAAATTGCCCATGGTCACATTGAGGACTTAATCGAAAAGGGTGTAGACAAGATATTTTATCCGTGTATTCCGTTTGACATTAAAGAATCGAGTCATGCTGGTAACCATTTCGCATGCCCGATTGTTACAAGTTATCCTGAAACTATATTTTCAAATGTTGAAACCCTTGAAGAGAAACAGGTTCCATTGCTAAAACCATTTTTACCCCTTGATGCTCCCAAACGTATGGAAAAGAAATTGTACGAGATTTTTGGAGAGACGACTCATAATCGTTCCCTCCATAAAGAGGCTGTTGAGAAAGCCTATAAAGAGTTGGCCAAGTATAAAGAAGATGTAAGAAATAAAGGGGCTGAAATTCTCAAATGGATTGAAGATAATGGGTCAAAAGGTATTGTGTTAGCAGGTAGACCCTACCATGTAGATCCTGAAATAAACCATGGAATCCCAGGGCTCATTACCAACTATAATATCGCTGTTTTAAGTGAAGATGCAATTGCACATCTAAAAGATGTTCCAAGACCTCTTAGAGTGGTTGACCAGTGGATGTTCCATACGAGACTCTATAATGCAGCAGCCTACGTTGCTTCAAGAGCAGACCTAGAAATGGTTCAGCTAAACTCATTTGGTTGTGGGCTTGATGCAGTGACTACCGACCAAGTTCAAGAAATTATGACCAGTGCTGATAAACTGTACACCTTGTTAAAAATCGATGAGATTAACAACCTCGGGGCTGCTAGAATACGACTTCGTTCTCTGATTGCAGTTATGAATGAAAGAAAAGATACCCCTCTTAAAGCACTACCTAAGAGCATGCAAGAGAGGGTTCGATTTAGCAAAGATATGAAGGAAACTTATACAATTTTATCTCCCCAGATGTCACCTATTCATTTTGAACTTTTCGAAGAAGTATTCAATATGAGTGGATACGACTTCAAGGTACTACCCGATGTGAATCCTGAAGTCATTGAAGCGGGACTTAAATATGTGAATAATGATGCCTGCTACCCTTCAATATTAGTGGTTGGGCAGGTTATGCAGGCATTACTATCAGGTGAATACGATCTTTCAAAAACGGCAGTAATTATGTCGCAGACTGGTGGTGGATGTAGAGCAACAAACTATATTGCCTTTATTCGAAAGGCCTTAAAAGATGCTGGCATAGAACATGTACCAGTGATTTCTTTAAACGCTGGTGGTCTTGAAAATAATCCGGGCTTCAATTTAGATCTAAGGTCATTAAAGCGATTGAGTATGGCTATGATTTATGGAGACTTATTAATGCGTTTGTTATTTAAAACGAGACCCTATGAAGTTACTGAAGGCTCAGCAAATCATTTGTATGAATCATGGAGTGACAAGTGTAAACGTGACTTGGTAAAAGCAGATAAAAAGACATACAAACGAAATATTGAAGAAATTGTTAAAGCCTTTGATACACTGCCAATTCACGATTTAGAAAAACCTAAAGTGGGTATTGTAGGTGAGATTCTCGTGAAGTTCCATCCTGGAGCTAATAATAGGCTGGTAGATTATTTGGAATCAGAAGGGTGTGAAGCAGTCGTACCAGATTTTGCAGACTTTATGCTTTATTGTGGATACAATGCTGTAGTTCGACACGAGGAACTCTCAGGCTCACTAAAATCTAAAATAGGTGGAAATTTGTTGATTGAGTATATTGAACACTATCGTAAAGATATGAAGTATTTCTTAGAACAAAGTCAACGGTTCACTCCACCTGAAAGTATAAAAAATCTGGCAAATAAAGCATCTGAAGTTTTGTCTGTTTGTAATCAAACCGGTGAAGGATGGTTTTTAACTGCAGAAATGATGGAACTCCTTGAAACGGGAGTCAACAATATTGCATGTTTACAACCTTTCGCATGTTTGCCAAATCATATTACAGGAAAAGGCATGATCAAATCATTAAAAAGAATATTCCCAAAAGCAAATATTGCACCGATTGACTTTGATCCAGGTGCAAGTGAAGTGAATCAAATTAACAGATTAAAATTAATGTTGTCATCTGCATTTGATTCTCTATAGTATTTTCTGGTATAATCATTGAGGCTCTTTCGTGTGAGAAGAGCCTCTTGCTCTGTGAGAGAAGAGCAGTGTGAATGAGTTTTCACAATACTTCAGAATAGTGCCAATAGTTCAAAAGTTTATTTCTTCACAAAAGTTTTAAAAATTTTCGTGAAAACGTTTTACTTTTGTCTTGTTTTTGCTAAAATGTTGTTGTGTAACTCTTATCAAAATGACAAGTCCATCATGAATACATATTGTTTTTACAGGACTTGCCAATGTAAATTTCCTAATAAGAAAGGGAGTAGTGTGAATGTCTTACGTAAATGAAGTATTTGAACGCGTTCAAGCTAGAAATTCAAGTGAACCTGAATTTCTACAAGCAGTTGAAGAGGTATTTGAGTCTCTAGAGCCTGTACTAGCTCAACACCCTGAGTTCGTAGAAGCTAATGTTCTTGAAAGAATGACAGAGCCTGAGCGTCAAATCATCTTCCGTGTACCTTGGGTAGACGATGCTGGTAAACTACAAGTTAACCGTGGTTTCCGTGTTCAGTTCAACGGAGCAATTGGTCCTTACAAGGGCGGTCTTCGTTTCCACCCATCTGTATACCTAGGTATCGTTAAGTTCCTTGGTTTCGAGCAGATCTTCAAGAACTCACTAACTGGCTTACCAATCGGTGGCGGTAAAGGTGGTTCTGATTTCGATCCTAAAGGCAAGACAGATGCAGAAGTTATGCGTTTCTGCCAGTCATTCATGACTGAGCTTCAAAGACATATTGGCCCAGACGTAGATGTTCCAGCTGGTGACATCGGTGTTGGTGGTCGTGAAATCGGCTTCATGTACGGTCAGTACAGAAGAATCCGTGGCGCATTCGAAAACGGCGTACTTACAGGTAAAGGCCTAAAGTACGGTGGTTCTCTAGTTCGTACTGAAGCTACTGGCTTCGGTCTAGTTTACTTCGTAGACGAAATGCTTAAGTACAACAAAGATACTATGGAAGGCAAAACTGTAGTTATCTCTGGTTCTGGTAACGTTGCTATCTACGCTTGTAAGAAAGCTACAGAGCTAGGCGCTAAAGTTGTTGCTGTTTCTGATTCTGCTGGTTACGTTTACGATGCAGACGGTATCAAGCTAGATACAGTTAAGCGTCTTAAAGAAGTAGAGCGTAAGAGAATCAAAGAGTACGTTGTTGAGCATCCAAATGCTGAGTACCATGAAGGTCGCGGCGTTTGGGGTATCAAGTGTGATATCGCTCTTCCATGTGCAACTCAAAATGATATCCTTATGGATGATGCTAAGCTACTAGTTGCTAACGGTTGTAAAGTTGTTGGTGAAGGTGCAAACATGCCTACATCTAACGAAGCAATCAAGTACCTACTAGAGCAAAACGTTCTTCTAGCTCCTGCTAAGGCTGCTAACGCTGGTGGTGTTGCTACTTCAGCTCTAGAAATGTCACAGAACTCTATGCGTTACTCTTGGACTTTCGAAGAAGTTGATGCTAAGCTTAAGCAAATCATGATCGACATCCACACTAACGCTGCTGCTGCTTCTGAAAAGTACGGCATGGGTTACAACCTAGTTGCTGGTGCTAACATTGCAGGCTTCCTAAAGGTTGCTGAAGCAATGGTTGCTCAAGGTAACTACTAAGAAAACTCCCAAATCATAGATTTGGTTTAGATTTTCTGCACGCAAAGCTTTAAACGGTGAACATTTCATTTATTGAAGTTTCAATTTTAGTTTGAAGATTTGATGTGTTGCTTTGTAACAATGTGGATACACGATTAATCTGACGATTATTATGACATAACATATAAAAGACCGTGAGGCAATTGCCTTACGGTCTTTCTTTGTACTTTTATAATATAAAAAACATGTGAAATCTTATTGAATAACATAAAAAAAGTATGTTGAGATTAATTCCCAACATACTTTCTACAGAACAAATACGACTTAGCACTTTTTAAAGCCACATACAATATGGTCTGTTTTAATAAATTTTAATCCTAGTAATATGTTAAAGGATTAACATAAGTTATAGTGCCTGAATAAGATTACTAACAGCTTCTTCAGATGTTGCCCATGATGTAATGAGTCTAATCGCACTATAGTTATCATCTATCTCTTTCCATACGTAAAAATCAAAATTCTTTTGAAGTACTTCGATTTTCTCATTAGAAAGAATAGGGAAGAGCTGGTTTGTTTCAGGTTCTACTAGAAAATCACATTCAACTGTTCTAAGGTGGGCTGTAATTCTTTCAGCTAATTGTATAGAGTGGTCAGACAAGTCAAAATATAAACCACTTTCAAACAGACTTTCGAACTGAATACCCAGTAATCTCCCTTTAGCGAGGAGTGCGCCGCTTTGTTTAAGTATAAACTCTGTTTGCGGTTTTAAAGCTTCGTTTCTAATAACAAGTGCTTCACCAAGTAGGGCGCCAACTTTTGTAGCTCCAATAAAAAAAGCATCCGTCAAAGTGTACATATCTTCTAAGTTTAAATCATATTTATCTTGACATAGTACAGTGCCAAGACGTGCACCATCACAGTAAAGGTAAAGTGCATGGGCATCACAATAAGCTCTAAGTGCTGTTAACTCATCTTTTGTGTATACTGTACCAAGCTCTGTGGGATTTGAGATGTATACCATCTTTGGAAAGACCATGTGTTCATCTGAATGGGACTGTATAATTTTATCTATTGATTTTGGGTTGAGTTTGCCATTCACAGACTCTGCAATCACAATTTTATGACCTGTTGATTCGATTGCACCAGCTTCATGTACACAAATGTGTCCAGACTCAGCTGCAATAGAAGCTTCATGTGGGCGTAAAAAGGCTTTATGAGCAATTAAGTTGGTTTGAGTGCCACCTGATATAAAATGTATCTTTGCATTTTCATCATTAACCAGTTGTCTGAGGTAAGTCTTGGCATTTTCTGAGTGTTTGTCGTAGCCATAACCAGGTTCTTGTATCAAGTTAGACTGGACAAGTTTTTCTAGTATTACTGGATGTGCCCCTTCACTATAATCATTTTTAAAGCTATATTTCATATATGAACCTCCTAAAAGAATTTAGTTTTTGTTATATAAGCATTTTACAGGCTTTTACTTGAAAGCTCAATAAAATACTTGAAAGTTCATGTATTTATTTTTGTTTTTAGGAGCGTATAATATTTTTGACTGAATTTGACAGCTTATGAGGAAGCGGTGTTTAATTTTATGACATGGCAAAATAAAAAAGATTTCAATAAAAAAACACGTTAGCAGGGAGGCTAACGTGTTTTTGTTGTATAAGTTCTGTCTTGATTTTATTGTAAGGCTTAGCAAAATACACAGACTAATTCGATTTATTATTGTTAAATTCCTGTTGTAACTCTGAGAACTCTAAACTAATAGCATGTTGTCTATCGTGTTGTCGGTGACCCATTTGAAGTGAATTTGTGTCAAATCCAATGTATGGCGTTTTAACAGGTAAAGAGAAGGTGAATGTTGAACCATAATCAACCGTACTATCAACGTCTATGGTTCCACCATGTAAATCGATGATATTCTTAACTAAAGACAAGCCAATGCCATGTCCTTCGTGGCTCCTATTTAAAGTCGTATCCACTTGGGCAAATCGATCGAATATCTTCTTTTGATCATCGATGCTAATACCAATACCTGAGTCAATGACACTAATGAAGAGGTTTTCTTCACCTTCATCATAATAGGCTTTAACGGTAACCTCACTATCTGAGTTGGAAAACTTAATTGCGTTTGAAAGAAGGTTCATAATGACTCTTTCTATTTCAAAAGGGTCACACTCCACAACCGCTTCATCGATGTCTGTTTTTATAGCCATCTTAATTCGTTTTTTATCAGCAAAGGGTTGAATGGCTACTGTGAGTTCTTCAGCTAAATAAATCACATCAACTAAATCAATGTTAAGTGTGTACTTGTCAGCATCCATACGAGTAATATCAATTAAATTGTTAACTACACGAAGGAGTCGGTAACTATTACTTTTAATAATGTTAGTAAAACTGTCTGCATTCTCTAAGAGTTTGTCATAGTTCTGTTTGCTGATGTATAGTTCATTCAATTGAATCGCACCTAATATTACATTAAGTGGAGTACGTAGTTCATGAGACAAGTTAATAAAATAATCATTTTTAAATTTCTCATGTCGAATGATCTCATCATACAGTTGACGATTCTCATCTAGTTTTTCTCGTAGTTGTCGTGTTCTTGAGTTCACTTTAGTCTGAAGTGCATTTCCTCTATAAATCAGGAACAAGATTACAGCTATTGAAAGCCCCAAGAATATGTTGAAAAGCCTTAAAAACAGATCTTCTCGACTTCCAAGTTCAAAGTCGGACAACCATGTGTTATTAAGCTTTGTAACATATCCAGATTTCTTCTGAGTAAGAATGAAAGAATCTAGTTTATGAAGGAGTTTATCATCCATAGCCCAATAACCTGTATTTTTAAAATAAAGTTTTTGATCTACAAATTCAATGTTTTCAATGTTAAAGTGTTCGAGAACGGAGTTCGATTGGTGGAATGGCAAAATTGCTATATCTATTTCTTGGTTTTCTAATGCATCAAAAATATCAGAGATTGTCTCGTGTCCAACAATGTTTTCTTCTGGAGCTAGAGACGAAATATAATCATCAATGGTTTGTCCGTTTTTTATGCCGATTCTATTCCCACTAAAGTTTGTGGATGCTTCATAGAAACTGTGTAAATCATCAGGGTCAATTTGTTTAGCTTTCTCTTTGGTTGCATATAAATAAAACTCTTGTACAAAGAGGGGGAGTGATTTGTCACCGTGAATGGATCTGTAGTAAGAACCATCATAGAATAAGTCTCCATGATCTTTAAATGCATCCAGAGCAAGCTCAGGACTATACAATTCAATTTCGATTTCATAACCTTCTGCTTCAGCAAAAGACTCAATAAAATCAACGGCATATCCTGAAGGTCGACCATCCACATCATAGAAGATGAAAGGATAGTCATTATTGATCCCGATGAATGTTAGTTTTTCGGTTTCGGCAAACGCACTATATGGAGTTGTTATGACAAGTATTAAGATTAGCAGTATACTTACTTTCATTATGCGATTCATACGCATAACCTCCATCTTTTGATAAATTGTTATTGAGAAATGCGTTCTTGCATATTATCTGCTGCTATATTTGGATCTTCTTGACCTGTTAGAGCTTTAGTAACTTCATTTTGCAAAATGTATGAAATTTTGTCGTAGTGAGCAACTCTAGGTCTAGGTTTTGCTTGGTTGAAGTATGGTAACATACTATCGATAAATGGCATTTGAGCAATAATGTCTTCATCTTCATATAAGCTTTTAACTATAGGAAGGTAGTTATGCACAACAACCATTTCTTTTTCTTTTTCTTCACTGACCATAAACTTAATAAATTCAGCAGCTTCTTCTTTATGCTGTGAGTGTTTAGAAATCATGAACATCCATCCACCAAAGGTACCGTGGCTCGTTCCATCTTCAACAAAAGAAGGTAGGGGAGCTACTTTGACTTTACCTTTAACGGCTGAATCGTCTGCGTTTAACTTCTTCCAGCCTGCTGGCCAGTCACGCATAAATACAAGATTTTCAGCAATAAATTGTTTCCTAACGCTACCGCTTGTATAAGTCGTAACATCTGGAGGTACAATACCGTGTTTGTAAATCATATCAACCATCATAGTCAGTGCTTCTTTAGCTTCTTGACTATCTAGAGCAAGTTCGTCTCCATTTTTAAAGACTTCACCATCATTGCTCCAAAGGTATTCTAAATAATTACAAGTAAGGCCTTCATATTCAAACCAAGAACCTGCATGACCATACATGTCACCTTCAGCTTCCATGATTAGTTTAGAAGTTGCAATTAACTGGTCCCAAGTTTTAGGCACAGGTTGATTGTATTTATTTAGTAAATCTTCTCTGTAGAACAACATGCCTGAATCAATACGGTAAGGAATACCATAAAGTGTATTATTTATTGTTCCGGCATCAATTGCACTTTCAAGAAGGGGTGATAGTTCCTCAGGTGTAAAATAAGTGTCTAGAGGTTCAACCCAACCTGCATCAACAAAAATTGCCGGCCAAATAACATCAGAATCAATAATATCAATAGATCCATTTTCTAAGGCCAAAGCGTTGTTAAGTACTTCATACTTGGCGTTGGTGTCATCTGGGAGTTCAATTAGTTTTACTCGAATTTTGGGATGTTCTTGTTCAAATTCTTCAATAGACTTCGTTATAAATCCAAGTTTATCTGGATGGAAATAAAGTGTAAGTTCAACCTTTTGATTCATTATATACAAAAAGTTGACCAGTAAGCCTATCACAATTAGGGCGACTACGGCTAATAATCCTCTGTTGTTTTTCATCATTTATCACTCCCGCTTTATTGTGTCCTATAATCTTTCCGATTATCGTATGTCTAAAAAATACCCTAGAAGGTCTAGACTAAACGAAAGCTGGCAGAAAAAAGACTTCTTTCAAGCTATTCTCCGCTTTGAGGTAGAACTGGTTTGTTTTCAAGCGGTGTAGAAAGAATGATTTCAGTTCTAGTACTTCCGATTGCTTGAATTTTGTCTAATAGACGTTCTAGTTCTAGAGTGTTAGGCAGCATAGCTTTGATCGTCATACAGTCGTTTCCAGTAACGTGATGGCACTCTACTATTGCTGGATGATCGTTTACGAACTTTAAAAATGACTTATGTGCAGAAACATTTAAACCTACGTGAATGATTACAGATACGTTAAGTCCAAGTGTCACAGGCTCAACAATGGCCTTATAACCTCTAATGACACCATTCTCTTCTAAACGCTTGACACGCTCTGAAACGGCTGGTGAAGTTAGTGAAACCCGCTTACCAAGCTCTTTCATAGAGATTCTGCCATCTTGTTGAAGGATCTCAAGTATTTTCACATCAGTAATGTCCATTATGTCCTCCTAATAATATAAAGGTTTGCTTTCGAAATAACTTACTATATTAACTGCTTATATAATATCACTTTTCAATGTGCCTGTACACTCGAAAATGACAGATGTATAATGAGCATATAAACTAAGAAGTTAATCGCACAGGAGGCGTGACCATGTCAAAGGTTAAAATTACCGAAACTATATTGCGTGATGCTCACCAATCATTAATAGCAACAAGACTTAAGACTGAACAAATGGTACCAATTTTAGAATCTCTAGATAGTGCTGGTTACCATGCACTTGAGTGCTGGGGCGGCGCGACGTTTGATGCGTCATTGAGATTTTTAAGCGAAAGCCCATGGGACCGTCTACGTACAATTAAAAAGCATGTAAAAAATACAAAATTACAAATGTTACTTCGTGGCCAGAACATTCTTGGTTACAAACATTATCCAGATGATGTTGTTCGTGAGTTTGTAAAACATGCTGTTCATAATGGTATTGATATTATCCGTATCTTTGATGCATTAAATGATATCCGTAACCTTGAAACTGCAATTGATCAAACTAAAAAAGAAGGCGCACATGCTCAAGCAGCGATTTCTTATACAATTTCTCCAGTACACACAGTTGATACGTATGTAAAACTTGCTAAAGACATGCAATCAATGGGTGCAGACTCAATTTGTATTAAGGATATGTCTGGTTTACTTAAACCTTATGCAGCATATGACCTAGTTAAGGCACTTAAAGGTGCTGTTGATGTTCCAATCGAAATGCACTCGCACTGTACATCAGGCCTTGCGAGCATGACATATATGAAGGCTATTGAAGCAGGTGTTGATATTGTTGATACTGCGATTTCTCCATTCTCAATGGGTACATCACAGCCTCCAACAGAGTCATTTGTTTCAACTTTAATGGATACTCCATATGAAACTGGACTTGACATGAAAGTACTTAATGAAGTTGCAGAGTACTTCGCGCCAATTCGTCAGCAGTCATTAGACTCAGGTCTACTTAATCCAAAGGTACTTGGTGTTGATATTAATACACTCGTATACCAGGTTCCAGGTGGTATGCTTTCAAACCTAGTATCACAGCTTACAATGCAAAATGCACTAGATAAGTTTGATGATGTACTTAAGGAAGTTCCAAGAGTTCGTGAAGACCTTGGTTACCCACCACTAGTAACACCTACAAGCCAGATCGTTGGTACTCAAGCGGTGCTAAACGTTATCACTGGTGAACGATACAAAATGGTGCCTAACGAAGTTAAAGCTTACGTAAAAGGTATGTATGGCCGTTCAACAATTCCGATGAAAGAAGAATTCATTAAGAAAATCATTGGTGATCAAGAAGTTGTAACTTGCCGTCCTGCAGATACACTGTCTCCTATTCTTGATGCGGAGAAGAAAAAGATGGCAGAGTACTTTGAAACAGATGAAGATGTTCTATCATATGCTCTATTCCCACAACCAGCGGAGGAGTATTTCAAGTACCGTCAAGCTCAGAAATATAAGATTGACTCTGAAATGGTAGACAAAGACCAAAAGACATATCCAGTTTAGAAATTACAGCGTTCTTCAAATAGCCACTCAGTGGTAAAGCTGTTAATTCAAGAATCCGATTAATCCTTTGATTGATTGGATTCTTTTTTTGTGTATAAACGAGAGAGATGCGAAAACAATCCCCAAGATAAAATTAGAACTATTTCATAATGACTAAACATAGTGAGTATGGGAATATATATAATAAGAATATAAGGAGGCGATACAATGAAATTTACAATACATGAAGATGTTTTAAAATTTTTAAAAATGAAACGTGAAACGGAAATGACAATTAAGTTAGATACCTTAACAAGTTGTTGATCAACCATTCGTGAGATCGTTGTTCAGACATGGTCTCCACGTAATCCGGCGGGTTACGAACGTTATGAATCAGATGGTATACAAATATATGTTGATAAACAAATTGAACATGATGGATGGTTGGATTTAAGTATGAATCCGATGAATTCAGATTTACCTGATAGAGAAATTTTGGTTCTGGGTGCAAAGAAAGCATAATGGTTTTCTTTGCATTTTTTTATGCAGTGAGGGTAGAGAGTAAGTGGAGGTGATAAAATGAGTATTTGGTCTAAGACTATGATGGTAGGAATACCAGAGATCGATAATGAACATAAAACCTTGATAGATCAGATTGACGTCTTGTATCATGCAATGAAGGAAGGTCATGGTGAGACGGAAATTGAAAAAACCCTTGATTTTATAGAAGGGTATGTCCACACACACTTCAGACATGAAGAAGCGTTATATAAAAAGTACAATTATCCTGGACTAGCAGATCACCATAGGATTCATGAAGGTTTTAGAGTTGAAATTAAGGCTTACAGAAGAGAAATCCTTTCTAAACCTATTACACCTTCTGTTGCCATTGAGGTAAATAAAATCTTAATGGATTGGCTAAGACACCATATTGGAAATGAAGATAAAAAGGCAAGTAAGTTTCTTTTAGAGCAAATGAAGCAATAGAGAATTGTGGAAAAATTAAACAATTAATTTTAGATACAAAAAGACACCTGTGCGAGCACAGATGTCTTTTTGTTGTGTGAACCCTTACGTAAGAACTGATGATTCCTTTTCAGAAATCATATTAATTATATATGGAAATGACGATTAAATCAACAGGTTTCAGTCACTTTATTCGCTATTTACAAATAATGGTATTAGTGATATTATCGTATGTAAATAATTGGAAGGTGGGTTTATGAAAAAAATATCTGTACTTTTAATCAGTCAAGATACAACATGGTCAAACATGTTGTCAAACTATGTGGAAACACATCATAAAAGATTAATGAAGCTTGATTACATTCATTCTGAAGTGGTTACCCCCGAGTATTTCAATGGCACATATGACCTGATTCTTTCTGATGATATAGGTTTTGAAATAGATGACTTTACAAAAAGGGACTCCTTAAAATTTGTAAAGATCATATCTGAAAGTGGTCATGAGACAAGTGAAAACACAGTGTATAAATATCTTCCTGCAAATGAGTTAGTCAGTCGTCTTCATGCTTTGGTTACGGGGAATCAAAATAATAACCCAATTAAACATTACGTATTCGCCGCATCATACGAGACGGAATTATCTTATATGAGTGCAAATCGATTTTGTGAGGAATTGTCCTCTGAAGGCCATAAGCCATTACTCATATCACTTTCTCACCCAAACACGAAGAGTTTACTTGTAGAAGGCCAGATTAAAGATCCATTTGGGCGATTGTTGTACTATGCAACCCTATCATCGTCAAGGATAGTTCAGGAGTTGGATACCCTTGTAGAAGGTGGACAAAGTGGAGCTTCATATATCAGAAAGCCATATGCATTTGATTTTTCTCAGTGGACACCTGAGTTGGTAGAAAGACTTTTAGAGGCTTTTGGGACTCAGGGAAGGCACAACATCATAATATGGCATATAGGTTGTGTGTATGCATCAGGTATGGCAAAACTTCTAGAGCTTTGCGAAAAGCTTATATGGATTGGTATGGCAGATAGAGTTGAGTTAGATACGGTTTTAGATACATACGTCAAATTGAGTGGATGCAGGCTGGACCTAAAAACCCAGTATGAGTTGATTGGTGACAGACTTATGTGTAGCCCTGATATTACACATCTAGTTGAAAAAGTGTGTCGTGAGGCACACAAATCTAAAAAAGGAGTTAGCATATGTTAGCCCAAGACCACTTATCTGACTTAACGAAACAGGTACGTTCGATGTTAAGCACAGAATCGAGCCTAAACGATCAGGCTGTTAAATCTGTGATTGAAAACTGTGTACTTGAGTCTAGTCATACAATCCATTGTTCTCCTCTAGAGCGTCAAAAGACTATGAATTTAATTTTTAATCGCTTGAGGCGATATGACGTACTCCAACCGTTACTAGATGATGAACGTATCACTGAAATAATGATAAATGGACCAGACAAAATTTTTGTTGAAATTGGAGGGAAAATTCAACCCACAGATGTGTCTTTTGAATCATCAGAAAGATTGGAAACCATAGTCCAACAAATTGTATCAGAAGTAGATCGAAAGGTTAACCGCTCAGAACCTATTGCAGATGCAAGATTAAAAGACGGATCGAGGGTTAATGTTGTTCTACCTCCAATAGCACTAGATGGGGCAGCGGTTACAATTAGAAAGTTTAGCAAAGATAAATTGACCATGGAAAACCTAATTAAGTATGGTGCTATTAATCAGGAAATGGCAGAGTTTCTTAAAGATCTTGTTCGCAGCCGTTTTAATGTTCTAATTTGCGGAGGTACAGGGTCTGGTAAAACAACTTTTTTAAATGCCCTGAGTGACTATATTCCTAAAGATGAAAGAATCGTTACTGTTGAAGACAGTGCAGAGCTCAAGTTAACGGATGTTCCTAATTTGATTCGTTTAGAGGCAAGGGAACGTGGTAATGAAGAGTCACTCCATGTAAGTATGAGGGACTTGATTAAATCTTCACTAAGAATGCGCCCTGACAGAATAATAGTGGGTGAAGTTAGGGGGGCTGAAGCAATTGACATGTTACAGGCCATGAATACAGGCCATGATGGGTCTTTAACCACAGGTCACAGTAATTCGGGGGTAGATATGTTAAATCGTCTTGAAACCATGATTTTGTCAAATGGTGGCGATGTTCCATTACATTCAATAAGGAGTCAGATAGCCAGTGGTTTAGATATCATTGTTTATCTCAGACGCTTTAAAGATGGATCGAGAAAAGTTGTATCTATTGAGGAACTTGTATCTTATGAGGAGAATCAAATTAATGTTGGAACAATTTTTAAGTATGAACGTGATGGAGGATTTGTGAAAAAAGGAGAGCTGGTGAACAAGTGGAAATTCGACACGTACGACTAGAAGTATTTACGAGCAGTCGTGGGAAACGAGCAATGTTTGAAATAGTTCTTTTTAGCATTTTGAGCGGTTATATTTTTTACAGAAGTTGGTTAGGAATGGCTTTGATATTCGCTATTGCAAGTATGTTCGTTTCTAAACGTGTTCTAGAACTTGAAGAAGAGCAAAAGAGAAAAAATGCTGAAGCATTTGTTGATTTACTAAAGGTGCTTAGACGATTGTCT